>OFGL01001751.1_pt1 | contig 11571 bp, 13 predicted proteins | sample 1521801 | NCBI WGS metagenome assembly OFGL01 (sample SAMEA3504085, study PRJEB24116) | mouse gut metagenome | biome: mouse gut; feature: mouse-associated habitat; material: faeces | place: Denmark | collected 2011 | reverse complement strand
CGTCGGGTGCCGCTTCCTCCAGACCTACGGGATCGCCCCTCTGTACGTCGAAGACCCGCAGGACATGACGCAGGCCGAGGGTGACGAGCAGTACAACCCCCGTTTCATGCTCAACGTACTGATTCAAGCGAACCGCGTTGAATACGTTGAGATGGATACTTTTACCGATGCGGAATTTTCCGTGCATCCGCTGGCATAGCCAACACAGGAGGGCGCAATGAGCGTCAATGCCGACAAACTTGTCCAAATCATCCCCCGCATCATCGAGGGCGGCACGCCGGGCCTGACCTTCGCCGGACTTCTGCTCTCGCAGTCCGAGCTTTTGCCCGCAGGCCGTGTCGTGCAGTTCGCCAGCGCGCAGGCCGTGGCGAATTACTTCGGCCCGCTCTCGGAAGAAGCAAGCATGGCTTCCATGTACTTTTCCGGCTACGTGAACACGACGAGCCTCCCAGACAAGATATTCTTTGCCCGGTACAACGGCGAGGCCGTGGCCGCATGGCTGCGCGGCGCGAAGTATACGGGCAATCTCGCCGTGTTGCAGGCCGTCACCAACGGCGCGATGGTCATTTCCATCGACAACACGCCGCACACGCTTCCCTCCGTGGATTTGTCCGCTGCGACCAGCTTCTCGCAGGTTGCGGAGGCGATCCAGACCGCGCTCACGACTGCGGGCGCGACCGGGGTAAAGGTGACGTACTCAAGCCAGACCGGGGCTTTCCAGATCGACAGCCCGACGACCGGGGCAGCTTCCGCCGTGGCCTTCCCCACGCCCCCGGAAGCCGGGACCGACCTCGGCGCGCTGCTTCTGCTCACCGAACAGGCCGGGGCCGTGCAGGGGCATGGACCCCCAGACGCTCCCCGGCTGCATGACCAACGTGCTCATGTACGCCCGCGATTGGGTGACGTTCTCCACGGTCTGGGAGCCCGAGCTTGACGACAAGATCGCGCTCGCACAATGGTGCGCCGGGTATGACACCCGTTTCGCCTATGTGCTGTGGGATACTGACAACGCCGCGCAGGTCGCGGGCTCCACGGCCTCGGCGGGGTATCAGATCGCCAAGGTGCTCGAACTCGACGGCACGGTGCCCGTGTTCAACACGCCCGGGCTTGCGGCGTGGGTCATGGGCACGGCGGCCTCAATCAACTTTGAAGAAACGAACGGGCGGCTGACCTTCGCCTTCAAGCAGGGCGAGGGGTTGGCTGTCACCTGCGACAACGACGAGGACTATGACGCGCTGATCGCCAACGGCTACAACTGCTACGCGGACTTCGCCACGGCCTCCAGCCAGTTCAAGTTTTTCCAGAACGGGCAAGTGAGCGGCAAATGGGGCTGGCTCGACACGTACCTTGACGCCATCGCCATCAAGGACGGCCTCCAGCTTAACCTCCTTGATCTGTTCAAGGCCGTAAAGTGCATCCCATACAACGAGAGCGGCTACGGCATGATTCGCACGGCCTGCCTTGACACCATCACGCGCTTTCTCGACTTCGGGGCCATCCGCACGGGTGTGACCCTCTCGAACACCCAAAAGGTGCAGCTCCTCGCGGAAATCGGGCTGGACGTTTCCCAGACGCTCGAAACGCAGGGCTGGTACATGCAGGTCAAGGACCCCGGCGCGACCGTGCGCGGACAGCGCCAGTCCCCCGAATGCAAATTCTACTACATGGACGGCGGCAGCGTGCAGCAAATCGTCATGCCCGCCACGGCCATTCAGTGATGAGGTAAAAACATGGCTGACAACTTCGGCAACATGACGATTACAGCGGCGAATTGCACGCTTTTCCTGACGGTCCCGGGGCTCTACGACAGCCCCGTGCAGATCGAGGGGTTCAGTACCGACGCAATGGTCAGCGTGGCCACGAATACCCCCGTCGTCGCGGAAAAGGGTGTTGACGGGCATACATCCTTCGGGTGGGTCCCGACAAACAAAGAAGTGACCATTACCCTCGCCGCGGACAGCCCGAGCCGCCAAATCATGGAAGACTGGGCGACGTATCAGGAAACCGCCCGGGAAGTGATGCTTTGCAATGCCGAGTTCGCCATGCCGAGCATCAACCGGAAGATCACCGGGAAGCGGGGCGGCCTCACCTCTGTGCAGTCCAGCCCCAACGCCGCGCAGACCTTGCATGCGAGCGCCTTCGTCATCACCTTCGACCAGTGGACCGCGAGTCCGCTTTAAACCGTGGAGGCCGTCATGCTCAACGAAAAGATCATTGCCATCGACAAAGGCCGCGATGCCGGGAAGACCTTCAAAGTCAAGGAGATGCCCGTCACGAAGCTGGAAAAATGGGGTGCCCGCGTGCTGCTCGCCGTCTTCGGTTCCGAGATGCCCGCCGACATCAGGACGCTCTCCGCGTCATCGAACACCGCCGCGCTGCTTTCCGCCGGGCTCCGGGGGCTCTCGGGGCTCCGGTGGGAACAGGCCGAGCCGCTCTATGACGAACTTCTTGGGCAAATCTACCGCGTCCCGAACCCCGGCAAGCCCGATGACGTCATCAGGCTCACCCCGCACAACCTCGACGCCCATGTCGAGGATGTGGGCACGATCTACCGTTTGCGCTGGGAGGCCATCGCCGTCTGTCTGGATTTTTTGCAGGGCGGCGAGGGCTTGCCCTCCCGCCTGTCATCGATCCTCAACCCCTCGGGCTCCGGGACTACGCAAACCTCCCCGGATGCGTCGGCATCCCGGTAAGCCGGAACCTCGCAACGCTGCACGAGATGCAGACAGTATACGGCCTGTCCGATGCCTACGAGATGATGGAAATCATCGCCGTGGACGGGCACAACCAACGCCTTTGGAACAGATACCATGAACGCAGGTGAACTCGTCGTTTCCCTCTTGCTGAAAGCAGGGGATTTTAAAGCGCAGGCCGAACAAGAGCGGCTGGACAACGTGCGCGACGCCGCTCGCGAGGCCGGGAAAGCCATGTCCGACGCGGCGGGGCGGGGCACGGCGGGGCTCGATGGCCTCGGCACCTCAGCAAAGAAGGCCGCGGCGGACCTGCGGGATATCGACCTGTCCGACTGGCGGCAGCAGTTCAAGGCCACTTCTGAACAGTTCAACGCGCTCTACGCCGAGATGGACGCCCACAAAAAGGGACTTTTCCTCGAAATCGGCGTGACGCTCGACAAGGACGGCATCGCCAAAAGCGCTCAAACGCTCTACGGCGACCTCGCCGACCGCCTTAAGGCTCTTTCGCAGGGCGAAGCATTGGACATAGGGCAGCGCCTTGGTTTTTCCAGGCAATCCATCGAGTTCCTGCGGCAAGGAAAAAACGGCATCGAGGACATCCTTGTCGCCGCTGACGGGTCCACGCGTGAGCTTTCGCGGCTTGGAAAGGCCGCTCAGAGCGCCGGGAAGGAGCTGGAACAGGCCGGAAACAAGGGGGCACTCAGCTTTGAGCGGCTCAAGGGAACACTCACGAAAGTTCTTGGGGTGATCGGTGGCGTTGCCGTTATAAAAAGTTCCATAGCGCAGTATTACGAGCAGGCTCAGGCTATAGAGAAGACCTCGGACGCGCTCGGCATGAGCATTGAAGACTGGCAGGCATGGCAACGGACGGCAGCCGCCGCCGGGGTTGACGCCGAAGAGCTTTCGACCCGGTTTATGGATCTGGGCGACTGGATGCAGGATCTCATCTTGCATGACTCCGGGCCGCTCAAGGACGCAACCAAAGACCTGGGGGTGAGCTTCACGGATGCCAAAGGAAAGGCCGTTTCCTTTGAAGAAGGGCTTCTTCGCCTTTCCGACGCCACGTCAAAAATCGACCGCCAGAAGGCGACCTCAATCCTCACGCAGATCGGCTTCGACGAAAAAACCATTCCTCTCATCCTCAAGGGCCGCAAAGGGATTGAGGAGCTTTTGAAAGTCCAGAAGGCTCAAGCCATCTACAGCAAGCAGGACATCGAAAATGCGAAGAAGCAACGGGAGGCGCAGCAGCGGCTCCATGACGCATGGGAGGCCCTCTCATCTGTTTTTGTCAGTACCGTCTCCCCTGCAATTACGTTTTTGACGAACTTGCTTAGCGAACTCGTTGGATGGGTGAAAGAAAACAAGCAGTTCGTAATCCTCTTCTTTACGGCATTAGCCGGGGTCATCACGACGCTCATGCTCCCGGCCCTGACCGCGATGGCGACGGCGGCATGGGCTGCGATTGCGCCGTTTACGCCGTTGATCGCAATCGCGGGAGCCCTTGCGCTGGTCATCGACGATCTCATCACCTACATCGACGGGGGAGAGTCGGCTTTCGGTAGCTTCTGGAAAATGTTGGGCACCGGCGATGAAATCGGGGCACGATTCAAGGCCATCTGGGAAGGGATAAAGGATACATTCAGCGGCATACTTAATCTTTTGGGCGGCATATCAAAACTCATAGGGGCCGTTTTTTCAGGTGGTCAACTGTATAGTTTCTCTGATGCCCTTAATACAATCTGGGGTGGACTGACTCAAATCAATGACGTGTTTGTCAGCATGCTTGATTGGGTCGGTGAAAAACTGAATGGGCTTCCCGACTGGATCAAAGACTGGCTCGGCGGTGATGAGTCTTCGCGACCGGAAGAAGAAAAGACTGAGGCCAAGCCTGGCGGCGTTGCCGATTCGATGCGGGTTGCTGATGCGCGCCCGTCTATTCTGCCGCCGCAAGTGCGCGCGGGGGATGCGCGGCCGGGAAGCGTGAGCAATGTCAACAATTCGCGTCAGATGACGTCAACCACCAATGTGGGGGAGGTCAAGGTCTACACCCAGGCTACGGATGCGGAAGGGATGGCCCAAGGAGTGGTTCCGGCTCTTCGTAATCAGACCGCGCAAGCAGATAGCGCATTCAGGTACTGACATGGCATTCGGCGCGCTCCCGCCGGGACAGCCCGGCAACTGGGATATCTTTGACAAGGACGGCAATGCGGCCCTCGACTTCGACACGTTCTTTTCCTGCTCGATCAAGTCTGAGAACAAAATCAGCTCCAACCCGGTCGAGAAAGGGAGTTTTGCCGATTACAACAAAGTCGCTTCTCCCACGGCGGTGTCGGTCGTGCTGGGCCGCACGGGGAAGAGCGACGAGCTGGCGGCCTTTCTGACGACGCTGGACAAGCTGGTGGACAGCACCGACCTCGTGAGCATCGTCACCCCTGAGAAGACGTTTCTCGACTACAACCTCGTCTCCTACGACTACGACCGCAAGGCCGAAAACGGCGTGGACAGGCTGATCGTGGGGCTCATGCTGCAAGAAATCCGGCAGGTCGAAGCCCAGTACAGCAACGAAAGCATAAAGAAAATCAGCAAGGCGCAGGCCAAGAATCCGACCGACGCCAGTACGACGGATGCCGGGAAACAGCAGGGGCAGAAAGTGGGCCCAAGTACCGCCGCAAGGATAAAAAAGGGCGCACAAAAATGGCTTCGCGGAGGTTCGGAATGATGACTGTACCGCTCCGGCAGGAGCCGAACCAGAGCCTCCAAATCGTACTCGGCGAGCAGAACTGCACCCTCCGGCTCATCTCCCGAGGCGTGAACCTTTACTGCGACCTTGCCATTGACCAGACGGTCATCTGGTCGGGGTTCATCTGCCGCAACCTCGTCGGCTTGAAGCTGTACGACTATCTCGCCTTCCGGGGGCAGCTCTACTTTGTCGATATGCAGGGCGAAGATGATCCCCGCTGGTCTGGCCTCGGTGACCGCTTCCAGCTCGTTTATGTCGAAGAAGGGGAAACGCTGTGAACACGAGCTTCACCAAAAAGCTGCTTGAAGCGCACATCACGCTCGCCGAGGGCGGCTTCAATACGGCCACCGGGCAAGGGGCGAACACCAAGATCATCAGGCTCGGGATGGACGTAGACATCCAGAAACCTGGCGGGAAAGAGAAGAACAAGGCCAAAGTCAAGATTTTCAATATGCCCTTGGCGGATATGGAGATGCTGACGACGCTGGCGTTCAAGCCGTTGCAGGCGTCGAAAAACCGCATTGCCGTGTACGCGGGCGATGAAGAGCACGGGATGTCTCTGGCGTTCTCCGGCGACATCGTGAGCGCCGTCCCGAACTTCAACGCGGCGCCGGACCCTTCTTTCGACGTCGAGTGCATCACGGGCTACGTGGCCAGCATCACGCCTGTGCCGCCCCTGACTGCGCAGGGCTCGCAGGACGTGGCCACGCTCATGCAGGGGCTCGCGAAGCAAATGGGGCTCGCTTTCGTCAACCGGGGCGTCTCCGTTTCCCTTCGCAATATTGCCCTTGTCGGGGGCCCGATGGAGCAGGCGCAGCAGCTTGCCCATGACGCCCGGATCGATCTCATCGTTGACGACGGCGAGATGGTCATCTCCCCGCTTGCGACGCTCCGCAGCGAGGACGGCGGCTCGACGCCCGTTTGGTCCGCGAAAAGCGGGATGCTCGGCTATCCGAGCTTCGACAACGAGGGCGTGACAGTGAAAGGCATCTATGAGCCGAAGCTCCAGATCGGCGGCCCGGTGCGTATCGAGAGTATCGTCCCCCGAGCTTCCGGCCTCTGGCAGATCGTAAGCCTGAGCCACAAATTGCAGGCCGGCTACCCCGGCGCCACGCAGTGGGTGAGCCAGATCAAGGCGAGCTACCCCGGCGCGAAGCCGAAGAAGGACAAGAAATAATGCAGGGACAACGCGGCCTCTCGACGAATTCCAGCGAGTACAACGCGCAGGACTTCATGATTCGCCAGATGCTCGGGCGCATCGCCACGGCGGAACCCGTGCGCGTTGTCGCCGTATCCGGCTCGGGCATCTCTCCGGTCGGCTTTGTTGACGTGCAGCCCCTCGTCAATCTCGTGACGGGCGAGCAAAAGGCACAGGAACAGAGCGTGCTCTTCAAGCTCCCGTACCTGCGCATTCAGGGCGGGAAAAACGCCCTCGTCATCGATCCGCAGCCGGGGGACATCGGCCTTGCCGTTTACGCCATGCGCGATACGGAATCGCTCAAAGAGAGCCGGGGGAAGGACGGAAACGTCAATCCGGGCTCGGCCCGTTCAATGAGCAAAGGCGATGGTTTCTATCTCGGCGGCTTTCTGAATGACGCCCCGGAACGTTATGTGCTGATCGACAATGAAGGCGTCACCATCGAAGGCGTGGCCAAGCTGACGATGCACGGTGAAACCTCCGTCCTGACGGCGGAAAGCGGCCTCACGATCAACGCCGACGTGCGCATCAACGGCAGCATAACATGGACGGGCACGGCGCAGGGCGATGGCGGCCCGGCCCGGTTCTCCGGCGGTCTCACGAACAGGGGCGGTACTGTCGAGAGCAACGGCAAAGTTTTGGAAACGCACGTACATGGCGGCGTGCAGACGGGCGGCAGCAATACGGGGCAACCGGTATGAACTCTTTGGCGCTTTCCGAAAAATGGGATTTGATGCTCAATGCGGGTGGCGATCTGGCCATTGTTGAGAGGACACCGCGCATCGTTCAAGATGTCGCCTCGTATGTACGCACGTTTCAGGGAGAACCGTACTACGCTCAGCAAGACGGGATACCGTACTTCATACGCGAGCTTGGTTCCCTTCCTCCCGCCGAACTCGTGCGGGCACGCTCGAATGCCCGTGCGCTTGAAGTCCCCGGCGTATCGCAGGCCAACACGCAGCTTTCCCAGCTGGACCGCCGCGCTCTGACCGGAACAATCAGCATCACCACGGAAACAGGGGAAACCGCAGATGTCGCAGTCTAGCATCGACTTTAGCGAAAACGGCCCGGTTGTACCCGATACCGCGACCGTCAGGGATGCTGTTGAAACGGACTGGCAGGCTGCCTTTGACAATCGGTTGAACCCGAACCCGGCAACGCCGCAGGGGCAGCTTATCACGTCCGAAACGGCAATCGTGCAGGACAAGAACAACCAGCTTTTGTTCCTCGCGAATATGTTCAATCCAGAGACTGCGGAGGGCATCTATCAAGACGCGCTCGCCAAAATCTACTTCCTGACCCGGCAGCCTGCACGCTCCACAGTTGTTCCGTGTGTCTGTACGGGGCTTCCCGGTACAGTCATTCCCGGCATCGGCAGCGACGCTCCGGCGCTCGCGAAAGATGCGGACGGGAATGTTTTGATCTGCCAGACAGGGGGCACGATTCCGCAGTCCGGCAGCATCGTTTTGGAGTTCGCCTGTCAGGTTCCGGGTCCGATTGAAATCCGGCAGGGAACCGTAACCACGATCGTGCGGACTATCCCCGGGTGGGACGCGATCACAAACGACGATGGGATCATCGGGCAAAACGTCGAGAGCCGGGCGGCATTCGAGGCTCGCCGGTACGCCAGCGTTGCAAAGAACGCCCGGAGTGTTGCCGCTGCCGTCTATGCCAATGTCGGCGATCTGGATGGCGTGCTTGATGTCTGTGTGCGCGAGAACAAAACCAGCGCGCCGCTTGAAGTGCAGGGGGTCACGCTCAAGCCTCACTCGCTCTACGTCGCAGTCATCGGCAGCGCGGCGGATAGTGATATTGCTGAGGCAATCTATGCTCGGTGTTCCGCCGGATGTGATTACAACGGCAACACCAGCGTCACTGTGACCGATCCGGTGACCGGAGCGGTTGAGACAGTGCTCTTTGAGCGCCCGGAATCCCTCCCGGTGGGCCTTCAGGTGACCATCCGCAAAAACGCCTCGATGCCGAGCAACGTCGAGGAACTCATCAAGGCCGCCGTTGTCGCCGAGTTCTACGGAGAAACCGTTGACGCCTGTGGAAATACAGGGCAGCGCGTGCATATCGGTGATACGGTGTATGCCAGCCGCTTTTACGCCGCCGTACTCGGAACGGGCGTCACTGACTTGGTGAGTATCGAAATCGCGGCACCCGTCGGCGAAGGCTCCCCCACATGGGGCGACTACATCACCATCGATATGGATGAAGCCCCCACGCTCGTCTCCGATAACGTGACTGTAACTATCCTCGAAGCGAGGTCGGGCCGTGGATAACTGGCGCGAAACGATACTTTCGCAGTACGATAACTCGGAGCGGATGCTGGCGCTCATCGAATCGATGAACGTAGCAACTGACCCCGCAGCAGATATCGCGGCGTTCTATACCGCTGTGTTTGACCCTGAAACGGCGTTCGGGTGGGGACTTGACGTATGGGGGCGCATTGTCGCTATCCCGCGTACGCTTGAAGTGAAAGCGACGAATATCAAGCCGTTTGGCTTTGCTGGGTCGAATCTGAGCAACTTCGGACACGGTCCGTTTGCTTATGAGAGCAAATCGAACACGTTCGTCCTGCAAGATAATGCATATCGCCTTTTGATCTGGATGAAGGCTGCTTCGAACGTCACTGACGGCAGCCTCCTTGACCTGAACAAGATCGTGCATTGGCTTTTCTTGGATCGCGGTCATATTGCCGTTGTGCATGTCGGAACGATGAAAATACGCTACGTCATCGGTTTCCGGCTCCAGCCGTATGAGCGAGCGCTTCTCCTGCGTGATGACGTTCCTCCGAAGCCTGCTGGCGTCGGCTATGATGTCTATCAGGTCATCCCGAAGCACACTTGGGGATTTGCCGGATCAGGCGGTCAAAACTTTAATCACGGCGTTTTCCAGCCGTACGGAGGCCCTGTCGATGCCTACTCCCTCGACGCCTAAACTCTTTCCCAATGTGCTTGGCTATGCCGCCGATGTGACAGAACTACCGGATGCCACACCCGCGGGGCAGGGCATTCCTTCCTTTCGTGATCTTTTCCCGTTCATCACGCAGGTCGACCCGGACGCGGGCGGCGTAATGGTTGAACGCGTCTGGATGAACGCGCTCTTCAATCTGCTCGGGCAGCACGTCTTTTTCCAGCAGTCCGGCTGTGTGTACCCATGGGAAGATTCGCTTGACTATCTTGTCGGCTGTCATGTCATGGGGAGCGACGGGGTTGAATATCTGGCTCTGCAGGCGTCCGGCCTTGACGTACCCGGTGTGGGGGCCAAGGACCCGACAGAAGAGTCGAACCATGCCTACTGGATTTCCCTCCCTTCCTTTGTTTCAAAAGGTGTTGTCCCTGACACCAGAAAAGTCATCGCCGGCAGCGGCCTGACAGGTGGCGGTACGCTCTCCGAGGATGTAACTCTGGCGGTCCTTACAGACAAAGTTACGGCAGCCGTAGAAAAGGGTGCCATCACCGTGAAGGACGTTGCCATCGGCGGCGCTGCGTCGGATTTGGCGAGTAAGAGAGGGCAGATTGGGAATGTTCCACCTGTGACCATTACTGATTTCAATACCTTTACGACATCAGGTCGATATTTTGCGACGTGGAATAGAGCTACTGCCAAGAATATCCCGCCAGATGGTACAAACGGCCTAGTAATCGTTTCTAAGTTACAAACTGCTAATGTTGTCAGGCAGATTGTGTTCCGTTGGGGAACTGCGGGAACTAATGACTGGCAGATTTTTACTCGGGAATCTACAGACGCGAATGGTGTTCTGTTGTGGTCGCCGTGGAGATGGATAGTGACTGACCAGTCTCTCGGCGATGGTCTCCGCTTCTCTGGCGGCAAGCTCTCCGTCCCCGAGTATGTAGGCGCCACGGCCTCCGCTCCCGGCACGTCGGGACTGGTGCCCCCTGCGGCTGCGAGAGAGCGGGAAAGCTTTCTGACCGGAAGCGGGAAGTACAAACCAGCGTTATCAACTTCCGGCGGAACAATAACGGGAGAGCTCAATATCGCCGCTCCCGCTGGGGGCTCAGAGGGCGGAGAAATTACATTAATTAATGGAACCGATGGAAAATACCCCGCAAAAATCGATACGACGAGGAATCTAATCCGGTTTTTTGGTGGTCCAAGCAACCCCGTATCCGTCGATCTTGAAACCGGAAGGTTTGTTGGAAATCTCACAGGCAAAGCAGACACAGCGGGGATTGCGGACAGCGCTTTAGCTTTTGCAAACGGACGACGCTGGGTTGAAGTTATATATGAGGGTAATCCGGGCTGGCTGATTGGGTCAGAAAAAGAGGAGTTACGACCTGTGAACCCCTCAAGTTTAAACGTAAATTACGCCAACAGCGCGGGGACGGCTAACATAAACCTCCATGACATTCGCTATTACGGCAGTCAGGATTCCATTACTTTGCCCGCAGGGGGGACATGGCTCGTTTGGTGGGTGCGAAATACGACCCAAGTTAATGGGGGCATGGGGACTTACGCAGGAGGGGCCACGGTTACTCCCGGCCAGACAAACAACTATTATTGCATAAGGATAGCATGATATGAGCTTCGGACAAATCATCCATCGCACCGTTGATGACTCTTACATCATCATGAAAAATGGCCTTCCATACCATGTCTACCCCTACGCCGCCGAGTTCGCCGAGGAATGGGACGCCGTTTTCGCCTATGCCGAAGAGCACCCGGAAATGGTGACGGAAGAAGAGCCCTACGTCCCGCCCGTGCCCACGCTCGAGGAGGCGAAAGCCGCCAAGCTCGCGGAGATCAACGCAGCGGCTGACCGCGCCATTTCCAAACTCACGGCGACCTACCCCGACCGTGAGATCGCCACCTTCGACAAACAGGAGGCCGAGGCCCGCGCCTACTCCGCCGATTCCACGGCACCGACGCCCTTTCTCTCGGCGCTGTCACAGGCTCGGGGCGGAGAGCTTCCC
>OFGL01001746.1_pt1 | contig 11599 bp, 10 predicted proteins | sample 1521801 | NCBI WGS metagenome assembly OFGL01 (sample SAMEA3504085, study PRJEB24116) | mouse gut metagenome | biome: mouse gut; feature: mouse-associated habitat; material: faeces | place: Denmark | collected 2011 | reverse complement strand
GAACTGGCAAAGCTGCGGGGAGCCGTTCGGGCAGCGGCAGAAGACCATATCAGGCTGCTGAGCAAGTTTCAGAAAATGTTTTTTATCTATGATGACTGGATGAAGCAGCAGGAAGAAGGACGGTATCTTCACCAGTATCTGAAGCGTGCCGGAGTGAACAGCGTTGCGATCTACGGGGACAGTTATATTGGGAAGAGACTGTATTACCGCCTGCAGAAAAACGGGATACAGGTCAGATATTTTATTGACAGGAATGCGGCGTATCTGGAGGAGAAGATTCCGGTATATCTGCCGCAGGCAGGTCTGCCGTCTGTGGATCTGGTTCTTATTTCTCTGGCGGAGGCGGAAGAGAGCATCAAGGCAGAACTGGAGACGATGACGGAGACACGGATCTGCAGCATTACGGATCTGCTTGCCTCAATGAAAAGGGAAAGGATAACGCTTTAGGCGGAGAGAGGAAGATGAGACTGCTTGTTTTTGGAACGGGAGAATATTACCAGCGGTTTAAGAAATGGCTCGCAAAAGAGGCCATTGCAGCGCTGATTGACAATTCGCCGGTAAAGCAGCATACCATTATGGATGGTCATGAGGTGCTTTCCCCGCAGGAGGGACTTGCGAAAGAATACGATGCGGTTATTATCATGAGCTTTCATGTGAAAGCCATGAAAAAGCAGCTTATAGAGCTGGGCGCTGATGAGGAAAACATCTACCACTTTTATGACCTCCGCAGGCTTGTGACCCTTAATAAACAGGATATTGCGTATTACGGGATTCCGGGCCGGGAGCCGTGGGATGACGAGGAAAAAGGGATTGCCCTCCTGTCGACGGACCTGGCCCTGGGGGGAACTGCCATTGCGTTGTTCCAGATGGCCAGGGCCTTAAAAAAACGGGGATATCCGATTCTGCTAGCTTCCATGATGGACGGGCCCCTGCGAAAGCAGGCGGAACTTTATGGCATCCCGGTAGTGATAGACCCCAACCTCCAGCTTGCAACGATGCGGGAGACAGGGTGGCTGTCAGGATTTTCCCTCATCCTGTGCAATTCGGTGGGGTATTATATCTTCCTTACGGAACGTGACCTGGAGATCCCGGTGGTCTGGTGGCTGCATGACTCGTCCTTTTTTTACGACGGCGTGGACAAAGAGATGCTGCGCAGGATTCCACAGGAAAATCTTACGGTGCTCTCTGTAGGGCCGGTCCCTGAACAGGTCATCCATGAGACGGTGCCGGAATTGGCAGTGGGCCGGCTCCTGTATGGAGTGGAGGATTGTGCGGGAAGTGAAGAAAGGAAAGAGATCTGCCGGCAGGAAGAAGCGAAAAAAACCTGTTTTGTAACAGTCGGCCATATAGAAGAGAGGAAGGGACAGGACATTCTCCTGCGTGCGGTCAGGATGCTGGATGAGAGTGCAAGGGAAAAGGCGGTTTTTTATCTGGTTGGGCAAGATACGTCTTTATTGGCAGAAAGGATTAAGGAGCAGGCGAGGGATTTTTCGGGGGTGACTGTGACGGGGCCTGTAGACAGGGAAGAACTCGGGAAGATCTTAAGCCGGGCAGATGTGATGGTCTGCCCGTCCAGGGAAGATCCCATGCCCACCGTAGCGGCAGAAGCCATGATGCACGGGGTGCCCTGCATCCTGTCGGATGCCGTGGGAACGGCAGCATACATACAGGACGGGGACGGACTGGGTTTTGAAAATGAGAATGCGCAGGAACTGTCTGCAAAGATTAAATGGTGTGTGGAGCACCGGGACAGGCTGGGGCAGATGGGTAAAAATGCCAGACGGATATATGAACAGCATTTTTCCATGGATGTGTTTGAAGAAAATCTGGCCAGGGTTATTGGGGCATTTATGTAAGCTGTCCGGCGGTGACAGAAATGAGCAGGAAACAGGGGGGGGGAACACCATGAAAGTAATCATGTGGGGATGCGGGGATTTTGGCAGGCGTGTATTGCCGAACTTGCTGATATCGGAAAAATATGAGACCGTGGCGTGCACGGATAACAATAAAAGCCTGTGGGGACAGCGCCTTTTATCAGTCCCGGTCATTGCACCGGAACAGGTGCCGGACCAGACATTTGACATACTGCTGACTGTGGCCGGCAGCCCGTCAGCGGCAGGACAGATAAAGGCGCAGGCAGTGCAGCTGGGGGTGCCGCAGGATAAGGTAGTGAATGCCTTTGCGGATCTGCGGTTTATGGATTTATTTATAGACCAGAGGATCTGTTTTATCAGCGGGTATGCTGACTGGATCTGGAGTGAAAAAATAGAAGGAAATGTGGCGGAATGCGGCGTGTTCCGGGGGGACTGCGCGAAGTTCATCAATTATTATTTCCCGGACAGGAAGCTGTACCTGTGCGATACGTTTGAGGGGTTTGACAGCAGCGACATGCAGCATGAGAAGGCCGGCAGCGGGGACTTTGGGAAGAGCCGCTTTGCGGACCGGGATTTTTTTGCGGAAACGGGGGTCGGCCTCGTGATGGAAAAAATGACTTACCCGCAGAATGTCGTGGTAAGGAAAGGATATTTCCCGGAAAGCATGCAGGGGGTGGATGACAGGTTCTGCTTCGTGAACCTTGACATGGATCTTTATGTCCCGATGCTCAACGGCCTGCGGTATTTCTGGGACAGGATGGCGGATGGTGGCTGCATTTTACTGCACGATTATTTTTCGGATGTATTCCAGGGCGTGAAGCAGGCCGTGGATCTGTTTGAGCGGGAGCAGGGAATCCGCATTGCCAAAACCCCGATAGGTGACGGGTGCAGTATGGCACTGCTGAAAAACTGAGATAAGGAAATACAGCAGACTGAAGCATTTTTAGATTATGAAAAGGAAATTGGCTGATATGGTGAAGTTTGGAACAAAGGCGGAGACCCTTCTGAGAATTCAAAATGAATTAAAGTATGCATACGTATTGCCACAGATCTATTTTTCTGTAGACGAATGGAAAACTAACACAGATGGCTGTGTGGAAAAATATATAAAAACATGGTTAGATTGGGAGCAAGAAGTTATTGTTCGCAGTAGTGCGATCAATGAAGATACACAGGAAAGTTCACAGGCAGGAAAATTCGCGTCTGTGGCAAATGTGCAGGGTGAAAAGCAATTCGCAGATGCGGTAAATAAAGTGATTATGTCTTATGACAGTGAAGATGGTGAAAACCAGGTATTGGTACAGCCTATGCTGAGGGATACGAAAATATGCGGTGTTGCGTTTACTTTAGATCCCAATTCGCTGGGGAACTATTATGTCATTAATTATGATGAGAGTGGTGGCACATCTGCGGTCACATCGGGAAATGGGTGTGCTAATAAGTTGTTATATGTTTTTAAGGGAAAAGAATCAGGACTGATGCCAGAGTATCTCGAGAGACTTTGCAAAACACTGAAACAATTAGAAGAATTATTTGGACAGAATAATCTTGATGTCGAATTTGCGTTAACAAAGGATGATAAACTATATATTCTCCAAGTTCGCCCCCTCTGTATCAGCGGAAAGCCGGTAGATTATCAAAAACAGTATAGGGAGTTACAGCGGATCCAGACAAAACTGGATCGGAATGCAACAGAAAAACCGTATCTATGTGGCAACAGGAGTATATATGGGGTCATGCCGGATTGGAATCCGGCTGAAATGATAGGGATAAGACCCAAACCATTAGCCATGTCATTATATCAGGAAATTATTACAGATAGTGTATGGGCATACCAGAGAGATAACTATGGGTATCGCAATATGCGGAGCTTTCCGCTAATGATTAATTTTGGCGGTATTCCATACATAGATGTCCGGGTGAGTTTTAACTCTTTTATTCCAGCTGGACTTGATGAGAAAATAAGCAACAAGCTTGTAAATTATTATTTGGACAGATTGGAGCAAGATCCGTCAAAGCACGATAAGATAGAATTTGATATTGTTTTTTCCTGTTACACTTTGGATTTGCCAGAGCGAATATGTGTTTTAAAAGAGCACGGATTTTCAGATCAGGAACTTGAATGCATTATTTCGGCGTTGAGGAATGTAACAAATAGAATTATCAATTCAGATACTGGATTATGGCGTAAAGATTACGAAAAAATTAATATTTTGGAAAGTCGTTATCAAAAAATAATTGACAGCAGTATGGGGGAAATAGAAAAGATTTATTGGCTGTTAGAGGATTGTAAACGTTATGGGACATTACCGTTTGCGGGACTTGCACGTGGGGCATTTATAGCGGTACAGCTTTTGCGGTCGATGGAAAAAAGGAATATTATCTCCAAAGAAGATTACCAGAACTTTATGAACGATGTTGACACAGTTAATGCAGATATGGGCTATGACTTTAGAACATTAACAAAAAATTTGTTTTTGGATAAGTATGGGCATCTAAGACCGGGCACATATGACATTAATTCCCTACGCTATGATGAAGCGCCAGATCTATATTTTGACTGGACAGAGCGGGAACCGGCAGACAAATATTTGGAGAAAAGAAAAAAATTTGCTCTGTCCATAGAGCAGATGCATCGCTTAGAAGATGCGCTTATAGAAAGCGGATTAAACAGCGATATATTGAGAATGATGGACTTTATTAAGACTGTAATTGCGGGCAGGGAATATGGCAAATTTATTTTTACAAAAAGTTTAAGCAAGGCAATACAGATGATAGGATACCTGGGAGAAAAATTTGGACTGACAAGGGATGACTGTGCGTATCTGGACATTCAGGCAATAAGACGCCTGTATTCAACAACAAAAGATGCTGGCGAAGTTATAAAAAAGTCAGTTGATGAAGGCAGGAAAGATTACGAGCTTACCAAAACATTAGTCCTCCCTCCTATTCTGATTCATTCGGATGAGGTGTGGAGATTCCATTATTTAGATACAGAGGCAAATTATATTACACAGAATAAAGCAAGTGGTGAAATAGCAGAATTATGCGATGGTATCAAAAATCAGGATATAACGAATAAAATTGTTTTGACTGTTAGTGCAGATCCAGGATATGATTGGATTTTTTCGCATCATATTAAAGGATTTATTACAATGTACGGAGGTGCTAATTCCCATATGGCAATCCGTGCCGGGGAACTTGGGATACCAGCAGCGATAGGGGTGGGAGAGAAACTGTATGAGAAATACAAAAATGTAAGGGTGCTGGAAATTGATGCTTTATCTAAAACAATTAAAATTTTGAAGTAAAATAATGGAAAGAGAGGTTTTTATATGAAGCATGGAGATTTTACGGAGTTGGCAAAGTTTTATGAGAACAGGCCGGGATATTCAAAGGTAGTATTGGAATGTCTGAAGAATCATATTTTCAACTGTATCGGAGAAGGTAAAGTGGCTGATATCGGAGCGGGTACAGGAAAACTGACAGAAAACCTGACGGAGATCGGGCTTAGCGGCTATGCGGTAGAACCCAATGCTGCAATGCGCAGTCAGGCGGCTCTAAAAAACTGGGGGGGGGTATATCGTGGTCTGAGGGAACAGCGGAAGCTACAGGGCTTGAAGACAGCTGTGTTAACTGGGTATTGATGGGATCTTCCTTCCATTGGGCGGACAGCGTTCTGGCAGTGAAGGAGTTCTATCGGATCCTGGTTCCAGGCGGCTTTTTTACGGCGATCTGGAATCCGAGGGATATTGAGGGCAGTGAGTTGCACAAGAGAATTGAGGATGCCGTTTATGCCGAAGTTCCGAAAATGAAAAGGGTTTCTTCCGGCAAGGCGATTTCCATGGAGGAAATGAAAGAAAAACTGCTTTATGAAGGATATTTTAAAAACATTCTTTTCGTGGAGGCTCCTCATGTGGAGCTCATGACGAAAGAAAGATATATGAATACATGGAAGTCTGTAAATGATATTCAGGTGCAGGCAGGCGAAGAGGGGTTTCATAGAATATTGAATAAAATCGAGGAGATTATTCAGGAATTCGATGAAATAGAGGTTCCGTATCTTTCCAGGTCGTGGACAGTGCAAAGCTGTAAATAGTCTATGACTGTCTGGATAGGATAGATCCATGTCCTTTTGTTTTGCGGCATCTGAAGTCAGATTACACAAAAAATAGGAGGACTGGTACTATGAAAACAGAATGGGATTACACAGATCTTGCGGAGGCGTATTTGAAAAGACCGGGTTATGCGCAAAGTGCAATCGAAAAAATGTTTGAAATTTCGGGTGTGAAGAAGGGGGATACAGCCTGTGATGTGGGAGCGGGAGCGGCTCACCTGACTTTAAAGCTGGCAGAATACGGACTAAATATCTGTGCGGTGGAACCAAACGATGCCATGCGTGAGAACGGTATAAAGAAGACGGCAACGTATAAAAATGTACAGTGGTTCGAGGGAGTCGGAGAACATACAGGAATGGAGAGCAGCAAATTTAATCTGGTAACGTTCGGTTCTTCCTTCAATGTATGTAACCGGCAGGAAGCGTTGACAGAGAGCAGAAGGATTTTAAAAGATAATGGTTGGTTTGCCTGTATGTGGAATCACAGGGATTTGGATAACCCACTCCAGAAAGAGATAGAGGATATCCTAAAGTCGCAGATTGCTGATTACAGCTACGGAACCAGAAGGGAAGATCAGACAGAGGTTATTAACCGGAGTAACCTGTTTAGAGAAGTGATTTATGTCGAAGGAACGGTTTTACATGATATCCTCACAGAAGATTTTATTGAGGGTTGGAAATCCCATGGTACGGTACAGCGCCAGTCGAGAGACAAGTTTGATCTGATTAACCGGGAAATACGCAGAGTTGTGGAAGCAAAAGGAGACAGGTATGTGAAAGTGCCTTATACCACAAGAATATGGATGGCGCAGGCCAGATAAATGTAGGCAACAAGGGAAGAGGGTATTTTGGATGAAGAGAACGGTGATTTATACACAGCGGGTAGAAGTTGTGGAGAGCTATCGGGAACGCAGAGACTGTACGGATCAGAACATACCGCTGCTTTTAGAGGCATGCGGGTATCTTCCGGTACCCGTTCCTAATGTGATAACTGATCTGGATATGTTTGTGGAGACGGTTTCTCCCGCAGGAATTATGCTGACAGGAGGAAACAGTCTCGTTAAATATGGTGGAACGGCGCCGGAGCGGGATGAAACGGACCGACGGCTTATCGGGATAGCGTTGCGAAGAAATATTCCGCTATATGGTTTTTGCAGGGGGATGCAGTCTGTCCTGGACTATTTTGGCTGTGAGATGGAGACTGTCCTGGGACATGTGGCGCTGCGGCATACTGTGGACGGCGAATGGGGAAGCATGGAGGTAAACAGCTTCCATAATCAGGCATGTAAAGAACTGAAGAATCCGCTCGTGGCAATGGCCCGGACGGAAGATGGTGTGATTGAGGCGGCAGCTTATCCGGATAAGAATATTGTTGTTACGATGTGGCATCCGGAGAGGGAGAGTCCTTATCAGGCAACTGATATTGACAGGATTAAGAACTTATTTGGTTAATGTGGATAAAGGAAGTGCAGAAATGAAAGTGATTATTTTAGCGGCAGGACAGGGGACAAGGTTGCGTCCCCTTACGGATGACAGGCCAAAGTGTATGGTGGAAGTAAAAGGAAGAAGTATTCTTGAAAGACAGCTTGATACGATGCATGCATGTGGTATCCGGGATACAGACATAACGATTGTAGCCGGATATCGCGGGGACGTGCTGCAAAGCAGGTTTGCAGGCACCGAAATCCGTATTATCGTGAATGAGGAGTATGGGACAACGAACATGGTATGCTCCCTGATGTGTGCGAGAGAACTGATGGAGAGTCAAGACGACATTTTAATTTCCTATGGGGATATCATTTATAATGAGAAAGTTTTGAAAAAAATCCTGGCGTCTGACGAAGCCGCTTCTGTTATTGTGGATGACGGATGGTACGCCTATTGGTCCGAACGGTGCGGGAATCCGCTGGATGATGCGGAAACGCTTCTGTTTGACCGGGATGATTATCTGACCGAGATCGGGCAGAAGACGACAGAATTGGCAAGAGTACAATCCCAATACATCGGTCTGATGAGATTTCAAAGAGAAGGCCTGCATGCAATGCTTGGTCTTGCGAAGGAAGCTGAAGAGAGAACGGCAAAGGGGATCGCACTTTGGAGAACAGCCCGGACATATCGGAAAATGTATATGACGGATTTACTGCAGGGACTGATTGACGAAGGCAATAAGTTAAAAGCAGTTCATATACACCGGGGCTGGTTTGAAATTGACGATGTGGGGGATCTTCGTGTAGTTGAATCAGAAATAGAGTGAGGATATTATGGCATGTGTTTATTGGATAACCGGGTTGTCGGGAGCCGGCAAGACTACGATAGGAAAGATTTTTTTTAATAAGTTAAAAAAGAATGATCCAGCAACAGTCTTTTTGGACGGAGACACATTGCGGCAGGTATTTGGCGATGATTTGGGATATTCGGAAACTGACAGACGAAAATGTGCGATGAGGTACTCCCGATTGTGTAAATTTCTTTCGGAACAGGGAATAACGATTGTTATTTGTACGATCTCAATGTTTGAGAGTGTGCGCGAATGGAATCGAAAATACATTGAAAATTATAGGGAAATTTATATTAAAGTTTCAATGCACACTTTAAAGAAGCGAGACCAGAAAGGGCTATACAGTGGGAAGACCAATGAACGGAATACAGATGTCATGGGGATACACATTATTGGAGAAGAACCAATGCGCCCGGACTTAATATTGGAAAACGATGGAGAAATATTGCCGGGTGAACAAGCCGATAGGATCATGGAATATTTTGCACTATAGGAGAAACGACATGTTGCGTTTTTGCGAATATAATTCAGCGAACGGATACAAAAAAGGCGATGATACAATTCTTTTTAATAAAGATATATGGGAACAGGGAAAACGGTTTTTCGCCGTACATCGTAATGAGAAAAGTGTACCTGTAATTGATGCAGCGGGGAATGTGGTATGCTTTGCGTGGCAGGATGAAGTGGCGAATCAGGAACTGAGAATGCTGAATGAGATTATGGAAGAACATGGTGCACTACAATTTGAAGAACTTTATTCGAAGTATTCCGGCGTAATGATACAGGGTTGCAATGAACTTGCAGCACAGTTATGTGAATATCTGCGGAAGCGGAAAATAGCAGTGATCTTGACGGGGAAGTATTGGGATTATCTGGAAATTGATACAGAGATTATAGATAAAAGTTATCATAATTTGCTGGTGGTTTATGCAGAGGGAACATGGGAACATTTTAATGTACCCTGTATGGATGCTACTCGCACTTCCTCTGTAGAGTTTGACTGCATTTATCAGTTGTATATGGAAAATGTGAGGACGGGGAAAATTTGTAACGCTAAAAGAAGCCTGGAACAATTCATACAGCTCTTGAAGGGAAGAAATGTATTTTTACTGGGGGAGGCAGATTATGAAATGGAGGATGCCTTTGATCTTTTTATGCATTATGGGGTGGAAATCAAAGGATTTTTGCGCAATGAAAAAGATTATGATGGTATGCAATGGTTGGGAAAGGAAATCCTGACACCAGATGAGATTAGAGGGATGCCTGATCTGGCATTAGTGGATTGCACACATAAGGATAGTGTGCTCGGTCTGGGAAAAGTGGATCATTATGCTTATCAAGGCTATAAACGGGATGAAAGCTTTTTTTTCTTAAAAGATTATATGGATATTCCTGATTCAAAACTAACCTGTGTTTTACAGGACAAAACTGTGGTTTTGATTGGAGATGAACTATTGTGCCATAAGCTGAGGCGGTTTTTTATTAAAACGGGGAAGAGGGAAAGCTGTATAGTTGATTATGAAAAATTTAACGGAGAAAGTAGTGAACGAGAAGAGGTCATAGGTATAATAGCTGTTCTTGAATATGTTGGGGCAGGGAATGCCAAGGAACAATGGTGGTGGAATTTTCATAATTGTAAGCGTCAGCTAAAAGAAAAAAATATATTGAATTATACGGGCTATTATTCGCGCTTTGAATCATATGTTGGATTGGAGGGCGGTGAAAGAAAAGTGATGCCTTTTCCCTTAATAAATAGGGGAGTTATATTGGGGTGCATTAATGCATTTAGTGGAAATATTTTTATTCGAGAATGTCTTGACAATCATCCCAATATCCTTAGCTTAGGATATGATATGTTTGAACATAATTTGTTTTCTTATTGTATTCGTCTTGAAGAGACTGGAATAGAAAGGCTCATTCCTACTTTTTGGAAGTTAGTTGGAAAGGAAATGGGGGAAGAAAGTAGAACTCTTTTTTTTGACAGAAATATGTTTGATAAAACCTGTATGGAGTATCTTGATAAAATGGATCATGATCCAACAAGTCAAGAACTGTTTGTTATTTTTTATGCTGCCTATACAAGAATGCGAAACAATAAGATAAATGATATTTCTGAATATTATATGTATTGGGAACCACATGAAATAGACAGGGGCAGAATGCAAGTATTTGCAAAATGGTTTGCGTATCAAAATATTAATGGATTTTTAATGTATGGAGTAAGGAATTCAATTGCCCAGAGAGGGAGCTGCTTAAACTATATGAATAGGACTCCGCTGTCTATTGAGACTAATAGGGAGCTGGTACGATTACTTTGTGAACCATGGGAGGAATATCGAATTGCAGTTAAAGGGTGGAAGGGGATCGAGGTGCGGTTCGAAGAACTAAAACTGAATCCCAGGTACATATGGGGAGACTTTTGCGATACTCTGGGAATTCCGTGGTCAGATACGCTTTTGGAAACAACCAAATGGGGACAAGACTATAATAATGAAGAAGGCTTTGCAAAGGGGTATGATGTGACACCTGTTTATAAAATTTATCCGGAATACATATCTGCATTGGATCAGCTTCGAATACAAATTTGTAATGCAGATTTTCAGAAAAAATATGGTTATCCATATGTAAATTGTTTGACATTTACAAGAAGGGAATTGCAGGAATTATTTAGGAAAGAATTTAAAATAGAAGAAAGAGTTAGATTTATTAATCCTAAGGATAGGCTAAATTATTATATCAACAAAATTGAGTGGATACAAAATTGTATTAGAATAAATTACAATAAAGCATTTATAAACCGATTGTATGGCACAAATTGTTGGGATGCAGAAGAAGACATCATGGTGCAATTAAAAAAATGTGGCATTATAGAGGATGAGAAAAAGCAATACTATGAAGATAATATAGATTTTAAGAATGAAATAGAAGGTATCTTATCTTTATTTGATTCCAATAGGCAAATTATTTTATATGGAATGGGCAAGAATGCCGAGTTGGTTTTAAGTTATTTGAAAGATGATATAAAATCCAGATTGGTATATTGTGACCAGAAGGCAAGAGATGTACAGATGTTTTATAAAGGGAAAAAGGTAATTGCACCCGAGGAAATATGTTCTGCCTACAAAAATTATTACATTTTTGTAACATCTAATTTGTATTATAAAGATATCGAATGTGAATTGTTAAATATGGGAATTAGAAAAAGTCAGATTATTAAAAATAGAATTACGTGGCATATGTAATGGCGAATATGCATCAGAGGAGAAATTTATGAAACTGGCAATCTACGGCGCCCAGGGCTACGCCCTCGCCGTGTACGAAGCAGTCACA
>OFGL01001743.1_pt1 | contig 11631 bp, 8 predicted proteins | sample 1521801 | NCBI WGS metagenome assembly OFGL01 (sample SAMEA3504085, study PRJEB24116) | mouse gut metagenome | biome: mouse gut; feature: mouse-associated habitat; material: faeces | place: Denmark | collected 2011 | reverse complement strand
AATTTAGTACCGCTACGTCTGGAACGGAGCGAGAGCGCGGCTTCGTTGGAATAGACCTCCTTGTCGCCGCGGAAACCCTAATAAAAATGCAAAAAATCACTCATCAAACTTCCCTTTTCCTCCGAAAAATCTAGAAGCAAATACCATCACTTCTCCTCTAAAAATTCTTGTATCTGAATTTCCATACACTTAGGAATAACTCCTCTTGCCATATAGATCTTAGACCACTCAACCGTCTTTTCCACTGCTTTTATAATATCCCACTTCGGTTTCCACCCCAACACTTTTTTAATCCTAGAACAATCCAATTTTAAAAAGTTGGCCTCATGAGGTCCGCCGTCGGACTTATTCTCCCATGTCTGTCCATTTCCCCAAAACTGACAAAATAAATTCACCAATTCTCCAGTTGTCACACAATCCTTATCTTCTGGTCCTACATTATAATTTCCCGCATATTTCTTATCTTCATATTGCTTTTGTAAAATCATCAAATAAACATACAAAGGCTCTAGCACATGTTGATAAGGGCGGACAGAAAATGGATTTCTGACCACAATGTTCTTTCCATTGATAGCAGCTCTTACACAATCTGGTATGATTCTATCTGGAGCAAAATCCCCGCCCCCGATCACATTTCCTGCTCTCGCGGTGGAAATCGCAACAGAAGAATCTGCAAAAAAAGAGTTTAAATAACTGTGTGTCACCAATTCTGAACAAGATTTGCTATTAGAATAAGGATCATACCCATCTAATGGATCATCTTCCCGATATCCCCATTCCCATTCTCTATTCAAATAAACTTTATCTGTTGTCACATTTAAAAAAGAACGAACACTCTCTATATTTCGTACAGCCTCTAAAATATTCACTGTTCCCATGACATTTGTTTCATATGTCAATACAGGATCTTTATAAGAATCTCTCACAATAGGCTGTGCTGCTAAATGAATGACGAACTCCGGATTCACTCGCTTTATCGTTTTCCATAATAGTTCTCTATTTCTAATATCTCCTATCACAGAATCCATCTGTTCTTCTATCTGGCTGAGCGAAAATAAATTCGGATCAGTGGGAGGATCTAAGGAATATCCTGTCACTTGTGCCCCTGCATCTAGTAACATCTTACAAAGCCATGTTCCTTTAAATCCTGTATGCCCTGTCACAAACACTTTTTTTCCTCGATAAAAATTCAAATCCATCTGATTTTCTCCTATTTATCCCATATTTTCCAAGGCGCTTTGCCTGACTGCCATAATTCTTCTAACTGCATTTTCTCTCTCTGTGTATCCATACATTTCCAAAATCCTGTATGACGAAAAGCTACTAATTGTCCATCTTTTGCTAATCTCTCTAATGGTTCTTTCTCAAAAACAGTTTCATCGCCTTCAATATAATCAAAAATCTCTGGATTCATTACCATATAGCCGCCATTGATAAAACTACCATCTAAAAACATGGATTTTTCTCGAAATGCGCTTATATTATCTTGAGCATCTATATCTAGAACACCGAATCTCTGTCCAATATTGACAGCAGTCAATGTGCCGATCTTTCCATGTGCCTTATGGAAATTCACTAAATCTATGATATTGATATCCGCCACTCCATCTCCATATGTCAGTAAAAAGGGCTCATCTCCTATATAATCTTTAATTCTTTTAATTCTTCCCCCTGTCATCGTGTTATATCCTGTATCGACTAATGTCACCTTCCAAGGCTCTGAATAATTATTGTGAACCTCCATTTTATTATTAGCTAAATCAAATGTCACATCAGAAGTGTGTAAAAAATAGTCAGCAAAAAATTCTTTCACCACATATTGTTTATATCCTAAACAGATGACAAATTCATAAAATCCATATTCGGAAAAGATTTTCATAATATGCCAAAGAATCGGTTTTTCCCCGATTTCTATCATAGGTTTTGGCTTCAAATGGCTTTCCTCACTGATTCTTGTTCCAAATCCACCTGCTAACAATACTACCTTCATTTGTTCTCTCCTTTACTTATCACGTTCAAATACCTTTACACATAGATCATAATTTTGTGGTCGTCCTTCTACTATCGCATAGGAAATATCGGGCTTTGCTTTTTTATCCTCTTTTTCAATTTTCTCTTTTTCTCTGGTGCGGTATAGACTAATACAATTATTAGCAGAACCATCATAGCAGGCAAAATCAATTCGATATTGGATACTAGGATCAATTTCTATACCTCCTGTATTGATTTTCACCCATTGGTTATCCTTTAAGGTGCTGCCGTCTATGGTTGTACTATAGACAATACGATTTGTTTCATGTTCTACCAGATTGACTTCTAATTCAATTTTATTTTCTCTTTGATAGGTCGCTACTTTAAATTGTATTTGCTCTAATATTTCTCTTTTAGGGGTAAATACTTCTGCCACTTGGGAATTAATCAATCCGCTAGTTGCACTTAAGTCTTGATATGCATTTAGCGATACATAGGGAGGTATAGCAGCTACAATAAAACAAATTACTGCTGGTATTACAAAAATAGCAATACCACCTAAAAATCTCCCTCTTATCCAACCTATACAATGATCTACACTGGTTGCAATGTTGGATAGACAATATTTAGGATGTTTAAAAGCTGCTATGATAAATAAAAGGGCTGTGAAGATGGAACATATCATGTCCATATCTGTGATCACAAAGATATCTCGCATCATCAATTTGCTCCCGATATCCTTATAAATATAATCTCCAAAAATTCCCCAAGAAAATAATTCCTGATCCACATGATTTGGCCATGTATTTACTGTAAATATGATATAGATCAACATCATCAGTAAATCAAGTGCCAGAAATATTTTGGTATCCCGATGTAAAAATGCGCCCAGAACCCAAAAAGGAACGGCAAATAATAACCATTGTGGATGCCACTGACTTAAGCCGAAGATGACTGCTATCACAAGAGAACATAAATAAAATGCCCATTGTGCGAAGTCTGTCTGCGTGTTTAAATTTTTAAAATAAGCCCACGCACAAATCATTCCCCAAGCCATAATGACCAAACTAAGACTCACACTTCCTGTATTGATAGAAGCATTATAGACATAGCTTGTAGCACCAAATCCCAACACATATTCTCGAAAAACGGGACTTCCAATATAAAGTACTAACTCTAACAGATAGGGAAGTGCGACAAGTATGGTGCTCTGTAATATCCTCCAGATGTTCTTTTCCTTTAACAATAAAAGTGGAATAAATAATAATAAAGAAAAGTACTTAAATGGTATGGATAAAGCAAAAAATAAGATGAATAATTTTTTGTTATCTTTAAAATAATAGTAAATTCCTAACAACACAAGAAAGATAGTAAAGATATCATATTGCCCAAACATGAATTGGCTAAAAAATCCAATGGGTGTAGTTAAGAATACATAAGCACAGATTTTTGCCTTCTTTCCTCCCATTCCGATCACATTTGCGATCTTATAGATCAGAAATCCTGAGATCATATAGAGAGAAACTGGCAATAATTTATACCACATGATAACCCAAAACGCAGCATAGCGCTCTGGTTTTGTCACTATTCCAAACAATTTCATCGGAATATTCCAGATAGCATAGACAAGATAAGTACTCGGCATATAACTAGGCCACATATTATAAGCATTGGCATCCCAATCATAGAAATCTAAAAAATGTCCCTGCAGATATCCATAGGAACAGCCTGCTGTATGCATGATATCACCCTGCTGAAAGGTGAGAAAACAAGCGACAGCGATGATGCCAAATAAGATATAATCAATTTTCTTTAATGGTTTTTCTATCATACTGACTCCTTTAGTTAGTTTCAATTATTCGGATGCAAAGATTATAAGGTAATATTTCCCCACCCTCTATCACATAGCCATTTTTTTGATTTTTTCTGTCCTGTGTCCGAAAGAGGGTGATGCAATTATCTCCTGTCGCGTCATAACAGGAAAAATCAATTCGATATTCCTTCTTAGGCTTCAGACAAAGTCCTCCTGTTTCTAATGTTATCCAAGTATCTCTGTCATATTCCTTCATATTGAGTTCCTCATGATAAACCAGTCTTTCTGTTTCTTTATCCACAACATCAATATTCAATGTGATATCATTAGAGCGGCGGAAAGTTCCTAACATAAATTCTATCTTTTCCACCACTCCTTTTTGTGGAATAAAGACTTGAGATACTTTTCTATTTATCATTCCAGATATATGTTCATATGGCTTTTCTGTTTTAAATGTCATAAAAGGCGGCGTTAAAGCTGTTATAAAACAAAGAAAGGCAGGCACTAGAAAAATGGCAAGACCTCCTAAAAATCTAGTTCTTATCCATCCCATACAATCATCTACCTTCTGGGAAAATTCTTTTACGCAAAATTTAGGATGTTTAAATACAGCACTGACAAGCAATAAAAAAGTAAATGCTGAATTGATTAAATTCATATCTTTTAATATTAAAATATCCCTCATCGTAGTTTTATAGCTGATCCCACTCCCAAACTTTTCTCCCAACACTCCATATAAAATTAAATTTTCATCTACTCTCCCATACCAGTAATTTACCGTAAATAACACAAAAAATAACATCCATAAAATATCAATGATCATAAATATTTTGGTATTTTGGTTGAGAAATGCACTCAGTACGAGGAAAGGTACAATCAATAAAAGCCACTGTGGATGCCATTGACTCAGACCGAAAATACAAAAACCTACCATACCGAGTAAAAATAAAGACCACTTAATCACTCCTGCTTTCTGATTGGGACTTTCAAAATAGGACCATGCAGCGATGAGAAGCCAAACTACTATCACATAGCTTATCGTAGCTGCTCCTGTATCCAATCCTGCTGCAAAAGCATAGCCTGTCACACCAAATCCTAACACATATTCTTTGAATACTTCACTGTTATAATAAAGAAGATATTGTAATAGATAAGGAATACCGACTAAAATAATACTTTTTAATATTTTCCAGATATTTTTCTCTTTCAGCAGTAAAAGTGGAATAAACAATAAAAGTGCGAAATATTTATAAGGAATCGCCAGTGCAAAAAAAAGTATAAAATATTTATTCTTTCCTTTTAAGTAATAGTAATATCCGAGCAGCATACAGAATAAAGTGAAAATATCATATTGTCCAAAGATAAACTGGCTGAAAAATCCAATCGGCATTGTCAAATAGGCATAAGCGCATATTTTCGCTTTTTTTCTTCCCATATTAATTTCTAATGCGATTTTATATACAATCCAGCCTGATAAGAAATAGAGAAGAACTGGCAACAGTTTATACCACATCACGACAAATACAGGGACTACTTGAGTGGGTTCTGTTACAATCCCAAATAAACGAAGTGGGATATTCCAAAGGGCGAATGTCAGATATGTGATGGGCATATAACTGTCATATAATCCAAATTCAGCATTATATTCATAAAAATCTAAAAAATGTCCATTGAGATATCCAAAAGAAGAACCCGCTGTATGAAGTATATCGCTATGTTCAAAAGTAAAAAAACAGATAACAGCTACAATAAAAAATAAAAGAACATCTAAAAATGTCATCGGTTTTTCTAATTTCCACTTTTTGTTTATGCTTTTCACTTTCAATGTTAACTCCCATCTTGCAGACAAACCGTAAAGTCTGCACTATCTAAAGAAAAATTCGGATTGTAATAAGGATCACCTTTTTCTAAGAGTTTTTGATAGCGTTCTCGGAACATTTTGACTTCACTTTCAAAGCGCGCTCTCTTTTCCTCTGTATTTTCAAATCCTCTGGATTTCGATTCATAATGATATAATTCTGCATAAGGGTTAAATACTACTAAAAGTCCCTTTTCCCTAATTCTCAGGCAAAAATCTACGTCATTAAATGCCACAGTGAACTTTTCATCCAATCCATCTAATGCATCAAATAACTCTTTTCTCACTAAAAGACAAGCTCCTGTTACGGCACTCACATCTTGTGCATAGAAAAGCCTTCCCATATAGCCCAGATTCTCTTTTGAAACTCCATAGTGACTGTGCCCTGCTGCCCGATGTGCTCCTAGTCCAATGACTACGCCGGCATGTTGAATCGTATCATCTGGATAATATAGCTTCGCTCCTACTGCTCCTACATCTTTTCTCTGTCCATATATCAGAAGCTCTTCTAACCAATCCTCATTGATAACTTCTGTATCATTATTTAATAATAAAAGGTATTCTCCCTTCGCATAAGCAGCCCCATAATTATTGATAGCTGCATAATTAAACTCGCCTTCCCAACGGACTACTGACACATTTTCTAATGTTTCTAAATAGCTGTAATAATCAAAAGTTTCTTCCCGTTCGCTGTTATTTTCAATCACAATGATTTCAAAATTGCAGTACGTGGATTTTTCTAATATCGAATCGATACATTTTGTCAAATCCACCACATGATCTTTATTCGGGATTAAGATAGAAATAAGTGGACTTATAGTGAGTTCATAGCGAATTCTAAAAATTGTTGGAAACGCTCTTGAACTTTCTACCTCTGCCTTGATTCCCTGTCTGGACAAATGGTCTTTGACGGCACGTTTTCCAGCATCAATCGCATATGTTTTAGAATTGATATCTTGTGCCACAGATCCCGCATGAGAGCGCCAATAATACAAAAGTTTTGGAATATGATATACTTTTTTTGCAACAGAAGTGAGCCGTAAAATAATATCATGGTCTTGGCTTCCATTGTACTCTTTTCGGAATAGACCTGTTTCCTCTAATAATGTCGCCTTAAATGTGGAAAAGTGACAGATATAGTTGTTGGCTCTTAAATTATCTATCGCGAAATCTGGCTTAAAATGATAGGTGATAATATTGCGGATATCATATCCTTCAAAAGTAGCTTCATCTGTATAAATATAGTCCGCACCTTCCTCACAGATCACCTTCATACATTCATATAAAACAGAGGGATGTAAAATGTCATCATGATCAAATAATGCGATATAATCTCCTGTCGCCATTTTGATGCAGGCATTGGTATTGATAGAAATTCCGCCATTTTCTTCCAATTTTTGATAGCGGATTCGAGAATCTTTTTCTGCTTCTTTTTCACAATACTCTAAAACTTCTTTATGAGCCTCATCGCTCCCGTCAGCAAGGCATAACTCCCAGTTCCTATAAGTCTGCCGATAACAAGAATCCATCATCTCTTTTAGAAATTGTATCGGTGTGTTATAAAGCGGAACTAAAATGCTGAATTTTATTGGAAGAGGAAATTCCGTTTCCTGCTGCATAGTTTCCACTTCTGGCTTTAAAATAATACGGTTAAACTCTCCTTGCTTTGTTTCTATTTCTTTTATTTTCTGCCCTGTACGGCGAACGCTCCCGAAGAAGCCATATTTCTTTAAAATATTTTTCACACGCTTTATTCCTTTCCAGACAGAACGAGCAGGAGCTGCTGACTTCCAAATGGGGGAATTCTCATAATGATCTGCCACTTTCTGAAGCTCCGCTTTTTCTAACTTAAGCTGATTCACTTGCTGTTTTAAATCTCTTATTGTGATAAATTGTTCCTTTTCTCCCTCTCTCTGTTCTTGATAAAGCCTCTTATAATGTTTTGCTAATACTTTATCAGGTTCTTTTGCAGCTTTCCATTTTTGATTTTTCGTATTTATATTTGTACTCATAATTCCTCGCTTAAGATATAACCGTTTCTGATATTCTTTTTCTATAATACATCTGCAAAGTGTTTCTCTAATTTTTTAAATGCCATTGTGCCTAACAGCCAAATCGCAATGGTGAAAATCCAAAAATAAACACTCCATGTTCCTCTTTCCCAAAACCAAACTCTATTTAGAAAAGCATCTCGATAACCACTCGTAATATAATACATAGGATTTAATTTTAAAAATCGGTGTATTCCTTGTGTCATCCACTCTAAATCATCCATATTCCACATAATGGGAGTAAGCCACATTCCAAATTGTAATAAAATGCTCACAATCTGTCCCAAATCTCGAAAGAAAACCACCATAGAAGCAGTGATATAAGAAAAACCTAATACTAAAATAACTGCTGAAAAAGTATAGTAAATAACCTGTATCATATAAAGATGTGGTGTGTATCCAAATGCAAAATAGAGAATAACAGCAACTCCCACAAAAAAGATATGCACATAAAATGCAGATATAATTTTCACCATAGGAAGTACACTGATTTTAAATACCACTTTTTTTACTAAATAGCTAAATTCTATCAGGCTGTTGGTCGCACTCAAAAGTGCCTCCTGAAAAAACAGCCACGGCACAATACCGACCACCAGCCACAGCGCATAAGGCACATCTCTCACTGGTTTTGCCTTAAACCCTAACTGAAAGACTAAAATATAAATGGCAACTGTCACAATCGGCTGCACAAATGCCCATATAATCCCAAGATAAGAAGCTGCATAGCGGCTTTTAAAATCTTTATTCGCTAAATCTAATATTAATTTTCTATTTCGATAGATATCTCGAAACCACTGTAGCCCCAAATTAGCTACTTTCTTACCCTTGCTCACAACACTCATCGAAAGCCCTCTTCTTTTTATTTTCTTCTATGCACAATATCTCCAGCAGCCCGAAGTGGTTTTGTCAATTTCCAGCTAGTAGACCCCATCAGTTCCTGTATCGTAGCAGAATGTTTATTCAGCTCTTCCTGTAAATAGGCTATCTCCTTTTCCATTCTCTGTCTTTCCTGCTGGTTTTGTTGTAATTCTTGCTGTAACTTTTGTTGTATTTCAAATACTTGATTTTCCTTTTCCAAACATTTTTGTTTTTCTGCTCTGAGCTTCGCTTCTAAATCTGTTATCTTTTCTTTTCCCTCTTCACAAACATGCTGAAAATATTCCATCATCGACTTTATTTTAAGAGAATCAATGGTCACGAAATGAAACTCTATTCTCACGGTATGAAATTGTCTGCCCTGTGCTGGCAAAAAAATAATGCGAGGGTCTATATCCGTAAAAATATATTTATTTTGATGTCTATAGTCTGCATTTGTTTCCATAAAGCGAAGAGATTTTTTCTCTCCTTCTATCGTATCTGTACAGACATCTAATTCTACCATACAAGGAGCATTAAAAGGATCTAGTCGAATCCTCCGGATTCCTTCGTCCACATCAAACTCTATCGCCTGTGCAGCATAAGGATTTTCTATCGCATAAGTTCTGCTGATATTTTCATCAAATCCCATCCCATAATCCAAATAAACTTGAACAAAATAAGGGTGTATTCCGCTTTGCAGATAATTCTCTCTTTCTTTTATAAATTCTGGACCTCTTTTTGTCACATAAATAAATTGGTAGATATCCCCAAAAGGTCTGCTTTTCCAGTAAGTTTCATCAATTCCCGGCACACTCTGATACGTATTTTCAATTTCAATCGTTCCGACTGGCGCATATGTGGCAAATCTCTTTTCTACAGACAACCCTGCCCTATTCATCATACTCTCAATACTATTTTTTGTAAAGAAATGAATATGTGTATTATCTAATAGTCCCACTGTATTATATTCAAATTCATGATTCATCAAATTAATCAACACAGCATTATGTGCCAAATTGGGAACAGAAAAGACAATAGAACCATCTTGTTTTAATAATCCCTTAGCCTCTCTTAATACTCTCTCTGGATCTTTTAAATGCTCTAAAACATCTGCAAAAGTGATATAGTCAAATCTCTTATCCTCATATTTTTTCTTCCAAGAATAGGTTTCAATATCATCAACCAATAAATCTTCTCCATACTGCAAAGCTTCTTTTCCAGCTTTTTCATCAATTTCTACTAAATATACTTTACAGTCTAACATCTCTTTTAAATAACGGGTCATCCGCCCGTTGGCAGGTCCAAATTCCAACACCTTAGACCCTCTTTTTATTTGATTGATCATGATGGAAAGAGAATTGGTATTGTTCATATCCAAATCAAAATCATACTTTGATTCTATCATTTTTTCCTCCTTATTTTACTTGCTCCCAATGGTGATTTAAGACCACTACCCCTTCTGCAATATAATCCATCTTTACAAAGAACTTTTTCACTTGGGATTGGTAATCAAAATGTACTGTCGCAGTGCGATCAAATAAAGCCGCATCAAGATAATAATTTCCGCCTGTCAGATTGAATCTCTCATATACTAATTTTATCGTATTCTTCCCTTTTTTCCAACTGATAATCTGCCCATCTAATAGAGTATTTAAACCACAGATATAAGTGTGGTCAATGCTCCTAATCGCAATTCCTAACACTGGCTCTTCTATCTGTTCCTCATATACGGTATAGCTGATTTCCAATATCACATCTTCTCCTTGAGAAATCTGCGTAATTTCTGTTCCATCTTTCTGAAACATGCGGATTTTATTAATTTCTGCAATACCATTTTCTGCATTGGTCACTTCTTTTGTCACTTGATTTTCTATTATCTCTATCTGCTCTTCTATCTGCTCCTCTTTTAAAGCCAATAACTCCTCTTCCCTCTCCTCTTCTTCTACCTCCTCCCCCTTTTCTTCCATCTCTTCTATCTGCGTCATCTTCTGATATTCCGCCAAAGATAATCCACTTTTCAAGAAATCATTGTATTTATCTGTAACAGAATCCGTTTCTCCATCTAACACTAACTCGCCTTCATTAATCCAAATCACCCGCTTACAAAAGCGTTTTATCATATTGATATCATGGCTGACAAACAAAATAGTTTTTCCTGCATTCATAAACTCCATAAACTTATCCATACACTTTAGCTGAAACCTAGTATCTCCAACCGCAAGTGCCTCGTCCACAATCAATATTTCCGGATCTACATGAATCGCCACTGCAAACGCCAGCCGCACAAACATACCACTAGAATATGTCTTCACCGGCTGATAGATAAAATCTCCAATATCCGCAAACCGAATAATATCATCTAATTTTTTCTCCATCTCTTCCCTAGGAATATTCATAATCGTTCCATTCAGATAAATATTTTCCAGACCAGTAAATTCCATATTGAATCCAGCCCCTAACTCTAACAACGCTGAAATCTTTCCATGAATCGCTTTATTTCCAGAAGTTTCGCTTAAAACTCCTGTTAAAATTTTTAATAATGTGGATTTTCCGCTCCCATTCTTTCCTACAAATCCCACTGATTCCCCTCTTTCAATCGCAAAAGAAATATCCCGCAGTGCATAAAAATCCTTGGAATATTTCTTATGAGTCAAAGAGAAAGTTTCTTTAAATCGATCCTGCGGTCTTTGATAGAGTTTATAAATTTTTGTGATATGATCCAGCCGAATTATTGTATCACCCATAGGTTATTTTTCTCCTAAACTTTTTATCCCCTGCCAATTTTTATCTCTTTCACAAACGATCAATTCCATTCCTTCCGGCACTGGCCATTCTATCCCAATCTCTGGATCACCATAAAAAATGCCGCCCTCATCATTTGGATGATAGAAATCAGTACATTTATAAGCAAATTCTGCACTTTCCGACAACACTAAAAATCCATGAGCGAAGTTTTTGGGAATGAATAACTGTTTTTTATTCTCTGCCGACAATAAAACCCCAAACCACTTCCCATAAGTAGCAGAACCTTTCCTCATATCCACCGCAACATCAAATACCTCTCCACTCACAACACGCAC
>OFGL01001739.1_pt1 | contig 11652 bp, 12 predicted proteins | sample 1521801 | NCBI WGS metagenome assembly OFGL01 (sample SAMEA3504085, study PRJEB24116) | mouse gut metagenome | biome: mouse gut; feature: mouse-associated habitat; material: faeces | place: Denmark | collected 2011 | reverse complement strand
GGCGCGATCCCGGCAGACGGTGGCGGCAGTTGACTAAGCTGCCCAGGCCGTTCCCCCAGTACCTCCCTTTTACCCTGCGATACGGGTGTTTGCGGTGCGTCCCGCGTCTGCGGCGTTACCAACGCCGGACAGCCGCCCAGGTGTCGCTCGTGCCTTTGATGCTATCGTTTTGACGGGCAGGGAACGAGGATCCACCCCCTTTCGTTCATCCCCGGCCCGCAGGCAGTCTTGGCGATTGGATGGCTGATGCAGGATGCAGCACTTACATATTGATTATGAACAGGAGCTTGTCCCGTTGTTTGTCAAGGTGCGTGAACAATATGTTCAGGGAGAGAATTGAAGGAGAATGCTGTTAAGCGTGTCCAGGTCATCGCCCGCAAGCTGGCCGCGCAGCCTTTTGAGCAGGGCGGTCTGCTTGGGAGAAAGGACATTACGAGCTGGGATCCGGCGGTTTAGATAAAATCCATCCGCAACCCTGACGCCGCCCCCATAACGACCACAAACTGTTTCAATCGGGTAAGAGCACATGAGTGCCGCGATGTCTCGCCGAATCGTCATTTTGGAAACGTTAAATTCATGCGCCAGGTTGTCGTATGTATCGTGCCGCCTGCGGCACAACACTTCAAGGATTTCCTGACGGCGTTCAACAGGGTTCATGCGCTCACACCCCCCTTCTCTGCTCTACAGGGCCTATCATAAACCTCAACGTGTTCTGCCCAGGAACACGTTAGAAAAATATTTACGGAAAATTTCTGAAGTGCGATATTGCGCATATCATTACCTCCAAAACTAAATTTTTTTAATTTTGGAGGGTGGCCCACGGGCGGTATGCGCATATATGTGGCGGCATAGTAAAGAGATGCCACCGTCTGACAACCGCCCGTATAAATTCCAGGGAATATTTGCAGATTGGCGTCGAACCTTGTCGAAAAAGGAGAAGGCCACAAGTTCCCCGGAGGGAACTTGTGGCCTTTGAAAAATATTGGGCAGAACAGCGCTCCGCCATTGTCGGGCACCGCTATGCGACACAAAAGGGCTCCGCATAGGTAGATCACCTGCCAAGAGCTTTTACGACTAAGCCAGCACGATCACGACTTCTACCGCTCTTGGTTCGGGTAGGGCTGATTTGGGGCTTGTCGGACAATTTTTTATCAATGTTTATACAGGTTCCAAAATATTACAACTAAGCAAAAAAGAATTAGCCACTAAGCAAAATTGCCATATGCGCTAACGTGGAGCTGTCATGCTGAAATAGTTCCTCCTGGAAACCGTTGAAGCGTACGCTGTCATGCAGTGTGGCCCGACTTGCCACGACAATCATGTGGAACAGCCGCTCCTTTGTTTGGTCCTCCTTACAGCCCAGGACCGATACAAAGCGGTAAAAGCTGTACAGATTACACAGGGAAACATAGCCTTCCCACAGCTTCTCTTTGCTATCCAAAGCAGGGAAGCCCATATGCAACGCCGCAGCCACCATCAAATTTTCAAAGAAATATTCACGGTCCGAAAAAGCAGCCTGGAATTTCTCCAGTGCGTCCTCATAGGCTTTTTTCGAGAAGCTTGTCATAAGTTGGATATTCCGTTCCGACACGCCATCCACAGTTGATGCCAATGTAAACTTACGTTTAACATTCACTGCCTTGTAAAGCTCAGTGGGCCACCCCATTTGTCCTTTGGAAATTGCGTCCAACACCTGTAAGTTCTGCATGAGATACATATCCCGGTTCCCTGGGATATTCGCTGTCATATCCTTGATTGTGTCCACATCAGTCTGCGCCGTCACCTGCTTTGTCCAAACATCTGGGTCAAAAATGTCCCAGTTCTCCTTCTGTAGCCGTTGAAGGACTACGCCCAGATAGAGCATACGCTCGGTTAGCGATAATGCACGGTTTTGTAGGATGTCGATGAATAACGACCGAATAGGTTCAAAACAGATCAGCAGGTTATTACCTCGAGGAATATCTGCTGTTGCTTGCTCCGCTGAGGACAGGGGATCCTCCACAAATCCCACACCCTCTGGCAAATCCCAAAGCTGCTGAAGCACACCCTCGCAGGACGGAGAGAGGGAATACTCCTTAGCGGCGGGGGTGTAACCGACCCTTCTCGGATAGGTTCTGCATACCTCAGGCAGGGCTTTCTCCCCACACTCCAGCTGGAGACGGCACAGGCCTTCTTTGGTGTGGAATGCGCAGCGTCCCGAATCGGTGATATGGAACTCAGCATACATCCCGTCATGCTCCCGCTTTCTAAGACGGCGCATCCCTTGAGATACCAACGCTTGAAGCTTTTCATTTTGCTCTACAGCTCTCTTAACCGCAAGATAGTCCTTTTTGCTGAATTCAATTTTCCAGCCGTCATCACAGCAGTTATCCTGACAAGCACCCATCAGGCAGCGGAAGTTTTTATAGAAGATAGGGATCAGTGCGGATCGGATAGGTAGCTTGATTTTCTCATCAGCCATAATATAACCTCACGATAGTTGAAATGGGGGACGAGCCGAAGCCCGCCCCCCAAGGTTAAGAAGTCTATGCGATTTTGCCAAGAGCAGTTTACTGCAACAGCTGCAGTACGCCTTGGGGAACCTGGTTGGCCTGGGCCAGCATGGCCTGGGCGGACTGGATCAGGATGTTGTTCTTGGTGTACTCCATCATCTCGGCGGCAACGTCGGTGTCGCGGATGGTGGACTCGGCATCCTGGATGTTCTCGGTCATCACGGACAGGTTGTTGATGGTGTGATCCAGGCGGTTCTGGGTGGCACCCAGAGTGCCGCGAACATCGGAAACGTAGTTGATGGCGGACTTAATCACATCAATGGCCTTACCGGCGCTGTCCTGATCAGCAATGGAAATGCCGTCAATGCCCATGGCATTGGTGTGCATATCGCTCAGTTTCACTTTCAGCTGGTTGTAGCTGTCAGAGGTATCGCCAATCTGGAGAACCAGGTTGTTCTCCCAGGTGACGGTGGGATCGGCGATGGTGCCGTTCTCAGCCTCAGCGCCCCGCAGTGTGACCTTGCCATTGTTATCCACGGTGGCGGTGCCGTTCTTCACCACGTTGGCGAAAGCATCGCCCAGTTCCTTGGCGGAAGCCTTGGAGGGGTTGTCAACCTCGATGGCGACAGCGCCCTCGTTGCTCACCTCGCCGCCCTTCTTGACGAACTCGTAGGTGTTGCCGCCGAACTCCAGGATGGAGCCTTCCTTGACCGCCTTGGGGTCGAAGGTAAAGGAAGCGGTCTTGATCTTGTCGCCATAGGGCGTGGTCACGGACAGGGCCTTCTGGTCGCTGCCGATCTTGTCGCTGCTGACGGTGACGGTGCCGCCGTTGCTGGTGGCGGTGTAGCTGCCCTTCTCGTTGGCGCTGATGGCGTCGGCAATTGCCTTGGCGACAGCCTTGCTGTCGGTGGGGTCGGCCACCACGATGGCGGTGTTGTTGCGGTTGGAGGTGTCGCGGGCATCCTTGACGATCTCATAGGTGTGGTCGCCCACCTTGATGGCCGCGCCGTAGTCCAGCTTCTCGTCCAGGGTGAACGTGGACTCGGCGGCGGTCTGGGCATCGGCCAGGTTCCGGGTCAGCGGGGCATCCACAGCCTTCAGGGGAACGGCTACCAGGCTGTCAATCGTGCTGGCATTGCCGTTGCCCGCCGTGCCGTCGTACTTGGATTCGATGGTGAGCGCACCGGCGTTTGCCGTAACGGTAAATTCGCCCTTGGCGCCGAACAAATCCTCGCCGGTCATCGTGCTGACATTCCCGTCCGCATCCGTGACCTTGACGGTCACATCCTTGGAGCTAAAAGCATCCTTCAGATTGTTGACGGTATTGGTGACAGCGGTGGCAACCGTCGCGTTCTTGTCAACCTCAAAATCTTTACCGGCCTCCAGCACCACCTCGAAGGTGCGGCCGTCGGCCAGGGTGCCGGTGGCCTTGACTTTATCGCCGGCGGTGTAGTTCACAGTGTTCACTGCGGCGGCAACTGCCTTGTCCTTCGCGGTAGTCGAATTCTTGGCAGCGGTCGTATTGGTATCGGCAGTCGCGTTGAAGGTGGTCTTGGCCCCGTTGCGGTTGATGGTGAAGGAATTTGCCTTGGCAATGGCGGTGCTGCCCGCATTTTTAGCTACAACGTTAATGGAGCCGTAGGCTGCGGCATCACCCTTGGCGTTTTTGTTGGCCGTAAAGGTAAAGAGGTCGCTCACCTTGATCTGGCTCTCGTCAATGCCGGTGGTATTACCATCGTCATTGAAGTAGGCCTTGTTCAGCGCGTCCACAATGGCCTTGGTGGCGGTCTCGGCATCGGCGTTGGCCATCTCCTGGGTGGCGGTGATCTCGGCGGTCAGGGTTGTACCGCGGCCGGTGGTGAACTCGAAGGATAGTTTGTCGCCCACCTCAATGTTGCCGGAAGCTCCGGCGTTAACACCGCCGAGGACTTCCAGAACGCCCTTCCAAGCTGTGCCAGCAGTTTCAGCGCCGGCAGTGTCCGTAACAGCGCCCAAGTAAGAGGTGCTGTTATCAGTGACTGTGGCCGCAGTGATCTGCGCAGCCTCGACGCCCTCGGCCTTTGCGGTCATGGTGATCTTGCTGCCCTCGGCCTTGATATCGAAGTAAGCGCCAAAGTCTGCGGTCATCTTGTTCACCAGGTCGGTGGCCTGCGCATCAGCCGTATCACCGTAGAAGTTGGCGGTGCCCGCGGCAGTGGTCAAGGTATAGGTCTTGGCAGCGCCGCCAATGGTATTGCCATCCTTATCCACGCCGGTAATGGAAATGGTGTCGCCAAAGCTGAACTTCTCGTTCAGGTCGATGACGAACTCGCCCTTGGAACCATTGCCGTTGTTCACGGAATCCACGGTGATACCCGCAGTGGTGGAGATGGAATCGTACTCCACGGGCAGTGTGGACAGGCGACCGGAGCCGCTCATGCCGTCCAGCAGCTTGATGCCGTTGAAGTTGGCGCTGTCTGCGATGCGGTTGATCTCCTCTTTCAGCTGGTTCATTTCTTTCTGCAGCTGATAGCGGTCGGTGTCATTGTCATAAGTGCCGTTGGCGGACTGGGTGGCCAGCTCGACCATGCGGTTGAGCATATCGTGAACCTCGGTCAGGGCGCCCTCGGCGGTCTGCACCAGGCTGATGCCGTCCTTGGCGTTCTTCTGAGCGGTCTCCAGGCCGGTGATCTGGGCGCGCATCTTCTCGCTGATGGCGAGGCCGGCGGCGTCGTCGCCCGCGCGGTTGATCTTGTAGCCGCTGGACAGCTTCTCCAGGTTCTTCTTCATTGCGGAGACGTTATTGGTGTAGTTGCGGTACGCCCCCATGGCCATGATGTTATGTTGGATCCTCATTTTATAGTCCTCCTATAAATAAAATGATTGCCGGGGTTTCCTCCACTGTGCTTTCACCTGTTCCATGGATTCGACACAATAAAGGGTGCGCTTTGCCTGTTTTTCCGTGGCCTTTGGAACATTGGCTCGGCGCTGTATTTCAACCAGCTCGTCAGCCGGAAGAAACCGATTTTATTTTGGAGCATAAATCGTCTCATTGGACGCGAACTCGGGTGGGAACAAAAAGTCCAGCTGGCGGCGCAGATCCTTCACATGATCGTCCCCGCCGTCCATTTGAGCGAGCAGCCGCCGCATGGCGATCAGCGCCTGGGTCTTGTTCCGATTCCAGGACGGGCCCGATCCCGACCAGCGTGAACGCGCCGTTTCTATCACGCATTCCGGGCGCTCCGCCCCGGCGCGTTCCAGCAGCTCGCCCCGCATGACAGGGACTTCCCTGGGGGCTTCGATCATCAGCTTGCAGCGGTTGCCGGAAACATCATTCAGCTGAACGATCACATCGCCGCCAATGGTCATGTATTCTCCTGTTTTGAGTTGAAGGAACAGCATGGCAAACTCCTTTCGCCTGCTTTTTCATCGTCATAATGTTTTGGACGCCCCGGAGGGCTTCAGCCGCGATCCCAGAAGAAAGACGGCCTCTCGTTTCCCACTCAACGGTTTCGGAAACGCTGAGTGAAGCAGAACAGGGTGGTTCCGTTTCACTCAACGCTCCCAGCCGGAATCATGGGCTTTCACCGGCGTCCCGACCGGCAAACTGGGGTGTTATGCGTCAGGCGCTTTCGCGCCATTCCTGATAACCGAAATACTGGTCAAGACCCTGGGCCTTGACGTTTTTCGCGGCGTTGACCTCCCGATTATGTACCGTGCCGCACTTGGGGCATCGCCAGCTGCGGTGCCTGTAGCTCACCTCATCGTCCCGCACCAGCCCGCAGACGGCGCAGGTACGGGTGGTGGGCGTATACCGATCCACCACGATCAGCGGTTTGCCCTGCCGCGCCAGCTTATAGCGCAGGCACTCCCGGAAGGTTCCGAACCCGGCCTCCAGCGCGTTCCCGCGCTTCACGAGCTGAGAAATCTCCGACATGGAATCGCCCCTCACGCACACGGCGTCCCAAGCGTTGGCTATCCGCCGGGATTCCTTGTGGATGAAGTCGCGCCGCTGGTTGGCAATGTGCTCATGAAGCTCACGGTACTTTTGCACTGCTTCCTGATAGTTTTGGGAACCAGGCTGCATTCGGTTAAGCTGCCGCTGGACCTTCGCCAGCTTCTCCTGGGACTGTTTCAACCAATGGGGAGCATCGGCCATCGCGCCGTTGTCAGCTACATAGAAATGGGGCATGGAGTATTTCAATCCCAGCGTGGTCTCCGCCATTGGAATAACAGTCTCCGGCGCTTTCACGCAGCACTCATACAAAATGTAGCAGTAATATTTACCCGAACGGGTCTTCTCCACAGTGATTCGCCTGAGCTTCCAGCCGTTTCGCGGACGGCGGGGAAATTTGGCCCGGACGATCCCCGCCTTGGTCATGCGGATGCCGTCTTTCGTGATATAAATGGTGGGGCCGGATTCAAAAACATGATTGCAGGCCGTAAAGGAATCCCGGTCGGTTTTTTTCCTTTTGAAGTTGGGATAGCCGAAATGCGAGGGGTCTTTGAAGAACACCCGGAACGCCTGGGAGAGCTTGTTATGCTCCTGGATGAGCGCTTGGTTATCGACCTCTTTCAAGAACGGCGCTTCTTTTTTGTACTTGGCAGGCGTAGGGATAAAGTGTTTGTCGGTTTCCAGATAGAACCGCTGCTGGTCGGCCAGCATATGGTTCCAGATATAACGGCAGCAACCGAAGGTGTTCTCAAACAGCTCCGCCTGGACCTCGGTGGGATAGAGCCGCGCTTTGATGGTGTTGTACTGGACAACTTGCCCATCACCACATGGGATTTTTGATTTTCGCGGCACGGCGATCCACCCCCCTTTGCTATGTCAAACAGCCGCATTCCTGTCCTGCTTTTTCTTGCGCATCCTGTAGAACCCTTTCCTTGAAAGGCCACAGGCCGCAGCCGCGTCTGTGGCTGTCATATCACCGTTCAGCCACGCCTCGTAGCATTCGTCAAAATTGTCGGGTAGTGGTTTCGGATCCGCGCCAAACCGCACACCACGGGCGCGCGCCGCCGCGATACCCTCGGCCTGCCGCTGGCAGCGGAATTCCTGGCGTTCCCGATCCGAAACGGAGAGGAACAAATCGGAAACGAAGACACCCAGCAGCTCCTTGCTCTGATTCAGCTCCAACGTGGAAAGGCCGGACGCGATTACCTTCGCAAGCTCCCGCAGTTGGGTTTGAAGCTCCTCCCGCGTCCCAGTGGGATCAAATTGAACCCTGGCAGCGGCAAGCTGGATGACCCGCTCCTCCCCGGTGCGCTGTGCTTTTGCTTTTCTTGGCAATGCGGTTCACCCCTTCCCAGGGAATACCAGCAGTCCGCAAACTCCACCGGGTGTGGTCGAAACGCGCTGTCGGCTTTGTTACAAAAACTATGATTTTTGTAACAAAAGGGCGAATCCAGAATTTTTTCCGAATAAGGCTTAATTCCGCAAAAAAGGTGCCGATATAATGGGTGTAAGCCATCAGGAAGCCTGCTGTCAGCGTTGTTACAAGGGGTATACTCTTTGTAACAAGCGGAGCATGGCTTTTGTTATTAAAATCCCGGCGTTCGGGGTAATAACAATTACTTTTTTGAGTGCTTTTTTGCTGAGAGTGGCCGCTTTTTTCAGGGAAACGGCTTTTGGCCGGTATGAGATGCAAAAAAACAGCGTCCGTCTCCCCCAATTTGAGGGAAACGGATGCTGTTCCATATCCTGTTCACTGTGACAAAACCTTTGCCGGACTTTTTGTCACAGCCTTATCCGATGGGGGGAACCTCCTTCGCCCGACGCAGGAAGGTTTGATAGGAAACCCCCAGCTCCCTGGCAGCGTCCCTGGACGAAATGCCGCCCTCCTGCCACAGCTGCGCAAACAAAAGAAAATTCTCCGGGAGTTCCAACCGCTCACGTCCAAACCGGACGCCCCGCTCCTTTGCCGCCGCGATGCCCTCCGCCTGCCGCTGGCGGATGCTTTCCCGCTCCGTCTGGGCCACATAGCTGAGAAGCTGGAGCACGATGTCCGAAATCAGCGTCCCGGTGAGATCCCGGCCCTGCCGGGTGTCCAGCAGGGGCATATCCAGCACCACAATGGCCGCGTCCTGCTTTTTGGTAATGAACGCCCACTGTTCCAAAATCTCCGTGTAATTCCGTCCCAGCCGGTCGATGCTTTTGACCACCAGCACATCCCCCGCCCGCAGCCCGTCCACTAACTGCTGATAGAGCGGCCGCTTGAAATCGCGCCCGGACTGCTTTTCGATGATGATGTTTTCATCCTCCACGCCAAACTCCCGCATGGCCGCAAGCTGACGGGCCTCGTTCTGCACCTGTGTGGATACCCGCACATAGCCGTAAGTATTGCGCTCCATACACCGGCCCCCTTCTGTAAAATGATAGAAAATGCAACCTACATTTTAACGGAAAAAGGGCCGGTTGAAACATTGTAAAGATGAGATGTGGATTTTTATCGGAAATTTCCGTCTTGAAACTGTGCGTTTGACATAGGAAACGCCGCCTTCCTATAATTTCTGTCCCGATCACTTTCAGCCGAGCATTCGCCGGAATCCCGCCTTGTTTGCCCCCTTTTGCGAGAAACTGCCGAACAACCAGCGCCGGGTGAAAAGTTCCGATAACATGGGCAAGCAATGAGCGGCGATATCCTTTTGGATTTCGCCGCTCGCTTGTTGGGGTTCCCCCAAACCCCGGACTGGCCGCTCCGCGTCCAGTCGAACACGCCTTGCGGCGTGGCTTTTCCGCTCCCGTTGGTCGCTTCTTCCCGCACCTCCGCGCGGGACATATAAAGCGGGCATACAGACTTGGTTTACAGCAACGAATAGTCCGCGATCATCATGCTGGTGCTGTGATCCAGTTCTGGATAGGCCACCCGCATAATTGCGCAGGCGATCATCAGCGAGGCCCTTCTTACCACAGCTTGAATATTGGAAACAGTCAAAAACTCTTGATTGGACGCCTCCATCTCCGGCACTAAGTCCTTGACAGAGATTACAGCCGGGATTCCGATAGAAATGACCGGCACACCAATCGTGGATTGCGATAATTCCTCTCCGCTGTAATAAATCCGTATTCCAGCGTCCGTCAACTGTATACTGCGGCAGAGCCGGGAATATTCCGTGCAATTTGTGGAATCGACCAGCAGCACACAGGCCGCGTCTACTGCGGATGATGCGCTGGCGATTAAGGCGCTTCCGCTGATGTTTGTTTCGCCGCTCACACCTGGAGCCAGCACCGTCAGTTTTTCAAACACAGACTTCATCGGAACGTGGGTAAAAATCCTTTTTGCGGTTTCTGGCCCAATGGAATCAGCCGGGAAATCCCGGTTCCCTATTCCGCAGACCAGCAGCGTTTTTCCCTTGTAAGGAGACAGGTAGCGGTCCAGCTCCTCGGTCAAACAGGCGCAGACATTTTCCAGATCGTCATAGTCGCCCAGCGGCCCCGTCTGAAGGGTGGAATATTGCCCAACAGCCTTGCTCAAAAGACCCGCCATATCTTCATCCTTGATGTTCACGCGCTGGACAGGAATACCGTGGGCTTCGGTTTCGATGAAATCCACATATTCCGCGATCCAGTCACCGTTTTCTGACAGCGACCCTTTTTTGAACAGCCCTTCCAATGCCTTGCCAATTTCAGGCGGCAGATTTGCAGCCATAATGAATCCCCCTTGTTTTTTCAGCTTAGATTTCTACTGTTAGCAAGCGTCGGGGTAAGTGGGTCGATCATAATAATCTCCCGCCCCGCCTTTTGCGCGTAGCGCACAGTCGCCGCCGTTCCTCCGCGCCGCTCCCCATTATACACCGCCAGCAGGATTCCGGCCTGATCCACCAAACGCCGGTTGCGTGCCAGCATACATCCATCATAGTATTTCCGGCTCACATAGTCCACAAAATCGGCCCGCGCTACAATCATGTGATACCGCTCCCGCGCTGAATCACTCCACCTGTCCGCCTGCCCTCCATAGGGCAGGACACAGCGGAGTTTCAGCGCGGGATTTTTCTCACGGAGGTCAAGCACGATCTCCGCCGCCCAGCAGTCGGTTCCGTCCGCGCCTCCGGTAAAATACTCTGTCACCCCGGCCCCGGCCAGCGTTGCGATCTGCCTCGCCAGGGTTTCTTTCAACGCTATGCACCGTGGGTCCGCCTCATTGTCCTTCCAGGGAAATTTATGCGGACGGTGGCCAGTGAAGGCGCAGGTTGTACCTACCATCTAAAAACCTCCCCCTTTGATGGTTTCTCGAATATTCTATATTGCCTGTGGCAGACTGTCAATTATAAATGTCGCAATTAAGATAAAAATGATAAGTTAAAATTGCTATCCGTCTTGTAGAATAAAGGCAAAGTCAGGGGGTGACGGTATGGCTATTTATGATTTTGGAATACGACTGAAAGAACTGCGCGAGGGCAAACGGCTTTCACAGTCAGATGTTGCGGACCGGCTGGAAGTGACACGGGCCACAATCAGCGGCTATGAGTGCAATACCATCACTCCCAGCGTGGAGCAGCTTGTCAAACTGGCGGTGCTTTACAATACGTCCTTGGACTATATGCTGGGGATGGAAAATCGCTCTTATCTTTATCTGGACGATTTGAGCGAAAGCCAACAAAAGACCATTTTGGACGTGGTTGACCGTTTGAAGAAAGAATTTCTTAACCCGCTCTGATTTTATGAGCAGACGATTGACAGGTCCCCGCTATCGGCATATAATCTCAGCATATTGACCAGCAGGGATGAAACATTTTATGAAGGTAAACCACCACTCGCTTGCTTACAAAATGCAGGCCAAGCCAAACAAAACCTATAAGGATTTGCGGCAGAAGCAAAAGGCGAAAATTTCAGAATGGATGTTCCGGGCCGTCTGTGAGCATTACCAGGAACACGGGGAAATGCCTGGGGATGAAGCTGCTGAAAAGATCACCGCCAGAATCTACGATAAGATAAAATCTCTTGCGATATGGGTTCCCTATGACGAGGTACACCGGGCGTTCCTCTCCAAACTGCCCCGATATGAAACCCGCATCCAGGAGCATGGGATTCCAGAGGCCCCGCCGCCCAAAAAGAAAACTCCGGCCACGCCCCGGAAGAAGGGCCGCAGCAACAAGATTTGTCCGAACTGCGGCAGGAAAATGAAGCAGCAGTTTATCGGCTTGCAGCATTGCAGGTGCGGCATGAGCTGGAAAAAAGGCG
>OFGL01001736.1_pt1 | contig 11662 bp, 9 predicted proteins | sample 1521801 | NCBI WGS metagenome assembly OFGL01 (sample SAMEA3504085, study PRJEB24116) | mouse gut metagenome | biome: mouse gut; feature: mouse-associated habitat; material: faeces | place: Denmark | collected 2011 | reverse complement strand
ATTTAAAATGGGTTCTCCAAATATTTCCAGAACTCTGATTTGTTCCATAATTACCTTTACCCCTATGTAAAAATTTCTGCCTATCGAAATAAAAATCTCTCTGTCGCATAACTTCCAATATACATAATGTCATAAAGCCAATAGAACATAGCCACTGCAATTAAGCATATTGAAACAATGAACTTATTCAAAAAATTATTTTTAAAGCATTTAAAAATATTCGGAACATATAGCAAAAGAAACATATTCAAATAATATGCAATACGCTGAGATTCATAAAATACCCCATTAAACAGAATGAAATATTCCCCAAGCAACACAAAAAACAATAATTGCCTGTCCCTTACCTCTGTTTTATTTGTCAGAAACAGGAAAAAAGCAACGATTAATACCAAAACTGTTTGACATAACGCATATGTCATTGGAATATTATCTTGGACAAATCCTGTATATAATAATAAGTAATGACGTATATAATAAGCGTATCTGGGGTTAACCAGCCTGACAAGACGAGCAAGATATTCTGCCCATTCTTCGTAATTCATAAAAAACAGCAACATAAATATAATAACCATGGATAGAATGATTTTTTTATGCCTTGATTTTAAAATCCAGTTGACAACAAAATAGATCGCGATTATTATTGCAACGGAACTATGAAATAGAAACGCAATTACGCTTAACGCAATCACCTTTTTATACTCTCTTTTATCCAGATAGAAATATGCGAGGAAAAGGAGTGACATGGAAATAATCTGTCTTGTTGCAGACAAACCAAAATTGAAAAAAAAGAAATAATACATTGCCATGCCTAAAGAAATGGATATCTGCTTACGCATCTGAAACAAAACAATAAATATCGGAACCAATGCCAGTGTTTCTATCACAGTAAAAAATAAAAATAAGTTATCCATTTTTCCAAAAATATATAATAAAGCCGCATATAACAACTCAGTTTTTACCGGCATCCTCCGGTAAAAAGAACTAAAATTTAAAGAATCGTTCTGGGCAAATTCAAAATTAGGCAAAACATATCCATTTATATCATTTCCTACCGAAGTATCCCTCACCCCCGCCAATAAAATCGGAAGCAGCAAAGCAACTGAAAAAAAGAAGATCCCAAAAAACTTCTTTTGCCTTTTGTTATAAACCGCCGTACCGACAGCATTTATCTGGTTTTGCCCTAACCACATACACAAAAGCGATGTTAAAAATACACTCAGATAGATGATGACTGATTCAAAATCCATTCACTTGGTCTCCTTTTTTCTCTATATATGTAATCTTTGGATGAAACCGCAATCCGGCGGCAGTCCCACACAAAATGCAGGCAATTCTCTTTCTCCTACAGTTTTTTGCCTTTACCACTACGCGCAAACAGTGCGCCGATAAACGGAACAGCTCATAGAAAAACCCAGACATGCCTTCCCTCCGGTACAAATAGACGTCATTTCTGTATAAATAATGGTACCGGTCTAACCGTCCTTCCACGTCATTTTCTATGCTTGCCCCAAAATTATGCTCTGACTTATGCACAACGACGCTTTGGTTCACCAGATAACACGGATATTTTCTGGAAATCCTCCTCGTATACTCCCAGTCGTCCGTCCAGATAAAAAATTCCTGAATCGGAATCCCTAATTCCAAGACGATTTTCACAGGCAGAAACAAGGAAACAAACGACGCCATAAAAACAGGGGAAAAACGGCTCTGAAAATCCGTAACATTCTTTGCCAAAGATTTCCGCTGTATATTCATTTTGCAAATTTTGCCGTCTTTCCATAATACCTTGCTTGACAAAAACCCATAATTTCCTTTTAAATCCCTGTCTGCCGCTAAAAAAGCTTCTAAGGCTGTAGGGTTTGGCATACAATCGTCGTCCATCAGCCAGATATATTCATACCCGCATTCTGCCGCAAACCGCGCCCCAAAACTAAATCCCCCCGCGCCCCCTAAATTACGTCCGGTGTCCCGATAGAGAATCTCTTGGCTTTTTATGAAATCATTTAACACTTCCTTTGTCCCATCAGAGCTATGGTTGTCTATAATCACAATATCCATTTTCTCCCTTAACGTTTGGGACATAAGACATGAAATATTTTCCTTTAATAATTGTTTACGGTTATAAGTGACAACTACTGCCGCAACTTTATTCATCTGCCAAAAACTCCTCCTATCTGTTTGTGCGCCTTATAAAATCCGGCAATCCTTTTTTCTGCCATTTCATATACAAAAAACGCCACAAGAAGCGATCCCAAAAAGCAGACGGCCGCCTTCCCAAAAAAGTTCCCACTGCCCATATGAAATACCCTCTCCAAAACCTTCACCACAAAATAATGCGTCAAATACAGGGAATAGCTTGCATCTCCTATTTTCACAAAAAAACAAAGCGGCTTCTTTTCAAACATACTGTTTCCGCCAAACCAAAAAACGCAAATGGAAAGAAGCGCCGCGGCCGGAATCCCCCATTTCACGGATCTTGGGAGGTCTAAGTTGTGGAAATCCGCCAAAAACATCCAGAAGAATAATATGGGGACCAAAAATCCCCCCCCCGAAATTTTTTTGCGTCCCGCTTCCTTCCCAAACCGCTTAAACGACTCAAAGACAAACATACCAAAACAAAATTCCAGCAAGATCTCAGAAGTCCAAAACTTTAAAGCCGCATTTTGGGGCCGAAACACTTCGCCCGCTAAAACAAGCGCAAGAAGCGACGCCTGCATAAACCATGTCTTCCGTTTCGGGAACCATTTCATAGCCGCGGCGGCCAGAATGTAAAAGCCCATTTCATAATTGATTGTCCAGCCAATCGGAAAAACCGGAAGAACATGCCCGCCCCTGCTTTCATAGGGAAGGAAGAAAAAAGATTTTAACAAATTCGGCGCTGTCGCAACCGTAGTCCAAAACAGGGACGGCATGGCAAGCGCGCTTATATATGTAAGGACTGTCACCGCATAATAAAGCGGCAGTATCCTGACTGCCCTGTGACGCAGAAACTCCCCGGCGCAAGCGCTTCCGTCCGTCGTATAGGCAATCATAAACCCAGTGATGCACATAAAAATATCCACGCCGAACTGGCCTCCCACGCTCCCTTCTATATGGCACAAAATCACGCATAAGGCAGCCAGCGCGCGAAGCGCCTGTATGCTGTCATACCGCTTTCTTTCCATCATGCATCCCTTTTTCCTTTCCCAAAAACATCTTTATAAAATATATCTTTTCAAAGGCTTAACCAAAGACAAAACCCATGCGCCTAAAAATGATGCTATGGCAAAACCTGCCGCAAACCCAAACAGCGCTACCGGATAACAGCCTGTATGAACCGGCGTAATGCGAAAAACCCGATATACAGTCTGTATCAACACCGGATGTATCAAATACACCCCAAAGCAAAGCCTGTCCAATTTCCAGAGCGCATTCCGGTTACATCTTGGTTTCAGACTGCCAAACAAGACAAAAATAAGAACAGAGTAAATGGCTGTAAGAGGGCTTTTATAATCTACCAGATATGGAAAAATTTTATCCTGTCCTCCATAAAGGACGGTAAGGGCAATTAATAAAACTGCCATACTGCCTAGCGCCGCAAGCAGATAAAAAACTTTCTTTTGCCCCCCCCCACGCAAAAAATCACGGAAACGTATGCCGCACAAAACATAAAAGACATAGCCCCCTAACGGCGCGCGGAAATTAAGCGCTAACTGAAACAAACGATTAAAAAACGGGATACAAAAATCCATAACGAACAAAACAGCCAATATATAATCTAACAATTCTTTAGAACAGGCGTCTGTAAACCGTTTTAACAAAGGCAAAACCAGATAAATGCCAATCATCGCATACAAATACCATAAATGGGACAGTGTCTTGCCGCTTAATGCCATATAAACCGCCTCTCCAATCATAGAAAAAGAAAGGGATTTTGTTTCAAACAAAAGAATCAGCATTGCCATCGGAATCCCAAACACGCCAAGCGTAAGAAGCATCCGGTTTGCATACTTAAAAATACAATCTTTTGCCGTAAGATCCCTTTTTTCATCTAGCAAAAGACAGCCTGTAATCATAAAAAAACATGGAACTGTCCATACAGACAGCATATGGCAGATTTGAAAAAACGTTTTTTGAGATCCCGTCAAATGAAACAAATCCGGATTCTCTAACAATGTACTTCCACTATGTAAAAACACCACAGCCACAGCCGCCGTAACCCTCAGCAAACTGATAGAGGTTAATTTTTCTCCTTCCCTCACATTATCTGTCTCTTTCATGTAAATTTCCTTTTCAAAAAATTCATTCCCTTTTTCAGCCAGTTCTGCTTTTCCATAAAAACCACGCCTGCCTCCCTGTAAGGGATTTGATTTGCATCTATCCATACGTCAAGCATCCGTTCCCCCAAATATCCAAATACCCTTGCTTCGCTTACAGAATAGCCGGATATGTCAATGCTCTTTTCCACCTTAAATAAAATGTCAAACAGCCATGCGCAATAAGCTCGAAAATAGTCCTGCCTCATAATACACATATTGAAGCGATGCCCCTTCCTGCTTTCCCGCATCCGGTTTAAAGCCGGAAGGCATTCGGGATAATCGGATGCGATAATCCGGTACATTGCTTCCCATCCTTCCCTGTGATGCGCGTGAAGATACTGGGATTCATTCGTTTCAATCAGGTAATTTCTTTTTTTCGGGAGAATTACAGGCGCTTCCTTTAAAACCCGCGCCACATCGGAAGCGTTTAATACAGAACTCCATTTATCCTTTTTTCTATTCAGGCAAAAATGGCGCCTGTAATGCGCTAACCCTATATAATCCGCATCCAGATTTTTCCATGCCCAGTATAAAGCGGTCAATTCACAGTAATTCCTATTTTTTTCGGAAATATGCTCCCCTGAGTTATCGCCCTGTATCCGTAAGTCCAGTTTCGACAAGGATTTGCCAACTTGGATAGGCAGATACATCTCCCCCTCCGGCATCCGGTACGGCTTATGGAGGGCAACCAATATACGGACCGACTTTTGCCGATGCCCCATCGCTACTGCGCTCCCCGTCCGCGCAAAACGGCTCCTGCCGTCTGAAACAGAATTTTCGTATCCAGCCATACGCTCCGGTTTTCTATGTAATAAAGCTCCATTTCTTTCCTCCCGTTGTCGTAGTTTACAAGATTCCTCCCATTTGCCTGCCAATAGCCCGTAAGCCCCGGTTTTACGCTTAAAAGCTTCTTTGCATCCGCCCCATACTTTGCCAGCTCTCCTTCTACAATGGGCCTTGGGCCTACAAAGCTTAAGTCTCCGCAGAAAATGTTCCAAAGCTGGGGCAATTCGTCCAAACTGCTTTTCCGCAGAAAATTCCCAATCTTCGTAATGCGAGGATCATTTTCCAATTTAAAATCCGCGTAATACTCCTCTTTTTGTTCCTCTGTAAAATTTTCAAAAATTTCTTCGGAATTTATGTACATACTGCGGAATTTCCAAATCCTTATTTTCTTTCCGCCTTTGCCCATCCGTTCATGACGGTAAAACACTGGCCCCGGATCAGCGGCATATATAATGCACGACAGCAGCAGGAATACAGGGCAAAGCGCCACAATCCCGCAAAAACTTACAATGACGTCAAAGACACGTTTGATAAATACATACGCCAGAACGGTCAACGGGCCTTTGTCTACACGGGTTCCTATAGGCTTTTCCAGTCCCACCGACGATTCCATATATTCATGGCTCATTTCCCCATCCCCTTTTTCCATTCGTTAATTGCCTGCTAAAACAACTGCCTCCCACAAAGGCGGTTTTTCCCATACTTAAAGCCGTATGCCAAGCGCTGTTAAACGTTCCTTCCGGCTTGCATCCAAAGAACCGTTCCTATAATTCTTTTTCTGCCGGTTTAACCATAAATCCAACCGGAAACCGCCCTCTGACCGATACCCCTTGGGGACTTCCAGATTTCCATGCTCTTTTTGATACGCTTCCGCCTTAAGGCACGCCGCTTCCCATGCCGATTCATGCGGCGTCCGCCAGTCCATTCCAATGGCTTCTAGCTTTTTTGCCTGTATATCGCTTAATGGAGCCGCCCCGTCCTGCCTGCGGTAACGTTTTCTCTGCTCACAGAGCCACTTCCCAATCCATACGCCCCCGCTGACGCAGTTCTGCGGAACCGCAAGGCTGCCCGTCCTGCGGTAGTAATCCGCGGCAATCCGGTAACGTTCCTCCCAGCCGTCCGTTTTTTGATTTCTTTCATTTGGACGTATATCTGCAGCAGTCCCCTGCTTTTTAAATTCCAATCCAAGTTCCATAAGCTTTTTAACCTGTTCTGCCGTCAGCCCCGCGGCGCCTTTCTTTCCCGCATACGCCTGTTTTTGGTTCTGTATCCAAACGCCAAGCTTCTTCCCGTCACGCGCGCAGTATTTCGCCGGAACCTCCAGATTCCCATGTTCCAAAAAATACTGCCTTGCCGCTTCATAATTTTGCTCCCAGCGGTAAGCGTTTACATCCCAAACCATGCCTACAGCAAGCAGCCTGTTTTTCTGCTCCTCTGTCAAAAAATCCAAACCGCCTTCTTTCCCTGCTTTCTGCCTTAAGTTGCTGACCCATCTTCCAAGCCGGAACCCGTCTTTTGCGGCATACGCGGCTTTTACATTTGCATCGCCATGCTCCCTGAAGTATTCCTCCAAAGCTTTTATGCCACGTTCCCAATTTGCTTCGGAGGGAAGCTCCCAAACCATGCCAAGCGTATCCAGCCGCAAAATCTGCTCTTTCGTCAGGCTGCCGCGTATCTTTCCCGCCCGCGCCCGCCGCAAAGATGCAAGCCAAGAGCCTAGAGAAAGCCCATTTTTTGAAGAATAGTTTTTTGGAACATTCAAATCCCCATACTCCCTGTGGTATTCCTCCGCCACACGGTAATAAGCCTCAAAATCCGCCTTAAGGTTTTCCTTAAGCTGCATAAACAGCTTCCTACAGTCTCCCGTTTCATCTATAATGGAAAACCTGTGTGGAAACATTTCCTGTGCGTCTTCCTGTCCGCGCATGGCAAGGGCAGAACGCATTTCTTCTTTCAAAAAGTCAATGCAGCAAAGGCTGTCAAAATTGTTCACGATGTCAAAAATCACAGGCTGCCCAGACTTACCGGAGGAAAGCGAACGGCCGATTTGCTGTAAATACAAGGTTGGGGAAGCCGTAGGGCGAAGCAAAATTACGCCGCTTACATCTTCCACATGCACTCCCTCATTCAAAAGATCGATGCAAAACAAAAGCTTCAGATGATCGCTCTTATCTGCCTTAAACGCTTCAAACTCCTTTAATGAAGCGGGGTTTCCAAAATACACGGAATAAACATGCGGCTCCTTATCTACCCGCCAAAACCATTCCCATACATGCCGCATCATTTCTTCCATATGTCCCCTGTCTGCGCAAAACAAAAGGTATTTTCCCGCGCGTTCTTTCATATGCCGTTTGAACACCACGTCAAGCCCATCTGCCTGTTCGATTGCGCGCCGCAGTTTTTGAAGGATCCGCTCCCCCTGCGCTTTTTGTTTTTGGCTGACAGCGGCGGCAACCCTGCCGCCCCACGCGTCCAATTCCTTTTGGAACGAGTAAAAAGAAAGAACATATACCGGAGTTGGCAAAATACCGGAAACAACCGCCTCTCCAAGCGTCAGTTCAGAAGCCACATGGCCGTCAAACAGCTCCGCCGCCATGTCTCTTTGGTTATCCAGAAAACGGACGGCTGTCGCAGACAGACCCAAAATTTTTGCGCTTGGAAACACAGAAAGCAGACGGGCTACGCCTTTGCCCCATTCCACAGCGCCGCAACGGTGGAACTCATCTAATACAATACAATCAGGCGAAAGCTCTGATATCCCATCTTTTTCCATTTTCATTAAAGCCGCATAGGTCAAGAACACAATATTTAAAAGCGCATCCCCGCCCTCACGTTTCAAGTTCTCAAGCTGCGTTTTAAAAATATATGCGCTTGGAGCCAGCCAGCAAATGCGGCTGGCTGGATATTCTTCCGCTAATTTAAACGCAATCATTGATTTCCCTGTCCCTGTCGGGTGGATCACTGCCGCTTTCCCATACTCCTTTAACAGCGAAAGCGCAGATTCATATGCAGTTTGGTTATGTGGAAATAACTCAATGCCCATATCAGCTTCACCATTTTTAATAAAAATAAACACTTTGAAATCTTCGTGGATTAAACAAATCTACGAAAAATTCATATATTAGCAGAAAAATGGGAATTTTCTAAAAACATGACCCAAACACTGACCACTTATAGAATTTTTATAATTTGGAAAAAAAGCGGAAATCGCTTGATTTTTTGGTTTTTTTAATGTTTTTTATGACCCATATTTTGACCCATAATAGTTTAAAAGAACACAAAAAGACATTATGGCGAAAATGAAAAATTTATACTTGTATAAGCAAATATGGCAGAAAACCATATATAATACTGAAAAAATTTTTTGCTTGTGTCTGTATGAATATGGAAGAAAAGACATATTACACTGATGAAACGAAAAATCTATGTTTGTATATTCATATATATGGAAGAAATGGACATATTACACTGATGAAATGAAAAATTTATATTTGCATATTTATAAATATGGAAGAAAAAGATATAGTTCACGGAATAAACGAAAAATTTATGCTTAGTTCAACATAAATAATAGAAAAATATATGCTATAAATAAAGAATAATTTTACTTTATATTAGCATACATCATATAGAAAAAATAAAGGAAAAAGATATTTTGATCTGGAAAAAATTATCCGGTTTCTAACAGACAGCCGACCTTTCCACTTGGATCTTCCTTCCACTTTGGTAAAAACAATTGACAAACCATTCATGTAACTCTATAATAAAGATGATTTTAACATTTCTGGCTTTGATTTTCGTTTCGTAGATTTGTTTAATCTGCGAAATTTTCTAAATATCTAATTTCTTTTCAGGAAACGTCAACCTAATTTCAAGAAAATATATCAAGCGTAAAGCCTTTATTCAATTATCAAAGTTCCTACTTTGTACAGTCCAAATATAGTTAGCCTGTAGCCAGTTTCGCTGTAATTGCCACTTTTAATTTTCCAAAATTTGATTTTTTAAAACACCTATAATAAAATAGAAGAAAAAGCAACGCCAACCGGAGGTACAAAACGTTGAAAAAAATACTTATCATCGAAGACGACCCACACATCGGAACTATGCTATTTGAACTTCTTTCCAAAGAAGGCTATGACGTGACAAACGCATACTCCGGCACAGAAGCGCTTTTACTGCTCTCTGGCTTTACGCCGGATCTGATTCTGCTTGATTTAATGCTTCCCGTACAAAGCGGAGAAGATCTTCTCCCAAAGATCAAAGAAATTCCCGTCATAGTAGTAAGCGCAAAATTTGACGCCGCGCATAAAGCTGATTTACTGCTTCGCGGCGCGCAGGATTATATTACAAAACCATTTCATACAAAAGAGCTCTTAGCGCGGATTGCCGTACAGTTCCGTAAGCCTGCCCATTTCCAAGCTTCCACGGAACTGACCTTTACGGAACTGACGCTTCACCTTGATACGCATATCGCCTCAGTTGGAGACGCGTCTGCCAAACTAACCCGCACAGAATTTGCCATTCTTAAATTACTAATGCAAAATCCCACGCAAGTGCTTACAAAATCGCTTCTTTTAGACAGAATCAGTGAAGATACGCCGGATTGTACGGAAAACTCCCTTAAAATCCATATCAGCAACTTACGCAAAAAATTGCGCAAAACCGGAGGAAAAGATTATATTGAAGCCGTATGGGGGATTGGCTTTAAGATGCGGGCAGACGCTTAAAAGCTGGCTGTAAAAAGCTTTACTGTTTCTTTACCATTTTCTTAACCGCTTTCTTAACCGCGCAGGCGTATGCTAAATGCAGAAAGAAAAAAGGAGGATTTTCTTATGATAATAGGAAAGCAGAGCATACAATTTGACAGAGCTCCTTATATTTTAGAAGCCTCTTCTGTAGTGGGAAAAAAAGAGGGAGAAGGACCTTTGGGAAAGTTATTTGACAGAGTAGAACAAGATCCAATGCTTGGAAAGGATACATGGGAAGAAGCAGAAAGTGAATTGCAAAAAATAGCAGCAGAAGGGGTATTAAAAAAGAGCGGTTTGACAAAAGCGGATATTCGTTATATTTTAGCGGGAGATTTATTAGAACAGATGACAGCAACGTCTTTTGGATTGATGGATTTAGAGATCCCTCTTTTTGGATTATATGGAGCATGTTCTACGATGGGAGAGGCATTGAGTTTAGGATCTATGTTGATTTCTGGAGGATATGGAGAATATATTATGACTGTGGCATCGAGTCATTATGCAGGGGCAGAAAAACAATTTCGTTTTCCATTAGATTATGGGAATCAACGTCCATTAGCAGCGAGTTGGACTGTCACAGGGAGCGGAGCGATTATTTTAAGTATGAAAAAAGGAAGAGCGAGAATCACGGGAATCACAACGGGAAAAATTGTGGATTTTGGAATGAAAGATTCGATGAATATGGGGGCTTGTATGGCGCCTGCTGCTTGTGATACTATTTATCAGAATTTTATGGATTTCAACCGACAAGCAGAAGATTATGATAAAATTGTGACAGGGGATTTAGGATATGTTGGACATGATATTTTAATTCATTTAATGAAAGAAAAAGGGTTTGATATCAGTAAACAACATATGGACTGCGGAATGTTGATTTTCGATCAGGAAACACAAGATACTCATGCAGGAGGAAGCGGATGTGGATGTGCAGCGGTTACTCTTTGTGCTCATTTATTAAGGCAGATAGAAAAAGGGGCATGGAAGAGAATTTTATATATTCCTACTGGCGCGTTATTATCAAAAGTCAGTTTTAACGAAGGCAGAACTGTGCCAGGGATCGCACATGCAGTAGTCATTGAACATGTATCATAGAAAAAAGTTCTAATAGTTTAAATTATCAACGAATCATGAAAGGTTATCACATCTTATAATGAAAATAGAAATTTATTTTCGTAGCAAAAGTGATATGGAAATGAGGGAAAAATATGGATTATTTAAAAGCATTTCTAATAGGTGGACTGATATGCGCTATTGTGCAGATATTAATGGATAAAACAAAATTAATGCCGGGAAGGATTATGGTGCTTTTAGTATGTTCAGGAGCAGTATTAGGAGCTTTAAACATTTATCCTCCCTTTATAGAATTTGCAGGGGCTGGCGCTACGGTTCCTCTGCTAGGGTTTGGCAATACCCTCTTTAAGGGAGTGAAGGAGGCCATTGGAACCGATGGATTTTTAGGAATTTTTATGGGGGGCTTTACAGCCAGTGCAGTGGGTATCTGCGCTGCTCTGGTATTTGGCTATTTAGCGTCTTTGATTTTTGAGCCAAAGATGAAAAGATAGTAGAAAGAAAGGGTTTATGGCGTCCTGCAATATGGAAGGGCGCCATAGAAGTTTCCAATGTAAGGATAGGGAAGTGCTATTTTCATGGGGATTGGCAATACATAAGGACGTGTCATAGCAGCTCATAGGGCAGGGAATGGGTGTTAAAAAATTGAAGGACCATTTGATCCCATGCCTGATGAACACTGGAGTCCAAGGTAAAAATATGAAGTGATGTTCCTGTAACACATTGGAGAGAATGATTCTTATAGCGAAGAGTTAAGAG
>OFGL01001731.1_pt1 | contig 11678 bp, 7 predicted proteins | sample 1521801 | NCBI WGS metagenome assembly OFGL01 (sample SAMEA3504085, study PRJEB24116) | mouse gut metagenome | biome: mouse gut; feature: mouse-associated habitat; material: faeces | place: Denmark | collected 2011 | reverse complement strand
CCAAAGAACCCGCCAATGCCGCCCCCTACTACGAGGCACAGATATATTATGCACAGGGAGAATACGACAAGTGCCTGTCCATCTCACGCAACCTGCTCGCCTCGGGCAATGTGCCGCAGTTCATCCCGGAATGCAACCGGCTCGCAGGCGAGTCGCTCTACAATCTCGGACGCACATCCGAATCGATCCCTTACCTGTGGAAATACTGCGCCGAAGCCAAGGATCCCGCCCCATCGGCATTCTACATACTTGGCGTGAGCGAATATGAGAAGGGTGATTACGATGCTGCCGTCAAACTTTTCCAGCAGGCTATAGGCTCACACTCAGCCATGGAGCAGAGCGCATGGCTCTATCTCGGACAGTCCTACCTCAAACGCGGCGACAAGAATCAGGCACTTATGGCTTTCGAGAACGCCTACAAGTTCGACTATGACCGCGAAGTACGCGAGACGGCATTCTACAACTATGCCGTAGCACGCATGGACGGCGGGCGAGTGCCTTTCGGCAATTCGGTGGGACTTTTACAAGACTTCCTCATCGCATATCCCGACTCCCCTTACAGTGCCGATGTGCAACGCTACATCGTAACAGGCTACATGAGCGGCAACGACTACGCAAGCGCGCTTAATGTCATAAATATGGTGACGAATCCCTCGGAACAACTGCTCAAAACCAAGCAGAGGGTGCTGTTCGTGCTCGGCACTCGTGAATATTCATCAGGCAAGGTAGCGGATGCGATAAACCACCTCACGGAAGCCCGCAGACTTGCCAACCTCGACCCATCCATAGCTCGTCAGTGTAACATATGGCTCGGGGACTGCTACTACACACGCGGCAACTACGATGAAGCCGTGCACTCGTATCTGAGATACATAAATGCCTCACCGTCATCAGCGGTCAGTGACCTTGCTCTCGCCCACTACGACCTGGGGTACACACGTTTCGCACAGGAGAAATACAGCGAAGCCATCACCGATTTCCAGAACGCGGTGAAGCTCCTGAGCACCGGACGCACATCCCATCCGGCATCACTTGAAGCTGACTCATACAGCCGTATCGCCGACTGCCGATACTATCTCGGCGAATACAGTGCGGCAGCAGACGATTATAAAAAGGCTTACGATCTCACCCCTTCATCAGGCGACTACGCCCTATACCAGTATGCCATAATGCAGGGACTGCTGAAGGATCATTCAGGCAAGATCTCTACCATCGACAACCTCACATCCCGCTTCCCCTCATCAGGTCTCATACCCCAGGCTCTACTTGAAAAAGCCGAGAGCCAATCGGCAACAGGAAACACATCGGCAGCAATCAGGACCTACAATGATCTTGTCAGCCGCTATCCGAGCACAGCACCCGGACGAAACGGCTATCTACAACTTGCCATCACATACATCAACAGCGGAGAACGCTCAAAAGGCATAGACACCTACAAGAAAGTGATCCGCACATTCCCATCAAGCGAGGAGGCCCGCATCGCGGCCGACGACCTTAAGCAGATCTATGCAGCTGACGGTCGCCTCAACGAACTTGTGAACTTCCTGAAATCAGTTCCAAACGCACCATCCTACGAGGAATCCGAACTTGAGCAGACAGCTTATCAGGCCGCCGAGAACACATATATCAATACCGGTGCCACTGACGGACTGCTCGGATACATAAAGGAATCCCCCGACGGAGCATCACGTGCATCAGCACTATATTACCTCGCCGATGCAGCCTGGAACGAAGGCAGTGTGTCACAAGCTCAGGAGTATGCATCACAAGTATTGCTCAACCATCCCGACTCGGAGGTTGCCGAAGACGCCCTTCTCATAAAAGCTCAGGCAGAAAGCGAACTCGGCAAGACTGAGGTAGCATACAACACATTCCTTGAACTCGAAAAACACGCATCCGGATCAAATATGCTGCGTGATGCCCATCTCGGCATGATGCGTACAGCTATGGATCTCGGCAAATATGCCGAAGCTATGAACACTGCCGAAAAACTCCTGTCATCGACCGCGACCAACTCGCCAACCGATGTCGCAGAAGTGAAATTCGTACGCGGCATGGCCAACGAACATATGGGCAACCACGATGCCGCCTACGAGGACTGGGAAGCACTTGCTGCGAACCCTGCCGATATCTTCGGGGCCAAGAGTGCATACTATCATGCCCAGTCACTGTTTGACCGCGGACTCATCTCCGAAGCCAAGTCGGCAGCCGACTCACTCATAACGGCTGACACCCCTCACCGGTACTGGCTCGCACGCACATTCGTGCTCTACAGCGACATCCTGCGAAAGCAAGGCAATGACTTTGAGGCTAACGAATACCTTAAATCACTCAGAAACAACTATCCCGGCCCCGAGGTCGACATATACCAGATGATTGACACCCGCTTAAAATAATAATCAATGAAAAAAATTGCACTTATCGCATCAGTTTTCGCACTCTTTTCACCCGGGTGTCCCTGGGCGCAGGACCTGCATAAGGATATAAATGTGGAGCAAGCCATCACCCCTACCAAACGTGATGCATCACGCATATCCATCCTCCCGACAGTGACGCTGCCGCCGATACAGGCAGCGTCACTCAACTACAGCAATAAGGTGGTGACCACACGCGTGCCCAACAGCTTCACTACACTCGACCCTGTGGCTTGGGGCGACAAGCTTTACACATCACCCTACCGCGGCTACTTCAATCTCGGAGTGGGAATGCCTGTACTTATCGGCGACATCTCTGCCGGATACCGCATCCTCGACAGCGACAAGACACGCCTGAGCATATGGGGGCAGTACAACGGCGACCTCTACAAGCGTGAGCACACCACCTGGCATGACCACACCGCATCACTCGGAATCGACCTGCATCAGGCTGTGGGCCGCAAGGCTTTCCTTGACGGAGGACTCGACTACACTTACGGGTTCCACGACATGCCTGGCGATGACGGACGTTTCTCACAGTCTACGTCACGTGTCAACCTTACCGCCAACCTAAGCGCAGAGCATTCCGGATTGAGCTATCTCGCAGGAATCCGCCTTCAACACTTCGGTTTCTATAATCCGCATTTCCCTGGTGAGGAGCCATCAATCGACGACCCTTATAACGGATACGAACCGGTGAGACAGAATCTTGTAGGTGTAACTTTCGGAGGGAAGCTTGAAACCGGCTCATCATCACATATAGGAATGAATATCGATGCCGACTTCCTTGCCACAGGCAAACACTATGTGGCAGGAGTGCCTTTTCTTGAAGAGAATGCCGTGCATATGCCTTCCCAGACCTCAGGACTCATAACCCTGAACCCCTACTATGAGCTGCACAACTCATCAGCGACATTGCGCATCGGTGCCGACGTGGACTTCTCAATCAAATCAGGAAAAACCATCCATTTCTCACCTAATGTGACCCTCGCATGGCATGGGTCACAGGTGTTCGGAGCCGAACTGAAGTTTCACGGAGGCTCACACCTCAACACACTGTCATCGCTCTACGACATCACCCCCTATATGAACGGATCCATCGCATACCGTCAGAGCCATATCCCATATGCCATCGACGGCAAGATCGCTTTCGGTCCGTTCTTCGGAGGCTCTGTGGAAATTTTCGGCGGATATGCCAAAGCCAACAACTGGCTAATGCCCATCGTAAGCGGGATATACCCGGCAGGCGCAGTGTGGGAGGGTGTTGATGTCGAGGGATACCACTATGGCATCAGACTCGGCTACGACAGCGGCAAGGCGATCGCTGCAAGCGCATCCTACGAGGGCGCGCCAGGCAAATGGGACCGTGCCTACTATGAATGGCGCGACCGTGCCCGCCATGTGATTAATGCCGAGCTAAAGATACGCCCCATCGAAAAGCTCCTTTTGACAATCGGCTATGAGTTCCGTGCAGGACGCTCATGCTACATATACCTTGACGAGCCTGAGCAGATCGGCGGACTGGAGACATATCCATGCGAGAAAGTATCGCTCGGTGTGGTAGGAGACCTCCGGGTAGGAGCCGGTTATGCGCTCACCGACCGTTTCACAGTGTTCGCACGAGGCGAAAATCTCCTTGCCCGCAAGAGCATTTATATAGGCGGACGCCCCATGCAGAGCACCAATGCCATGATAGGGGCATCACTGAAATTCTGATTAATCATACATCCGTAAGATAGATTTACAAGAAGCCGGCAGACCACTGAAACTGCCGGCTTCTTGCATTGACTGACATAAACATTTACACAGCCGTAAGTGTTATATCGTAACAATACTGAAAAAATACATTAACATAACTCTGTTACGATATGAGCAAAAAATCAATAAAAGGCACAAAGACGGAACAGAATCTCGTCAATGCCTATGTGAGCGAATCGACAGCCTACTCACGCTACATGTTTTATGCAAGCCAGGCTGAAAAAGAGAAATACTTCCCAATTTCCGAAGTCTTCAAGGAGACAGCCGACAATGAGCTGCGCCACGCCAAAGTGTTCTTCAAGCATCTTGAAGGCGGACAGGTGGACTGCAATGTCACAGTTGACGCAGGCGTGATAGGCGACACCGCCTCCAACCTCGCCACAGCAATCCACGAGGAGATGGTCGAAGGCGTGGAGCAGTACAAGAAATCAGCAGCCGTGGCACGCAAGGAGGGATTCGACGAAATAGCCGAACATTTCGAATCTATCGCCGCTATCGAAGAGCATCACCGCCAACGTTTCGAGACATATCTCAAACAGGTAAAGGAAGGCACCGTATGGAAACGCGATCATCCCATCAAGTGGGAATGCCTCGTGTGCGGATACATATTCGAAGGCAAAGAGCCTCCAAAGGAATGCCCGGCATGCGACCATCCTCAATGCCACTATAAAGGACTCGACATAGATTAGTCAGTCACCATACACCATCAGTCATAGTCCAAAGGGGGAGAGACCATTCAGTCCGCCTCACCTTTGGGCTATGACATTTTTAGATGTGCACCCACTTGCCTGAATGTTAAAAAAAGTCTATCTTTGCACCATATGGATAGCACTGGAAATGAAATTCATCACACCGTTCTGCGTTCAGGACTCAGGGCGGTGATGCATCATCGGCCGGGAAGCGTGGTAGAGCACTGCGGTGTGGCTGTACGAGCCGGAAGCCGCGACGAGCATCCCGATCACTATGGGCTGGCTCACTTCGTTGAGCACACCATATTCAAGGGCACACTTCGCCGACGAGCGTGGCACATCCTCAACCGCATGGAGCGTATCGGCGGAGAACTTAACGCCTACACCACCAAGGAAGAGACCGTCATATACACCACATATCCGGCAGGGCATACCCCACGTTCACTCGACCTGATAGCCGACCTGGTAGAGAATTCGCAATTCCCCACCGTGGAAATAGACCGTGAAAGACTGGTCGTGGCAGAAGAGATAGACACATATCTCGACATCCCGTCCGAAGGTATTTACGATGACTTCGACGAACTGATTTTTGCCGGCACCCCTCTCGCACATCCTATACTCGGAAGCAGAGACAGCATCGAACGCCTCACCACGGATGTATGCCGATCCTATCTCACGAACTTCTACACCCCTGATAACATGGTGCTCTTCTACTCAGGTCCGGAAAAGCCCGAAAAGGTGGCAAGAATGGCTGAAAGATATTTCTCAGGACACGCAGAAGGAAAGCCAAGAAATATCGTCGGTGCAGACTTGAAGGAACCGATACCTGCGTCAGCACCTTTTGACGAGATACGCGAAATCGGCACACATCAGGCACACACCATCCTCGGGACCAGAATCTCTGACATGTATTCACCGAAACGCTACGCAATGTCGCTGCTCACCAATATACTTGGCGGTCCGGGCATGAATTCACAGCTCAATGTAGCACTGCGCGAACGCCGAGGCCTGGTCTACACCGTGGATGCTTCGACAGCCCTGCTGTCCGACACCGGACTTTTCACCATCTACTATGGATGTGACGCCGAGGATGTAGAGCGTTGCCGGCGTATAGCCACTGATATAATCGAACGACAGGCAGAACACATCTTATCCGCACGCCAGCTCGAAGATGCAAAACGTCAGTATATCGGACAGCTCACTGTAGCATCCACCAATACTGAGCAACGCGCGCTCAACATGGCACGCGGACACACCATCTCTCCTCAGGAGCATCTCGATGCCATCCGGGCACTGTCGCCATCCGACATCATAACTGCCGCCTCCACACTCATTCCATTGTCACGCCTGACACTCATATAGCATCATTTAACATCTATCGTTTTTTCACCCGAACATTTCCATTGACAATATGGTGATATTCGGGCTATTTTTTGTACTTTTGCAATCTAATGCACTCTACTCTATAAGCATATAACCCTATAATCCCAGCCTAAGGCTGAACAACGATATGCGAAATATCATACTTTTTGACCCTGCTAAAGCCCGACAGGAACTCCTTCCTCTAACCTTTACACGTCCTGTGGCTATGATACGATTCGGCATAACCACGATAATGGAAAAGTGGCAAAGAGCTATAGAGGGCACATGCTCATTTGACACTCAGGACTATCTGAGCATAAAATATCCTCTTGTCCTCTCTCCTGACGGTGACGACCTGCACATCGCCGCCAACATTTGTCCCGACGAAAAACTCATTGATGCTATCCTCTCCCTCGATCCCGAAGCATCACTCCTGCTCAACAACGAGACCATAGCCTACAGAGGCAACGGAGAGGGCGACTCCGTGACATACACCGGCTCGCCGCTTGCCCTCAACCATATATGGGACCTCTTCATGCTCAACGATGAGGCATTGCGCCGCGACTTCTCCTCTCTCACCGCAGGACGAGAGTCCCAGCCACTCAGCGACAGCTGCCGTCTCATAGGTGATCCCGCCAATCTTTTCATTGAGAAAGGCGCAAGCGTAGAGGGAGCCATAATAAACGTGGCAAAAGGACCTGTGTACATCGGACAGGACGCAGAAATAATGGAAGGGGCATCCCCGCGAGGACCTATAATCATAGGCGAGGCATCTACAGTCAACATGGGTACCCGCATTTACGGCCCCACAACCATTGGAGCCCACTGCAAGGTAGGCGGCGAGCTCAATAATGTTGTCATGCACGACTACTCCAACAAGGCTCACGACGGATTCCTTGGCAATGCCGTGATAGGCGAATGGTGCAACCTCGGCGCAGGATGCACCGCATCCAATCTCAAGAACACTTACGGCTCCATCAAGCTCTGGAGCATAAGTGAAGAACGATTCGTAAGGACCGGTCTGCAATTCTGCGGGCTCATCATGGGAGACCACTCCAAAGCAGGCATCAACACGATGTTCAACACCGCCACCGTAGTAGGCGTCGGCGTGAACTTCTACGGTCCGGGATTCCCAAGGACATACCTCACATCATTCACACAAGGATCCACAGCCGGAATGCACGACATGGATATGGACGCATTCTTCGATACTGCATCCAAAGTGATGGCACGCCGCAACATACCCCTCACCGAGATCGACAGGGAAATCCTCATCACCCTGCGCCAGCAGCTCCTTGATATCAGCTGAGCAGACTTGCCCATCCCTTTCCCCTACACCAACATAACACCTATAACCACAGCCTCAGGCTGAATAAATATTATGCCACAAGTATCTGAACGCGGGATACTGATGCCCGCATCCCCCATACGTCGCTTAGCCCCCCTTGCCAACGCCGCCAAGGCACGCGGCACCAAAGTATATCACCTCAACATCGGACAGCCCGATGTGCCAACCCCGCCCGAAGGACTTGCAGCACTGAAGAACATCGACCGCAAGGTGCTGGAGTACAGCCCGTCGGACGGACTTCCGTCCCTGCGCAAGAAACTGAAAGAGTACTACAAGAGATTCAATATCGAAGTCGAGACCGACGACATCATCGTGACCACCGGAGGCTCCGAAGCTGTGCTCTTCGCATTCATGGCATGCCTTGATCCTGGCGACGAGATAATAGTGCCCGAACCCGCCTATGCCAACTACATGGCATTCGCCATCTCGGCAGGAGCAAAGATTGTCACCGTGCCATCCACAATCGATGAAGGCTTCGCCCTTCCGAATGTCGACAAATTCGAGGCTCTCATCACTCCGCGCACCAAAGGAATCCTCATATGCAACCCCAACAACCCCACAGGTTATCTCTACACAATGAAAGAGATGTTGCAGATACGTGACCTGGTGAAGAAATACGACCTATTCCTATTCTCCGATGAAGTGTACCGCGAATTCTGCTACACAGGCGCGCCTTACATCTCGGCGTTCCATCTCCCTGGCATCGAGGAGCAGGTAGTGCTTGTGGATTCTGTGTCGAAACGCTATAACGAATGCGGAATCCGCATCGGAGCTCTCATCACAAAACATCCCGAGCTTAAGAAGAATGTGATGAAATTCTGCCAGGCAAGGCTCAGCCCCCCGCTGCTGGGACAGATCGTAGCAGAGGCATCGATCGATACATCCCCCGAATATATGCTCGCCACCTACAACGAATACGTGGAGCGCAGAATTCCTCATCGACCAGATCAACAAGATACCTGGCTGCTACACCCCTATACCTATGGGCGCGTTCTACACAGTGGTAAAACTCCCTGTCGACGACGCCGACAAGTTCTGCCAGTGGTGTCTTAGCGACTTCAGCCTCGACGGAGAGACCATATTCATGGCTCCCGCAGCAGGATTCTACACCACTCCCGGAATGGGAAAAGACGAGGTGAGAATGGCATATGTACTTGAGAAAGATGAGCTTGCAAAAGCCATGAAAGTACTCGCCGCCGCTCTTGAAGCATACCCCGGAAAGACTATCTGACAACCTTACATCACCACTCCATACCCCCATGACTGAAAAGGCATAACACAATGAACCGAAAAGATTTTGAGATAATGGCACCGGTCGGGTGCTACGAATCACTCCATGCCGCCATCAATGCCGGAGCCGACGCCGTATATTTCGGTGTCGAAGGACTCAACATGCGCGCCCGTTCGTCGGTCAACTTCACCCTCGACGACCTGCGCCGCATAGCCTCTATATGCGATGAAGCCGGCGTGAAAACCTATCTCACGGTCAACACAATAATCTACGACAATGAGATCGCGAAATGCCATGACGTGATCGATGCAGTCAAGGAGAGCGGCATATCGGCAATAATAGCCAGCGACATTGCCGCAATAAGCTATGCCAGGAAGATAGGGGTTGAGGTGCACATATCCACTCAGGTCAACGTAAGCAACATCGAGGCAGTGCGCTTCTACTCCCAATGGGCCGATGTAATGGTGCTTGCCCGCGAGCTGTCGCTTGAGCAGGTATCATCCATACACCGTGCCATCGAGGAAGAGAACATATGCGGGCCACGGGGTGAGAAGATACGCCTTGAGATGTTCTGTCACGGAGCTCTGTGCATGGCGGTGTCTGGCAAATGCTATCTGAGCCTGCACGAAATGAATTCGAGTGCCAACCGCGGAGCATGCACCCAGATATGCCGCCGCGGCTACCGTGTCACCGACATCGAGACCGGTGACCAGCTTGAGATTGAGAACAAATATATAATGTCGCCCAAGGACCTCAAGACTATCCATTTCCTTAACAAAATGATAGATGCGGGGGTAAGCGTGTTCAAGATCGAAGGCAGGGCACGCGGTCCGGAGTATGTGGCACTGACGGTACAGGCCTATTCCGAAGCAATACAGTCCATATGCGACGGATCATTCACCGATGAAAAGATAGCTCATTGGAACGAATCACTGTCACGTGTATTCAACCGCGGCTTCTGGGACGGATACTACATGGGACAGCGTTTAGGCGAATGGTCATCCAAGTATGGCTCCTCAGCCACTAAAGTGAAGCGTTACATAGCCAAGGGGGTACGATATTTCCCGAAACTCGGAGTCGGAGAATTCCTTATGGAAGCAGGCGAGCTGCATCCCGGAGATGAGATCGTGATCACAGGCACCGACACAGGTGCAATCATAATGAAAGTCGACGAACTACGGCTTGAGTACGACCCTGTGCAGACTGTGCGCAAGGGTGACAGTTTCTCCATGAAAGTGCCACGCAAGATCCGTCCGTCCGACCGCATGTACCTCTGGGAAGACACCAAAACGGAATGAGCGGCACCACTCCAAAGCCCTTGGCTCTTTAATTTTCCTTTCTTCAAAAAAATTAGTACCTTTGCGTACTATGACTGAGGATACTTTCAACAACGACGATTTATTCACCGCACCGGAGGATACCGGTACTGACAACGACCTCGACAGCACAACCGAAGCAGAAGCGGAGGTGACCGGCTACAGCGAGGACGAAATACGCACACTCGACTGGAAGGAGCACATACGCCGCCGTCCCGGCATGTACATAGGCAAGCTCGGCGACGGTTCCAACTTCGACGACGGCATATATGTGCTCATCAAAGAGGTGCTCGACAACGGTATCGACGAGTTCATGATGGGATACGGCAAGCAGATCACTCTCGATGTGGAGGGTGGTACTGTGACCGTGCGCGACTACGGACGCGGCATCCCCTTGGGAAAGGTTGTCGACGTATCGTCAAAAATGAATACCGGAGCAAAATATGACTCTAAGGCATTCAAGAAATCAGTCGGACTGAACGGAGTCGGCATCAAGGCTGTAAACGCACTGTCAACCGAATTCTTCATACGAAGCGTGCGTGACGGCCAGTCCAAGAGCGTCAGTTACAGCAGAGGGGAAATCATTGAGGAGAGCCGGCTTGAGAGCACCGATGACCCTGACGGCACACTCGTGCGGTTCACCCCCGATGTATCGATATTCCGTGATTTCCAGTTCCAGGAAAAGTACATCGTTCCTCTCGTCAAGAACTACACCTATCTCAACACCGGGCTTGCCATAGTGTTCAACGGCAAGCGGTTCATCTCACGCGGAGGACTGCTCGACCTGTTGCGCGACAATATGAGCGTAGAGCCGCTCTATGCACCTATACATCTCAAAGGGGATGACATCGAGATCACCGTGACCCATGCCAATCAGCGAGGTGAGGAATACTACTCATTTGTCAACGGTCAGCACACCACTCAGGGTGGCACACACCTCACTGCGTTCAAAGAGGCTGCGTCAAGAACCATGAAAGAGTATTTCAAGCGCGATTTCGACTATTCCGACATCCGGAACGGCATGATCGCTGCAATCTCCATCAAGGTGGAGGAGCCTGTGTTCGAGTCCCAGACCAAGACCAAGCTCGGCAGCCGTGATGTAGGCCCGGAAGGTCCTACGGTAGCTAAATTCGTGGGCGACTTCATTAAGACCGAACTTGACAACTACCTGCACCGAAACACCGATGTCGCAGATATCATACTGAAAAAAGTACAGGAAAGCGAACGTGAGCGCAAGGCTATGGCAGGTGTGACAAAACTTGCCCGCGAAAAAGCCAAGAAAGTCAACCTGCACAACAAAAAGCTCCTTGACTGCCGCATACACTTCAACGATCCGAAGGGGGACGAGGAGAAGAAACGCGCATCGTCAATCTTCATCACCGAGGGCGACTCGGCTGCCGGCTCCATCACCAAGATACGCAATGTGGAGACCCAGGCTGTGTTCTCTCTCCGAGGCAAGCCAAAGAACTCCTATGGAGTTCCGGCCAAGATCCTGTACGAAAACGACGAGTTCAATCTGCTTCAGGCCGCACTCAACATTGAAGAAGGCATAGACGGACT
>OFGL01001730.1_pt1 | contig 11680 bp, 5 predicted proteins | sample 1521801 | NCBI WGS metagenome assembly OFGL01 (sample SAMEA3504085, study PRJEB24116) | mouse gut metagenome | biome: mouse gut; feature: mouse-associated habitat; material: faeces | place: Denmark | collected 2011 | reverse complement strand
GGACATCTTTTGTTATGTCCCTGTACTCTAAAACAACTTTCGCTGCTTTGTCTTGTAGCAATATTTCAATGTTCTCTTGCTCATCGGTTTCGCTTTCCCACTCAGCCTTTCGGCTTAGCTTTCGGCGTTGTCATTTCCGATTTGCGTTTGCAAAATTAGTGCAAAAAACCGCCGTGTGCAAATTTTGTTCGAAGATTTTTTCAAAATCGCCACCCTTATCCGTACATCTTGTTGAAACTCAATTAAATCAATAAATGTTAAAATATATTTCGATTTGTTAATTCAAGACTTCAAAACTTGAAATTTCATCGCGGTTCACCCGAAATTTTTCAATTCATCACGAGTTTTTCCCGAATCTTTAGGTGATTTTTTCGATTCTCCATGAAAATTTCCCTGTTCAAAAGGCCAAATTTTCGATTTCCGAGACGATTTTTCCCGATTCCCCATGAAAATTTCCCGGTTCAGAGAGCCAAATTTTCCATTTCCGGGACAATTTTTTCCGTTTCAACCTATAATTATCCCCGTCATTGATGTGAATTTCTCTGCTCATTTACGAGTAAAAGCAGTTCGTCTCGCACGTCCGGGGGCAATTCGAGATGCCTTTGGGTGACACTTCTCGCCCATCCGGCCACGTCTTCAGGGCGCAGAGTCATCAGCACATCGCGAAATTCCTCCTCTTCCTCGGCAGAATATGAATCAGGGGAACGTCCTATAAATCGGTCGAGCTCCTCATCGTCATAATATAGTATGTCATCGCTCATGGGCGAAAGTGAGTCTTTCTCGCAGACAAGGTGCAACCCGCAGCACTCCTCTCCCGCCGCATCAGTACCCGCTTCTCCGTCCGAGCCAGAACCCGCATCACCGGATACGGCTCCATAATCCACACCTGAACCGGCACTATTATTGTCTATACCCACAGTACCGGCTCCGGAACTTCCGGAAGCATCGCCTGAGCCGGGGGCACCACTTGCCACATCGCCGGCACCCCGCGCCTTATTCTTACGCCGCCAGCGAAGTTCTCCTATATATAGGACAATTCCCACCACCACCATGAACACACAAATCCAGAATGCTCCAATCATAACTTTAAAGAGTTGATATAAATAATGGGAGAGGCCACCAAGGCTCCTCCCATTAATCAACGTTCACGGCTCCGTCATATTTTAGATAATGTCAACCGAGTGTGCCATTACCATAAACTATTTACGGAACAGCTCCGTCTGTCCGGTCTATCCGCACGGATTGCCCGGATTTCTCAGGCTCCCCTTATGTAAATCAAAAATCTTCGTGTGATATAAAATTGCAGATACGTCAATCAATCTATAAATAATAGGGCAAATACTGTACTCTTCTTTAAAGGGAACCAAATAATTCACATTGCGCTGCAAAATTACTGGTTACCATCCGCAAGGACAAATATTCAATGCCCGTTTTTGTCCTGATTCATAATTCAAGACATCAAAATACTTGTTTTAAGACATATTCAATATTTCCGCACCACGTCAAAGGGGAGAGTGTCTACATAACACCCTCCCCTTCCGACTGGATAGCCTGACAATATCAGAATCAGAAAATCACTTTTTCTGTATGGCCGTCAGCGTGACGAAGCACATAAACCGAACCTTTCTGCGGATTCTTCACGCGGCTACCGTTCAAGTCAAAGTAAATCACGTCATCACATGTATCGATGAGTATACCATCAACTCCCGATTCCGGCAGATCGGAATCCATTACTCTTACATTGTCGATATAGAGTGGACGTTTACTGTCGGTCTTACCGAGGAATCGCAGTGTCACATAACCATAGTTCATGAACTGTCCGAGATCTATCACATGCTGCTGCCAACCCTCTTCGGCTTCGATATCCTTGAAGTTGATTGAATTGCATGTATGCCATCCATCGGCAAAAGCCTTGTTGACCTCGGGCAAGATAAACGAATCTGCGCCCGGATAAAGATAATAGTCAAAGATGAGTTTCGGTTTCTTGGCCTGACTCATTGAAATCTTACCGAAATATATGTAACTCATATCTCCGTCGGCACCGGCAACAAATTCCACGGATCCTCCGTCATTGTCTGAAGCCTTGGTCGTAGAGGGAAGCCAACCTTCACTACCGCTGTTCGCACGGTACCACATGTCATATGAAGCCTCTCCCCTCGGCCAGCTCTCGGCAAAAGGATAGTTATATGGCAGACCGACAACCACTTCCGATGACTGGCGTATGCCACCCTCGCCAACACTATTCTGTGCGGCGACTCCGTAAAGAACCAGTTGCTGCTTAGATCCATAGTAATCGGGATGATTCTCTATTACAAGTTCTGTATCCTTTATGCCGGTCAGATAATCCACAGCATATCCACCATTGACCTTATATACATTGTATGTGAGGTTGCCCGCATCGATATAACCACCGTTGGCACCCTCTTCAGGAGCTTTCCAAGTAAGTTTGAGACCACCTTTTCCGGTATCCGTCAACACGATATCAACAGGAACTCCGGGTACGTCAAGGCCAAGATACACTTCTGTTTCAAGACGTTCCCCGACCCCATGCTCATTATATGCCACTATCGAATACGAGGTAAAACCTTTCGAACCCTTATTATCGACAATCCGCACCTGCTTGCCCGGCACAGTAACTTCCTGCGAAGCCACAAGTTCCGAACGGTTACGCCAAAGTTCAACCTTGGTGAGTGATTCAAGTTTCTCACCCTTGACATTCTTTGTCGGAGCCTTGAATGTGAATGTCACCGGGGCTGTTCCCTGCGATGTCTTGACCGAGAGATCCGACACCTGGGCAGGAGCATTTTCATTGGCAAGAACATCTACATGAATGTCATCGATATTCATGGCAAGACCTCTCTTGCAATTAGATACGGCATGGAAACCAATATGGTAATAGCCATCTGCTTCCGGAACAATCTCTACCTCATGAAGAACCCGGCCTGAGATATCATACACGTATTTACTCTCGACAACCTTATAGTTCTCAGTATCGATACCAAGGCCGAAAGCTACCTCAAGATAGTCCTCGAACTGACCCGGATTACCGGCATTACCTCCTGTATAATAGGACATCAGATAGCGGCTGCCGGCACGCATGTCAAGTCCCGGTGTAATCAACCAGTCATCCTGATCGCCATCGGCATCGGTGCCTGTGAATATATAAGCTGTTTTCGTAGAGAAATGCGACCACTTCCAAGTGCTGCCGTCGCCGTTGCCATCTATAATGTAGAATAGTTTCAAGTCATCGGAAGAATTGAAAGCATTGTCATAAGGCATCTCGAAACCACGGCCGAAAGGACTATGGTTCGACTCCGCAGCCTCTGATTCCCGCCAGTCGTTGCAGGCAACAACCTCATAATACAGGTCTACGGGTGTCTGAGGCTCCTCAAGTGTCTCTGTGAACGATGTCTCTGTCAGACCGGTCGCTGCTTTGCGGGCACCGGGATAAGCTATCACATTGTATGTCACCTTGGCAGGGTCCACATACCCGCCGTCGATACCGCTTGTAACGGCATTCCATGTCAATGTCACTTTTCCGGTCTTCTCGTCAATTTCAAAACGGACTCCTTCGGGCGATTCCGGGTAACCCTGACCAATCCAACGGGTCAGAGCAGCCTCGGGACCGGCACCTTCGTCGTTCGAGCATACAACCGATACAACCACAGAACCCTCCGGCAGTGTGACTTTCTCGGTAACATCGGCTCCGGGAAGTGCTTCTCCAGACTTGACCTCATTGCCGTTGGCCATGATCTTCCATGACACTTCACCGGCCAGAGGCTCACCCATATATGTGTACGACGGCATCACGAAACTTACCTTTGCAGCTGTAGATGCCTTGTCTGTCTCAACAGCCAGACCGGTGGCATAGCCGGGAGCACCGTCAGCTGCAATTGCCGGCATCACACCAAGACCCATTATCTCCTGATTGTCGTTGAATGTCGTCACAAGAGTCGCGGCTGCCGTAGCAGTATCAACCTTGTAAAGAACCGAAGACTGTGCACCGGCATCAGTGTAACTTGCCCAGTACAGGTCTCCGGTCTTGAAGTCTATGGTCATACTCTGTGCATAGCTCGGTGTTATACCTGTCGAGCCTATGCGCGAGGCTGCGGCTGTATCTTTGTTTATGCTGAAAAGCACGCCCGAAGCATCAATTCCATAAAGCTGACCCGCCGCATCGAACGCCAGTCCGTAATACATGGGACACTCAGCCACCGGAGTGAGTTGCTGCTGCTCATAGTCAACAATGCAGAGCTTGCGCACACCGTCTACCGTGAACTGGCCATAGATCTGTCCGCTCACCGGATCCCATGCCTTGTCAGCAATCGAGGCCAGCTCACCCGACACTACGCCGTATCCGGTGAAGTTACCTGTTATGATATTATATGAATAGAGCTGGGCTATATCAAAGCCCGATGCCCCGGTCGGATCAGTCTGTCTCCATATATACCAGTATGTATCACCCGCAAGAACCGCTCCACCGTTACAGTGTGAGCTTGCCTTGCCAATCATGCCGAATTCCTCAGGCTGGGCACCCGGAGTGGTCTTGATTGAATATATGCCCATCGGAGTGTACTCGTTATCAGGCAGATTCTCCCATGATGAGGCATAATACACAAATCCGGTCAATACAGTCTCGTAAGAAGCATGTCCCGGAGCTTTGAAGGGTGCGTCCTGTTTCTCCGGACGCAATATATCTGACCTCAGTTCCCGCGTCCGCTCAAATTCGACGGCCTCTGCCGACGAAGCGACAAGAGCTGCGGCTGCCATCAGTGTAGTCGCTATTGTTTTGTTACACATTTCGTTTTCCGTATTATTTTGTTAAGATTAATAAGGCGAGGCACAAGACCGGAGTCCATGCCCCGCCTCTTCCATCATGAAGCACAACTTATCTTACAAATTTCACACTCATGGCTCTGTCGGCGAAAATCGCACGTGCCACATAACTTCCGGCAGGAAGCGCCATGACTGAAACTTTCTCACCATCGGCGGCTGCAACCTGACTTCCGTCGGCCGAGAACACTAAGATCCGCAAAGCTCCTTCGGCAACTGCATATTCACGAGTCACATAAAGACCATCGGCACAACCGACCCCGGCAATGCCTGTGCCATTGCTCACATGAAGTGTGCTCTCGCCCACTGTACTGCCGGCATCATCGAGAAGTCTGAACAGGTATTCGCCTGTCTTGATGTCGGGTAAGGTCTCGGTGAATATTGCATCACCCTCCTCACCACGAGCAAGCTCAACCGGCACCTCCTGCGACTCGAACAGGCCCGTCTCTCCTTCGAGAATTGTGAACCGCACATGACCATCATAGCGGAAACCCGTGTTCTTCAAGGTGTATGTCAGCTCATTGGTCTTTCCGGCCTCGACCGGATCGGGATTTGCTACAAGCGATTCAACCGCAAGAACCGGAGCATCGGCCGTGAAGAGAAGACCCTCCCGCGAACCTATCTCATTTTTCTCACCGTCGAGAAGCGTAAGCACATAATCGTCAGCTGTCGGCAGCTCGAAAGTCTCGGTGAAGTCAACAAGCACACTCTCATCTCTCGGGATGCTTACATTCTGCGATGCAGACACATGAACCTCCTGGTCTCCTTTCTTGACCACAAACGATATGGGGCCATTGTAGTTATAGCCTGTGTTGGTCACGTCAAACTGAACCGATGTCGGAACGCCGGCTACAACCTGCTCGGGAGCAAACCATATTTCCTGAAGCGACAGATTGGCTATTTTCTCAACCGGTTCTCCAACCGTAACTTCAAGGGCGTTGTAATATGAAGGAACCATCGCTTCATTCTCAACCGGATCTACAAGGCACAACTCATATTCCTGACCAACCTGAATATTATCGGGGAACACTCCACCTGTAAGTGTGACCCACTGCTCGCACTCGCCATCGATTGACACCTCGTCAAACTCAACATACGCATCAGGGGCTCGCCAGCTGTCGGGGTGCCATACCTCCATGCGGAGCTTACCGGTCCAGGGACCTCCCTCGTTTTCTATATATGCCTTGACACACAGGTCATTCTTGGGAACGACACCACCTACGGCAGTAGTGGCAATCATGTCATCGGCCAGACTAAGTACCGGAGGCAGTGCCGGGCCCTCGATTGTGAATCCTTTCTTGGAACAGAGGTTCTTTGCCGACTGCCGATAACCATCCTCATCAAACAATCCCTCGTTACCCCAGAGACGGAAAACATAATTTGAACTTCCGGGGACCTCAAGCTTTTCCTCAAATTCAAGTTCTGAATCACCCTCGGGAATGCTGACCCAAACAGGCTTCTTCGGGAAATCGGTCTTGCCGAATACCTTGTCTTTGCCATCTATAAACACGCGGAGCTGTACCGGGCCATAGAATTCGCCGCCGTCGTTGTGGAGCTTGACTGTGAATTTGGTGCGCACACCGCTCTTGATACCATCTGTGTCGGGCACGACATCAACCATAGTCAGATTGTACGCCCCATTTGTAGAATACACTATGTTCTTGTCGGTTACAACTGCCGTATAATATGATACACGGCCTGTCGGAATCTGTATGAGATGATCCGCATAACCGTCGGCCTCTACCTGATATGCGGGACGAACAGTATATGTGCCGGCTTCTATATTGTCAGGAATAAGGAATGCACATGAGAGCACGCTCTCTCCATGCTCAACACCATATTCCACTTCCTGCTTGACCCATTGACGGTAGACAATCTCCCCTGCCTCATTCACAAGCACAAAACCGAGATTGGCCTTGACCGGTGTAGCAGAGCTGTTCCAAACCTCATTAGCCTTTAGCGATGCCGTGCCTTGACGGCTCACAGTCTTGCTGAAACTGGTTATATAGTCTGATGCGAAGTTAATCTGCTCTTTGCTTCCCTCGACAGGCTTCTGTATGCCGATAATCATGTTCTGCGCATAATGGAAGGCGTTGCCGCTCTCCGCACCTCCGATTCCCTGTGAGCCGGGTTCAAGAAGAGTCAGACGGTAATAGCCATCCTCCAGGCCGCTCCAACCCCAGTTCACGTGGTAGTAGCCTTCTGTGTCAACTCCGTCGAGCACAAAGAAATGACCTTCTTTTTTCTGTGTCACACCTCCGTAGGCGATAGGACGGCCATTCTCGAACTCATTGAGAATCTTTCCGGCCCACTCCTCTTCGGTATAGAATTCACGACGAAGGTAGCTGACTCCGGCATCATATCCGAAATATTTCTTGAGAGCGGGCGCAACCGATACGTCTGTCGCACCGGTCGAGGCTCCATATACCGATTCAAAAGCCGCGCCGACATGATAGAGCAGTGTCGAGACTGCATCAATAGCTTCAGCATCGGAATTCTTGGCAAGCGACGGCAACATCTTATCCCAGGCGTAACTGTAGCCCTCGAAATCGACTGATACCTGTACAGTATCATCAGAACCTTTAGAGGTATAACTTACTGAACCGCTGCCGGTCTCGGGCCACTTGTGATAATACATGATCTGGCCGAGAGCTGTTGCCACACATCCTGTGGCAGCCGGTCCCGTACCATTCGAATCCCCAAACTGATTATATTGAGTCACCACCGGACACTGACGGTTGTAAGGATCGCCCTGGTCCCATTTTATTTCACCGAGCAGAGGCTCAATGGCTCGGTCCGGCTTCTGGGGCGCGAGTGTTCTGGCATCGGGGTGCTCGATAAGCCAGGCGATCTGATTGTTCCATGACTCGATCATGGACTGCATGTTGACAGGCATACGGGCCGGATCGAAACTTCCGCTCACCGAATAGCCGATTACCTCTGGAATACGGTCATCGGCGGCGACAAGCACGTAACCGGCATCCGTACCTCGGTTAAAGACATAGATGGCATCCTGGTCTCCCTTGGCAATTTTCTCACTGTGGGCAAGCGTGAGATCTGCATTCACCTTGCCTGACTTGCGCATCTTTCCCTGAACGGAAGACCGCTTCATGAACGCCTCGGCCTTGGCCTTGGCTTGCTCCGGACTTACCGGCGCCGCCTGGGTCACCGTCCCTGCAAGTAGGAAGGCCCCGAGCGCGAAGAGTAGTCTTTTCTTCATAAGAGCTGTTATTTGTTGAGTAATGTGTATTCTCGATCTTAAGGCAACTATGCTTACGGATTATTTCTATCAGCGGCATTTATGCATTGGACCGTCCGCAAAATTATCAACCAGCTTTTTTTGCTCCTAATTTTTTGCCCGGTTCTTGGTTCTGTTTCATGATTCGGAACAAAAAACAGCAGTGCGCCCGAATCAAAAAGACCGGACGCACCTTATCATTCAGGCTATCAATCAGCGTATTATACAATCATATTAATTTTATTGAAAAATATCTGTCTTTCAGTTCCCGCTGCGGATGTCTTCGCGTGCATTACGCTGGAATTCCGACGGAGTTATGCCGACAACCGCCTTGAAAGCCACCGAAAAATTACTGCGCGACACGAAACCGACGCTCTGCGCTATATGCTCTATGGTATAGCCTCCGTAATTTTTCCCGTCGACCAGACGGCTGCACGCCTCCTTTATACGATGCTCGTTGAGAAGTGTCTTGAAGTTCTTGCCAAGCGACTCGTTTATGACCTGCGACACCATCTTGTATGAATATCCCACAGCATCCGACAGCTGGTGCAAAGAGAACTTCGGATCCGATATGACATCATTGTCTGAAAGCACCTGCTCAATCTTCTCCGTTATATCCCGCACCACATCCAGGGGAATGGTCGAGTTGCTGTAACGCTCTTTCGGCGGAGTCTCCGCAGCCACATCTGCTGCCGCCTCTTTCTCCTGCTGACGGAAAGATTCGAGCGACTCTCTCAGAACCTTCTCACGTTTCTCCGATTCGAGCGCATCCATATATTTACGGTATATCTGCTTGGAATAGTCACGTAGCTTGCGGTTGCTGCTCACTACTCTGACCAGATACAGTACCAACAGGAGGATAAACAGCACGGCCACGCATATTCCGATCAGCACCCGCTGTTTTTTCTCCCGCTCCAGCTTGATTTCCCTTGCCATGTTGTTGATCTCGCTCGTGAGCGGCATACTGCTCAGATTCGCAACCTCTCTCTCAGAGACAATCGAGTCTTTCTTTGAATAATATGATAAGAGATACTCCTCGGCCTTCCCGGTATCGCCCAGTGCATAATTGTATTGCGACAATTTATGAAGAGCACGGGCCGCCTCGTCATCATAATACTCTCTCCGTGACACGGCAAGTATTTTCTCGGTCACTTCTATGGCCTCTGCATAGCGGCCGAGACCTGACAGCGCATCCGCAAGGGCAGTCCATGCGATGCACCGGTATCGTCCCGCCTGCATCTCGTTGTCGGGTATCAGTCCCTCAAGTGTCTGGAACTGACGTAATGCCGCCTCATAGTCGCCCGAGACATATGCCTTGGTTCCGGCCAACAGTCGCGAGGTATATTCTCTCATCGGTGTGGCCGGCGGAATATCTGCCTTCTCAACCCGTGAAGCTGCCACAAGAAACTTATCTTTCCGGGGGTCTTCCGGATACAGCGAACAGATATTTGTTATAGAGACTAAAACCACCTGCCATGCACCGGACTCCACTCCGGCGGTGATTGACATGTCGAGGTATTTCCATATCTCATCGGAAAACAACCGGTTGCCATATATCTGGTTACAGGCCAGATATACACCGCCCATGTTCAGATAGACATACGCTAAGTTTTCAGTATATCCCATGGACTTTGACTTTTCCGCCGCCGTCTGCAGAAGACCCAGAGACTTGCTGTAGTCAAAGAAATAAGACCCGTATATATACGCAAGGTTAACCAGAGAACGCACATACACGCGCCCCTCCTCATCGTTCATTTTAGTATCGGTCAACCGGTCAGACACTATCGAATAGCAGACAAGGGCACTGTCCGGACTATCGGCAAGGTCAAAATCGCGTCCCATATCCATAAGTCTGGCTGTCGGCATGTCGTGCCACCGCGCGTAAAGGGTCTGCACATCAGCTGCAGCTCGACCGTACGAAATCGGGCCGACCACAACCGACGCCACCAGACACAGAACGAGAGCCACCGCCCATTGGATCATCTCCCACTGGATCAGATAGTTGGGCATCACATTGCGGTAGACGTTGTCCGACGCACCATAAACATAACAGGCTTTCCCCGCGTAGTTGGTCGTAATCGCGCCGCAGATCGGCTGATCCTGATAGAAGCCCATGTACATCCGCACATGCTCCCCCAAAGCATCGAGCATACGCTCAAAGTATGCTTTCGGACGGGTATTGAACCCGTCCCGTTCCCCGGTTGCCTGCATGATCCGCACAAATTCATCCAGATATTCTTTGCCGACCACCCGGATTTCCACCCCTTTTTTCATCGCTACCCGGCAGTTATAGCGGGTTTTCTGGGTCAGGTTGGCAAACAGCTCGTCCGCTGTGCGCCCGTTCAGGTAGAGCCGGTAGTTGAACCGCGCCTGAATCCCCTCAAACCCTTCCGGGCCGTAGTTCTGCCGGAAGCCCAGCCCCTTGGCAATCTCGATAAACCGGGTGTCGCTCATCGGGACATTGGGGTCGATCTTGAGCATATGCGCGTTGTGTTTGCGGGCAAGCTGGTCCGCGCCCGCTTTGAGGTCGGAGAGCACATCGCGGTCGTGCAGGTCGCAGACCGGGCCGCGGGGCGCATAGAGAAACGAGGTACCTATGAGCGGGATGCGCTGGATCAGCACCCCCATCGACCCGACGATCTTTCCCTGGGGATCCCGCGAGACAACCGCCTCGAATCCCCAGTTGTTTTTCACCTTCTGCCAGTTGATGCTCTGGGTAAACTCCCCGTTGGGATGGGAGCTGACAAATGCTTCATATTCGCCATACTGCTCGGGTTTTAAAATTTCCATTTTCCTTCTCCTAAAACTGCGGTTTTGTCCCTATAGTATATCACGAATTCAGGGAAACAACAATGCCGGCTTCAACCGGAAGGACGGTCGCCCTCTGTACCTGCCAGAAAGCAGCCTTCCTCGTGGGAACAGACCACGCCTACCGCCTGTAGATAAGCGTAAACGATGGTGGTGCCCACAAATTTCATACCCCGGCGTTTCAGGTCCCGGGAGATGGCGTCGGACAGCGGGGAGCAGCTTTCCCCAACCTCATGAACCACTTGTCCATCCGTCCAGTTCCAGAGATAATCCGAAAAGCTCCCGTATTCCTGCTGGATCGCCCGGAAAACCTTTGCATTGGCCACCGCGGCCCGGATTTTCAAACGGTTGCGGATGATGCCCGGATCCTGCCGGATTTCCTCCAGCTTTTCTTCCCCATAGGCGCAGACCTGCTCCAGGTCAAAGCCGTCGAACGCGCGCTGGAATGCCTCCTGCTTGTTCAGGACGCACTCCCACGAAAGCCCGGCCTGAAAGCATTCCAGGATCAGCATCTCAAAAAGTTTCTGGTCGTCGTGCACAGGGACGCCCCATACCTCGTCATGATAACGGATATACCGCTCGTTCTTCGGGTTCGCCCAGCTGCATCGTACCTTTCCATCCGGCCATTCCATCTCTGTTGCCCTCCTTCTGTCTTTCCCTTATTTTACTGGTTTCTCCCGTATCTGGCAAGGGCATCTTTTGTCTGCCCGGACACCCTTGCAGCTGAGACTTTCTGGAAGGGAATCTGGAAAACCTTTTTGGAAATTTCGCCAAAGGGCCGCTTGTCAAACCGGCTGGGAA
>OFGL01001724.1_pt1 | contig 11737 bp, 17 predicted proteins | sample 1521801 | NCBI WGS metagenome assembly OFGL01 (sample SAMEA3504085, study PRJEB24116) | mouse gut metagenome | biome: mouse gut; feature: mouse-associated habitat; material: faeces | place: Denmark | collected 2011 | reverse complement strand
TGCTCAAGGGCAAAACATTTACGTTGACAAACGGGGTGCAGATCCTCCAAGGTGCGTCCAAACTTAATCCTGCCTAAAACTATTATAAATCAAAACAGGAAGCTAAAACAGTAGTGGAGCCAGCCCCCTCCTATTTTCATTATAGGCTGTGATAACCCTTCATGATTCGTTGATAATTGAATAGACTTTATACCCTCGGCATGATATAATACAAATTACCAAGACAATGAATCACAGAAGGGGTGATAAAATGGCATTGACGAATGAGGATTTATTAGCAATGTCTAATCTATTAGACGATAAGCTAAAGCCAATCAAAGATGATATTGATACATTAGAGAAAAAAGTAACAAGCATTGAACTTACATTGGAAAACGAAACCAATCACGGTATCAAGATTATAGCAGAAGGACATCTGGACTTGAGCCGTAAGCTTGACGAAGCGTTAAAAGTCGAGAACGAAAAAGAGATGCTTCTTCTTAGAGTCAACCATCTTGAAAACGAATTAAGGAAAGTAAAAGAACGTATTAGTCAGATCGCATAACAACTACATAACTATATCACCAAGAGGTGTAAAGTCTATTCAGTTATCAAGGACTTTACACTCTTTTTATTTACTGTTATGGAGGTTGAGCATATGAATACATATTTCAAAAATGTACAGACATTAGAGGAACTCAGAAAGCAATACAGGGATTTACTTAAGAAATATCACCCGGATAATGAAAACGGCTCAGAAGAGATTACCAAGGCAATCAATACCGAATATGAGAAGTTATTCAAGATATTGAAAAATAAACATGATTCACGGCAGCAGAACACTAGGACAGGCAATACTACAAATAATAACGAATCATCATATGACAATAAGAAGTATGACTTTGCAGAAGATGAACTTTTGAGGGAAATGTTACAGAAAGTTATATTCTTCTCCGACATTACCATAGAAATTATCGGTAACTGGATATGGATATCTGGAAATACTTATCAGTATCGGAAAGAATTAAAAGAACTTGGTTTCAAATATGCACACAATAAAAAAGCATGGTACTTTCACACTGAAGCATTCAGGAAAAGAAGTCATAAGAAGTTAAGCATTGAAGACATACGGAACTACTACGGCAGTACAGAGGTAGAGACAGACGGAACAAAGAGACTTAAACAAGCATAAATGCAAGCAAAAAATAAGGGTGTAACCACTCGCAACGGCTACACCCTGACACATAAAAGGAAAGGAAGGTATAAGGATATGACGAAAGAACACTTTGAAAACAATACCAACTGGAAAATGACTTTTGAAGAATATCAGAAATGCGACTGTACACATTGCAACAAAAAAGATTGCATACACCGCAACGCTTTTAGGCGTGTGCCTGTTATTGATGGTGGTCTAGGCTTATGCCCTAACTTGAAACAATCATAAAAATATCATTCACGAAAAGGAGATCAAAGACTATGAAAAGAACATTTAGAACTATCGGCATTATCGCAACTATGGGCATTATGCTTGTATCGGCTTATATGTTAGGCACAACACAAGCGGAAACAATCACAGAAATACAGACAGTGACAGAGACAAGGGAAGTTGTACCAGACGGATATATACCATTCAATGATGATATTGTGGATATGAATACAATCGTTGACTTTACGGCTACTGAATACGGCTTGCAACTGTATTTTGAGGATGGAAGCGGTTACTTTTGGGAACGATAAACAAACAATCAATGATATATGATAAAGGCTATGTGCTTCAATGCTCATAGTCTTTTATTGTGCGGTTTATTTGCTTATTTTACGGCTTGTAATGGCTTCATTGATACATTTTAGGGTAATGCCTGAAAAGTGGCTAGAATCGGCGTGTAACGTGGTTATTTGTGGCTTATATGCGGTCTGTATGATGGCATAGGGGGCAGCAGGCGCAGGGGTGTATGCCGGTAGGTTTACATTAGTAAAATCTGACTTTATTCTGCTAAAGCCCCTATCTAATCTTCGCACACAATATGCCTCATTTTTGATATCGAACGAACCCATAAGGGGGGCATGTTTCCGTTCAAAATACAAAATCCCATATATAAAGGTATACCCCTATAAAAAATACGCCCTCTAATATTGCCAATAATCCAATGTATACGTTAGAATTTCAGACGCAATACATTTTCCCCTATCAACTTATCTATTACAGTCATTTGCTATGAAATCCATAGACACACTATTGATTATCAATGATAAAACTTGTTTCTATTCTACTTTTCTAAAAGTCCAATTATCATCTCTAATTACATATTCACCATTCTCTATAACAATACTGTACTGCTTTTGGGATTCATTACCTTCACTATCATTATATGAATAATAAAAATATGCCTTATCAGGAACATAAACAATATCTTCTGCTCCTTCATCATCTTTTCCTTCCATACTTAAATTTGCCTTATCATTTTCAATAGTCAAGATAAAATCAAATTCTGTATCGCCTGTTTTCCATGTGCCATTAAGAATTTCTGACATTTCTTCTTCACTTTGAAATATACCACTTTTTTTATTGGTTCCATCACATCCAGATAATAATATCATTACAGAAATAATGCAAATAATTAAAACTAATGATTTTTTATACTTCATTTTTTATTCCTCGCTTTTAATACCAAATCAAATATAGGGGGGTAGGGGGTATGTTTAAATCTCCCATATAATTACCACCCTATGCCACCATATACCCCTATATAGAACTCTCAATTTTACCGAACCTTTTCACCGCATCCCAATAACTTCAAGAAAACATACAGATTTTGGGATAGATAGCATCCTAATAAATGTAAGGGATTATACAATTAATGGGATTATATTACTACATAAATTCTTCTTACTAAACAGATTCTTTCCTACGTCATTCTTATTTGTTGGCTACAACATACATTATACTAAATATCACTCTTGCAATCAATGATTTTCAGTACCTATTTAGCTTTAATAAATGCGTTAAAAAATGGCTATATCAGATAAATATGTATAATCCAATATAGCCATAGTTTTTTGTGGGGGTAGGTTTCCATCTGAAAATTTTAAGTACCTACTATATAAGGGTATACCCCCCTTGAAAAATCGAAAAAAGGCATCCAAACTTTTACATCCGATATGCCTTATATAATCTTATTCTTTCAACACACCCTCAAATTCTGTTCCATAACGCCGCATAGCCTTTTCAAGATATGGACTCCATCTATTCTCCAATTCCTGCCGTTCACACTCCGCAGCTTCTTTCTTTGCATGTTCCTTTGCTCTCTTTCGTTCCGGCTCCCTGAATATCTTATCAGCCAATTCTTTATTTTCCCTCTGTACTTTTCTACACTGGCATTGTTCAATCATATCCTTTGCCCTCTGCTCAATATCTTTAATATCTGTCATAATCAGTATTCCTCCATCCTTAATAACTCAACATTCTTTTTTCAAGTTCCATATCCATTTCAAGTTGTACTCGCTTCTCATTAATCTCACGTAACTGCTGGTTGTCATGGTTGATATGCGCTATGGTTTCCTCCGTATCTAATCGGTGAAACTTCTCCGCATATTCATCCTCAATCAGTCTGGTTTTAATTCTTCTTTCAAAATCTGTCATAGTTAAAATGTCCTCCTTAAATTTAATCATCAATTTCAATCATCCAGTCCATCATCGCTTCATATACCTTATCCGATATAACATCCCTATACTGTCCCGCTATATCCTTAATAAAATCTTCTTTATATTCCTTATATCTGGCAAAAGCAGATTCAGCAGTGTCAAATGTTCCAAGTTTAATCTGTCTACCCATGAATGACATTTCAGCGCGGTATTTCCCCTTACTCTTATCAAAATGAACACCTAAAGGAAGATCACCCCTGTTTTTCTTACCATTCAGAAATAACGTATTAATCGCATGTGGCACAAAACAACACGTCTCAGGACTATACACTTTATTCCCTTTGAAAAGAATATCCTTATCCAAATCTAATGACATACCAGCTATTCTATTCCGGTCATACCATACCTTGAAATTACTGTAATTCAGCCATTCTTCACACACAGTACATCCTTTATATTGTGGCTGTCTCTCATGAAATTTTGCATTATAGCAGCGATTAATCATGTCATGCCATTTTAAATAAGATTCTGATGTACAGTCTACATTCTCACTCCCACGATAACCAATACCGCACATTGTAGGTTCCATACATCTTCTGCTCCAATCATTTGGTTTATATCTGATATCATTCATTACTTTTATAATAAACTCTTCTGAATCGTCACCTGTCTTATTAAAATGACTTCTTACTGCCATATACTGTTTTTGATTCAATGGATATAGATTTCTATAATAATGATCCTGTTTATCAAACCCATTATGCCATATGTAAACATTATTTGCCTTATCAGGATTTACAATAAATTCTTCTACTACTGCTTTTGCGGCATATAGATGGACGCTTCTATAAATCCATTTACCATCAAAGAATACATTCTTTCTTAACGAATAGAATAATGCACCATAATTATCATAACTTCCATGTAACAGATTATATTTACCATCTGAAAACCTGATTACTCTCCCATAATTTGATAACCACATATTCTTATAATCCATTAACTTAGCAAACACTTCATCTGTCCTCAAAGGAATTATATGGATATATCAAGTATTCTTTCTGGCTTGATTTCTTTATAATGTCTTTCTATGAGTATTTCGAGATTATCCGAAAATGTGACTTTATTCTTTTCTTCCAAGTATCCACGCTGATATTTATACTCGCATTCTTTACAGTGTCCCAAATAATATGGATTATGGAACTGCCCTTTTACTAATCTGAATTTCTCTACCGGCAGAATCATGCCGCATTTCTTACATATTTTTGTTTGTGTTACTTCTGTATTCATTGTTACTTAATAAAAATTCCTTTCAATTTCGATATGATTTTAGATAACTCAGCACCAAATCAATGTCGAGTTAATAATTGAGCATCCCGATTTGTATGCTCCGAATCACTATTCATAATAAAAGAGACAATACGATTGATTCATACTGTCTCCGATTTTGTTTGATTATTCAGTTTTTAATGTATTTCTCAAAATTGGGGAAATCTTAATTTTGATATTTACCTCAAATTCTATAAGTCAATAATCAATCTGTTATCTCAACTTCCCACTTCAGCATTGCCTTATATAATCTATCTGGTATTCGTTCTTTGTATTCTTCAGCAACTTCTTTGATATAACATTCCTTGTAAAATTTATATTCATAAAATGCTTCTATAGGCGTTGTGCAACGTGCAACCTTTATACTTTTGCCATTATAAGTCATATTTGCAATATACCGCTTTTTCTGCCTGTCATAATAAACACCTACTGGAAATTCACCACGAATTTTATTTGCAGTTACAAATAGTGTATTTACCCTTTGTGGAACGAATACACAAGTATCTGGACTATAAATTTTATTATTTTTCAGAAGAATATCTTTATCAAGTTCCATACGTTCATCACTTATACTGTAATAATTTTGCAAATACCATTCATTAAATCTAAAAAGACTATGCCATTCTTCACAAACAGCACAATCCTTATATCTTGGCTCTACCTTATGCACTTTTTCATCATAACACCTTTGCAGCATCATTCTCCATGTACGGTAACTTGGGATGTCGATTAGCTTTACATCTTCAAATTCTTTACCGTAATAACCGATTCCATAATATAATCGGACTAATCCATCTTTTGTTTTTGACAATAATTCTCTTCCTCCACTTCAATAATAATGCACGGATAACCATTAGTTTTTATACCGTACTTCTCCTTTAGCTCCTTATTAAGTTTTACTCTGCGTAATCCATAAGAATTTAAGATTTCCTGAATTGACTTTTTCCATTGAGTACCAATAGTGCCATTGAGATTAACATTCCTCTCAAATATGTACCCCTGATCTTTGATTGTCTCTAATACAACCAAAGCAATTTCACCAGTAAGATAATCTGATTTTGCAGATGTGCCTTGTCTGTTTTCAAATTTAAACTGCGGATAGACTTTATCAGCCAAATCTACCCCAAAGGTTCGTAAAATATATTCTCTGCTCAACCCTTTTAAAGTCATATTATTATCTAAAAGAGTTGCCGCTATCTTCTCACTATCTTCTAATGTTGTAAAACCATATTCTTCTATCTGATAGAAATTAACAATCTTCTTAAATCCATATTTAGCACTGATTTGTTTTGCCTTTTTCAATTCATCTTCTGGAATACAGTTCAACTCCACCTTATTCAACATATTTAACAGGGCAAATAGAGTAATTGACTGTGACATTTTGGGCTTGCTGTTTCTCTCACACACTTTCATGAGACTTGTCAAACTCGCAAAGAAAAGAGGTTTACCGTCTAATTGCAAACCATCACTGATATATTTAGTCATATGCATAAGGATTTTCTGAATATCTGCTTTTCTTGTGCGGATCAGCTTATTTATTTGTGGGAATGTTTCTTTGAATTCTTCACTATCCAGATATAAGGCAGAATCAATCATTAATTGTCTTTGTTGTTCTACCCATTCAGAAGGTTTATAGTCAATCCCATATACCCTTTTGATAAAATTGATTGCTTCACTTCTTTTACAGTGTGCTAATTGTTCCGTAATGGAGATAATTGTTCTTGCCTGATTGCATCCAAAACATTTATATATTTGAGTACCATCATCAGTAATATAGATGTGTGCCGATGGTTTATTATCTTCATGTGTTGGCAATATACAGCAGAATGTTCCAGAGGGAACACCTAAATACTCTTGTAAATCTATGGAATTGATATAATTGTACATCTCTGCTTCTGATTGAAACTGATATACTCCATTTTCACATCTACCGCTTTTCTCTGCTTCTGGGGATTGAGTGGGAACTAATAAAGAATATCTTCTTCTATCAGTTCCTATTAAATCCCCTTTTATCCCCAAACGCTCTTGTAATAGAGGAATATTCAATGTACTAATCGCATCCGTATTGTCTTCATAGACAATGATATTCTTACTTTTTCTATCTTTATTTTTGATACCAGCAGCAGTGCTGTCCTTTTTCTTCTTTGATTTCGGCTTTGCATTAGATATGTACTGTTCAAAATCATCATTCCAATACTTTTCTATGATGGATTCAGCATTTATCCTTGTATCATAATCAGGATATAACACCGTATGCCCTTTACCACCGAAAAATAGTCTGTCACGGTTGAAACATACTTCATCAATACCGCCAATAGTTCCCATAAGTGTAGCCTGTAATTTATCCCTGATATTCCCATCTGTAATCACAGTATCATTACAGAATATCATGCGGAATTTATGATGTTCCTCTTTGTGGCTGAATGTCGTATACATGAAACATGGTGTGATTCCCAGAGAAATTACTTTGTTATATGCTTCTTTTATCTTTATGCCATCATCAAAATCAAGACCAAATAATTGTTGTTCTATCCAGTTTTCAGCTTTATTCCCTCCTGCTAATACTCCTGGCTTAAATGATGCCCCATGCACTAAAGCATCTGCCAAATTTTCAATTGTAATATTTACTTGTGTCAAACTTTTCTGTACCCATCCACACTGTTTACCTTGCGGCTTATCTTTGAATCTGTGGTTAAAGTACATACATTTTATGTCATTACCCATTGAACCTCCTAGATTACTAGAAATTCAAGAAATATATTTTAGAAGTTTACAAAAATTTTCGTACCAATCTTGATTAGTAAAATTTCAGAAATGTTAGATTTTTGCATAAGAAAAAGACCACGCCAAAAATGGCGCAATCTTATACCATATTTACATTTTCAAATATTTAGTTTTTAATCATTATTTATTGGAATTTCATTGTGCAGACTTGCACAGTGAAGTGGTTGACAGTTATAATTTCTTGAATTTCTATTTTACAGATTATTTTGCTTGCCCTGTAATAGCAATTATTTATCTCTCAACGGACACCACACAGGGCTTGTCTCTGGTAAATCCTCCACACCCAATTTCCCTAGATCATCAACTCTGTCTACATGGTCACAATAATAAATCCTGTTACCATAATCATACATCCTCATAAATTCACATTCAGCACAATTTTGCGCTCTATTACTCAATTCCATATGTACTTAATCCTCCCTCTGCAATCCTTCTATCCTGTCAGCCAATACCTCACTTGCATAAAACTTCATTTTCCTATGTTCCGGTACGATACAGTCTTCGCCATTAAAAGGATTTATACCTTTTCTCTCTTTGGTTGTCTTCATTTCAAACTTCCCAAATCCCGTAAACTTCACTTTCTTACCTTCAGCCATACAATCCATAAGTGTTTCAATGAACAATTCTACACCTCTTCTCGCTTCTTTTTTGGTAATACCACCTGTCTCTGCCATTTTATCTATAAACTCTTTCTTAAATATTGCCATTATTGTTCTCCCTTCTTACATTCTCACTGATATTCCCTGTTTTCTCAGATATTCAACAGCCAGTTTTAACAGTTCACCATTGTTAACAGTCTCATCCATCGTGTCATCCCATACACGGGGTTTATGATCTACTTCCATCCCTCCGTGCAGTCCCTCATTCGCCCACTTAACCACCTGATACCCTGTTGCTCCTCTATAGTTGTTCAAAGCATCATAATCAATATATACACTCGCCTTTACACCGTCTTTATACGGTTTTGCATCTACTTTTACTGCCGAATAAAGCAGATCTTTTGTTCTCTGATAACTTGATGGGTTATAGCCTGAATAATAATCCTGTAAAAAATAATTTAACGTCTCATACACTCTTTCTGCCAATACATCCACCATCTTCGTCATGGTCGGCATAAGTGCCTTTGCCAGTTCATCCATATTACTTACGTGCTTTGCCATTCCTTCTTTTCCTTTCCGGTGCTTCAATCACCATAATATTTTTTGCATTGTAATCGCTTCTGTCATTTTGGAAAGATTTAAAAAATACATAATATCCACTGTCTATATGTTCTCCATTGAGTTTCGAGCGATGGATAAAATAGATATTACCATCCTCTCCCCTGATAAATCCAAATCTTCTGTCGTGAAAATATCTCGTTACTTTGCCAAACATTATGTTACTCATCACCGCCTTTCATTTCTGCATCTTCCGGCAGATATCCGCTCTTCTTTAAAATATCTATCTGCTGTCTGCTGAATGGTAGTTTCTCTAATCCGCAGACACCATTTTCAATATTTTTTGTTTTCCTTTTTTAAAACATCTGGAGAAAATATTTTTTTATCTTTAAAATAATATTCTTTATCATGATCGTTAATTTCGCGGAGTATTCGACATGGATTTCCTACAGCTACTACATTAGATGGAATATTTTTTGTTACTACACTTCCAGCACCGATGACAACATTATCTCCTATTGTGATTCCGGGTAGAATAAGTGCTCCAGCGCCAATCCAGCAATTTTCACCGATGTGGATAGGTGCGTTATATTGATAACCTTGTTGACGAAGTTCAGGAAGAATGGGATGTCCTGCAGTAGCTACAGTCACATTTGGACCAAACATGGTATTATCTCCTACATAAATATGAGTATCGTCTACTAATGTCAGATTAAAATTGGCATAAACATTGTTGCCAAAATGCACATGACCTCCGCCAAAATTGGAATGAAACGGAGGTTCAATATAACAGTTCTCACCAATTTCCGCAAACATTTCTTTTAATAAGGCATTTCTTTTTTCCATTTCGGTCGGACGTGTCATATTGAAATCATAAAGTCTGTCTAATTTTTGTAGTTGTTCTGTGATAAGTTCTTCCTCAAATGGCAGATAGAGTTCACCTGCGTGCATTTTTTCTTTTATATTCATTTAAAAAGACCTCCTTAATCATTTATTTAATTTTATTTGAGAGTGAAGTATTGTTTGGTTTATTTTTTAGTTTCTCTTGTATACCATATTTAAGAATAAGTGAGCTGATAAGTATAACAGGAAAAATGATAGCCGCTAATATTCCAAGTTTTAAGTTATCCTGTGTTATTCCTGCAATAAATCCCACGAAAGTAGGACCACAAGTGCAGCCTAAATCTCCTGCTAATGCGAGCAGAGAAAACATAGCATTTCCTCCTTTAATAGAAGCAGAAGTAATACTGAATGTTCCCGGCCACAAGATGCCGACGGAAAAACCACATAAGCCAATTCCCATTAGGGAAAGAATAGGAGAAGGAGATAATGAGATAAAAAGGTATGAGCCAACACAGAGTAGACTACAGATAAAAATCATTCTGTTTAAATTTATTTTTTCTCCTATTTTACCATATATTGTTCGTGATGTCCCCATAAAAAATGCAAAGATAGCAGGTCCTACCAGATCGCCATATGTTTTGGAAATGTTAAGTGCTTTTTCAACAAATGCAGATGACCATTGACTTATCGCCTGTTCACTCGCTCCGGCACAAATCATAATGATAAAAAATGTCCAAAATAATTGATTCTTTAATAATTCGCCTAAAGAAAGTTGTTTTCCATTTTCCTGTTCTAAATCAACAATCGGTGTATTGATAAATAGGAAAGTATTAAATATAGGCAAAACCGCCCATACAGCGGCGAGGACTTTCCAATTTTCAATCCCAAATATCCAGAAAAACAGAGTGGAAATAACAACCACACCTACACTGCCCCAACAATAAAAGGAATGTAGCAAGCTCATAGTTTTGCTTTTATGTTCACTCGGACAAGATTCTACAATAGGACTAATGACTACTTCTATAAGTCCACTCCCTATCGCATAAAGTAAAACAGAAATGACCAAGCCGATAAAAGGATCTGGCAGCATTTCTGGCAAAAATGTTAAGGAAATAAATCCTATAGCTACAAATATATTTGCCGATAATGCAGAAGCACGATAACCGATTTTATCAATAAAAAAAGCAGAAGCAAAATCTATGATAAGCTGTAATACAAAGCATACTGTAATAAGTGCGGTAATTTTGGTCAATGGAATGTGATATTGTCTTTGAAAAGTCACAAATAAGAGCGGCACAAAATTTACAGCGGCAGCTTGTGATATGTATCCTAAAAAACAAGCATAAATTGTTTTCTGATAGGATATGGGATTATCTGGTTTCATTTTAAACCTCCTTGTTATTCTTGTAGTGTAAAGTATTTATACTTACTGATTTTTGATAATGAACGGTTTGCAAATAGAGATATCTTTTGGTAAGTCTAATAAATGATTATCTCTCTTTGATTGACATGGGATATCTTTTTTGTTATAATAATATCATACAAAAAATAGAAATTCTATCATTATTTTGCCATTTTTTATAACAATTCTGCATACAGGTGATAATATGAGTATATACATCGATTTAAAAGATAACGGTTTGGAAAAGGTGCACTATAACTATACGCAATATCCAAGTTATATTCATTGCAATTTTTTATCTGAATATCCAAATTATGCTGCACCTCCTCATTGGCATGATGATATTGAGTTTATATATGTTCTATCTGGAGAAATGTCATATAATATTAATGGCGAAATTATAATGTTAAAATCTGAGGAAGGTATTTTTATAAATTCCCGTCAAATACATTTTGGATTTTCCAAAGAATACAAAGAATGTGAATTTATTTGTATTCTTTTGCATCCTATGTTGTTGTGTTTAAATCCGGAGATAGAACAGGATTATGTGAATCCTGTTTTGCAAAATCAAAACCTTCCATATATTCATTTTACACATGG
>OFGL01001722.1_pt1 | contig 11760 bp, 13 predicted proteins | sample 1521801 | NCBI WGS metagenome assembly OFGL01 (sample SAMEA3504085, study PRJEB24116) | mouse gut metagenome | biome: mouse gut; feature: mouse-associated habitat; material: faeces | place: Denmark | collected 2011 | reverse complement strand
GAATCTTCTGTATGCCAATGTTAATCCATATTCTTTGGGTGAAGGGGGACTCAGGTGGCACAACACGCTATTTACAGTATATTACTTCAAGCCACATCCTTTGCGGGGTGGAAAAGTCCATACCCACCGGTTCCTGGCAACAGCGTCCACAAATGCGCTAAACCGGGGGATGCTGGTACAGGATGTGCAGGTGCTTCTGGGCCATGAGGATATAGGGACCACCATGATCTACTGTACCGTGGCTAGGGATAATGTGAGAGCGGCACATAAGCGGTATTTGTCCGCGTAGGCTACAGAAATAAAAAGGGTTGAATGACTCCCGAAAATTTCGGGAGCTTTTACGATGGAAAAATGTAGAATAATGTAGAAATGCATGATATAATGGCTATGTTGTCCAACCGATACCCGGCAACGGGAGGAGGTGTTTTCATGGAAGTTATTACTGCTTTTTTGGTCGCTGTTGCGGCTGGTGTAGCCTGCCACTACATCATCAAATGGCTTGATAGTGACCATAAGGACAACAAATAGCCTAGTGGGCGCTTTGCCAGTATAAAAGAAGAATCCCTGAACCGTGGTGCAACACAGTTCGGGGATTTCATTCGTTGCTCGTATGGACTTATAATATCCTTTTGCCTATGGCGATTTTAGCATATGCATTTTAAAAATACAATATACGTTTTACAATTATTTTAGTTTATTCCTAGTTCTTTTTTTACCTGCTCAATACTTCTAATAGGAACTCTCACTTGACGGTCAATTTCATAATCGTAAAAAGTGCTGTCAGTACTATCCTTCCAAAATGGCTCGCTCTGATATCCATCAAAAAGATGAATATGTGGTATTTGTTTAGTTAGTTTTCCCATATATCCTAAAATCCTCCATATATAATTTAATATTTAATTTAACATGTATACAATAAAACTAAATATAAGAGTTTTCAATTGCTTAAATGAAGATAAATGATTTAAATATATTTAAATCTATTACCAATAATTATAAATTTATTAAATATATTTAAATTCAATAAATCAATAATCTTTTTCAAATTTTTAAATTAATCTATACATTTAATTTTAATTATGTTATAATAATTATGTCATATACAAAGAAAGGGGTTGGTATAGTTGAAAATCTTGAAAAAGATAATAAAAAGACTTTTGATAATCCCTGTTCGCGTAGCTCTTTTTTGAGTAGTTGATGCTGATTGACAGGCTGAACCACACTGCCAAAGTGATACTGTTCATAATAGAAACACCGCCGTATCGTGAAAGTGTATCTGTAGTTTTAAAGCTAGGAAGTGTCTTGAGTAAATTTCTGAAAGATAAATAGTTTCTCAGGAAGGAGAAACAGTAAATTTATTTTGCAGCATATATAAATAAAAATAGGCCGATTTTTATTTGTAAAAACTATAAGATTGCAATGAATTACGCTCGTAAAAAAATGTGGAGTAAAAAGCCGTGACGATACCACGGCTTTTTATTATGTTGATTTAGATGAAATGATGTATAGTTATTAAAATAATTTCAATAATTACTATTTGCGCAATTGATGGATAACTACTTATTATCTGTTATTGATAAGGCAGGTAACGTAAACGGTAGATAGTGCGTACCTCGACTGATATGAAGAAGTATGGGAGAATAGACTATATTTCTATCACGAGTATCAAAAGTTAAGTTTCAACTTTTGATACCGATATATGGAGGTAAGTTTATGAGTTCAGAAACAACTATGATGGCCGAGCAGTACCGTCTCCGGGAATGGGCCGACCAGATCAGGGACTGCCAGAGCCGTCCGTCCGGCATGAGCGTCGTCAGCTGGTGTGCCTGCCACGGTATCACAAAAGCGAATTATTATTACAGGCTCCGCCGTGTGAGGGAAGCCTGCCTTGAAACCATGCAGGGGGAAATAACCGCGCAGCAGATAGTCCCTGTACAGCCCGGACTTTTACAGCAGCAGGAACAGAAAGACGGCAATGCACAGCCGGGACTGGATATTTCCATAAAAGGGGATTCCATCCATGTAACAGAATCCACGCCCATGCCATTGCTTGCGGCAGTTCTTGAGGTGATGCGGAATGCTTAATGATGCCATCTGTTTCAAGGCAGTTTATATAGTCTGCGGATACACAGACCTGCGCTCCGGCATGGACCGGCTGGCGGCGCTCATTGAAACGCAGACCGGGAGCAGACCGTATGTCCCAGACACGCTTTATCTTTTCTGTGGGCGGCGCACCGACCGCATCAAAGGACTTGTATGGGAAGGGGACGGCTGGCTTCTGTTATACAAGCGGCTGGCAGAAGGCCGGTTCCAGTGGCCGCGCAGTCCCGAAGAAGTGCGTGAATTAACGCTACAGCAGTTCCGGTGGCTGATGGAGGGGCTGACGACCGCCCCGAAGAAATCGGTCAAGCCAGTGGAACCGCCGGAATATACGGGATGACTTTGTGCAAAACGGAGAATTTCCAGGGCGTTTTTTCCACCGGGAAAACAGTCTTACCATGTTTCTGCGGAGCCGTGTATCTGGCTGTAAAAAGGACCGGGAAAGGGTCAGGGACACCCCTTTTCTTTTTTTTAAGATCCACAAAACAGCGGGATACAGCGGCTTCTGCCGCTGTTTTAAGCATAGGCATTATGACGGACGCCCTGCTGCGGCGAATTCGCCAAAACTGCCGTTTTCTGCTATACTGAAACCAGTGGAACCAGCGGGAGGCAGAGGCATGGCTTTGGAATATACAGAAGAAAAACTGAACAGCCTTGACAAGGAGACCCTTATCCATCTGTTCCTGTCACAGCAGGAGCAGCTGAAGCAGATCGACCATAATCTCCAGCTGGTGCTGGAACAGATGGCGGACTTAAAACGGCACCGTTTTGGCCGGTCAACAGAGAAACATGAAATGGAAGACCAACTCTCTTTTGTGGAAACGGACGGGAAAATCGTATTCTTTAATGAGTCAGAAGCCGTTGTGGATGAGGAATCCGTAGAAGAAGCAGAAACAGTTTCCCGCAGAAAACCAAAGAAAAAACAGGGAAAACGGGAAGAAGACCTGGACGGGCTTCCAGTAGTTGTGGTCGAACATTCCATGGCGGATGCAGAATTGGAGGATATGTTCGGGAAAGAAGGCTGGAAGCAGCTTCCTGATGAGATATACCAAAGGTACAGTTTTACGCCGGCGAAAATCGAGGTGGAGGAACACCATGTCAAGGTATATGCCGGGAAAAAGACGGACGAAATCGTCAGAGCGCCGCATCCGGAGAGCCTGTTGAGAGGGAGCCTCGTGTCCCCTTCGCTGGAAGCGGCAGTGATGAATGCCAAATATGTCAATGCCGTCCCGCTTTACCGGCAGGAACAGGAATTTGAGCGGTACGGACTGCACATTTCAAGACAGAACATGGCAAACTGGACAATCCTGTGTGCGGACCGTTACCTTGCAGTACTTTATGATCACCTGCATGAAAAGCTGTATGGTTACCATGTCCTGCAGGCAGACGAGACTCCGGTACTGGTAAATAAGGACGGCCGTCCTGCCGGGAGCAGAAGCTATATGTGGGTGTACCGCACCGGGCGGATGTATACAGACAGGCAGATCGTCCTGTATGAATACCAGAAGACCCGTAATGCCAGCCATCCGAGGGGATTCTTAAAGGATTTCAACGGAGTATGTGTCACGGACGGTTATCAGGTTTACCACACGGTCGAAAATGAGCGTGAAAACTTAAAGATTGCCGGATGCTGGTCCCATGCGAGGCGCAGGTTTGACGAAGCAGTAAAAGCGCTGCCGAAAGCAAAGCGGAAGGACAGCCGCGCATACCTTGCGCTGACCATGATACAGGCCATCTACCGGGAGGAAAAACTGCTTAAAGATCTTCCGGCAGGGGAACGTAAAATTCGCCGCCAGCTGGGTGTAAAACCCCTGGTGGAGGCTTATTTCGTATGGGTGCGTGAAAACCTCCCGAAAGTGCCGCAGAAAAGCAAGACATGGGAAGGCTTCAGCTATTCACTTAACCAGGAAAAATACCTCAAAGTATTTCTGGATGACGGTGAAGTCCCGATGGATAATAATGCAGCGGAACAGTCGATCCGGGGATTCTGTATCGGCAAGAAGAACTGGGTGATGATCGATACGGTTGCAGGGGCAAAGTCCAGCGCCATTATATACAGTATTGCTGAAACCGCAAAAGCCAACAATCTGAAACCGTATGATTATTTTGAATACCTGCTCACTGAGATCCCAAAGCATCTGGACGATACTGACCGCAGTTTTCTGGATGACCTGCTTCCATGGTCACCGAACCTGCCTGCGAACTGCCGGAAGCCCGGTAAAGAAGAAGTGAAATAAAGACTGGAGCAAATCTGTTTCTATCATACAGGTTTGCTCCAGTTTTGTATAGGTACGGACTATCTACCGTTTACCAGGTAACAGTAGCTCTGTCAATATTACAATCATAGACAAAAAAGATTTGGCATATCGCAATTGGTCATATAGGCTTAATAAATTAGATAATACAATTACATTAAACCAATATATCGGTGACGAAACAGAAGTAACTGTTTATGATAGTTATAAAATAGATGGTGTAACATATCAAACTAAATTAAAAAGTCGTGATAATAATAGTCAAGCAAAGTATATGTTTGAGGGCAAAAGTAACATACAAAGTATTATCTTTAGTAAAAACATAGATACATCCAATGTTACTAATATGAATTTTATGTTTAGTGGTTGCAGTTCATTAGTTAATTTAGATATAAGTTCCTTAGATACATCCAATGTTACTGAAATGAGATATTTGTTTAGTAATTGCAGATCATTAGTTAATTTAGATGTGAGAGGTCTAAATACATCTAGCGTTACTGATATATGCGGAATGTTTAGTAGTTGTAGTTCTATAGATATTTTGGATTTAAGTAATTTTGACATGTCAAATGTAACCAATATTAGTAGCATGTTTAGTGGTAGCGTTTCTAATCCAATGAATTTAACAGAAATAAAAGGCATTGAAAATTGGAATACACAGAATGTTAGATATGCTTCGAATTTATTCTATAATTGTAAAATTTTAAATAATATTAATTTGAGTAATTGGAATACGACACAAATAAAATCTACGGATTATATGTTCTGGGGATGTGAAAAGTTAGAAAACTTAAATTTAAGTAATTGGAATACATCTAATATTACTAGTATGAGCTATATGTTTAACTGTTGCTTTGCATTAAAATCACTTGATTTAAGTAGTTGGGAAACCGCAAAAGTAACAAACATGAGTTATATGTTTTATTACTGTAAAAATCTTTTAACAGTTCTTGTTTCTGAGGGGAAGTGGATTACTGAACAGGCCAATAGAACACAAATGTTTTATTTATGTAAGGCACAGTCCGTAACATATGTTTAAAAGCTAATGAATTGATATTTATAATTTGAATTGAATACAATATAAATATTAATTATTTTCACATCTAAACACATATACAAATAAGAAAAATATATTATTTGTATATGTGTTTAATTTATTCAAATTTTTCTATTCAAATTTATACATATGTTACTGACGATGTAGCACATCCTTGGAACATTCCTTCTCCAATTGATTCTTTCCACTTATTTTTAGTGACATTAATAGATTGCAATGAAGAACAATTTACAAACATATACATATAACCATGACTATTAACGCTTGTCCTTATATTATTTGTATTAAAGGATGTTAAATCTAATGATTTTAAAGATGAACAATTACCAAACACACTATTCATGCTATTTACATTAGTTGTACTGAAATTTTTGCCAAATTCTATATTTTTTAACGAGGTACATCTATAGAACATATAACTCATTGTGGTCAGATCGCTTGTATCTACATTATCAAAAAATGTGATTGTCTCTATATTCTCACAAAAACCGAACAAACATACAGTCGTAGTGTTTCCATCATTAAATATTTTTGTATGATAGATAATTCCATCAACTTCATAGCTTCCATAAACTGATATATCGATTTCATTGCCAAGATAATGTTTTAAAGTGATAGTTCGATTTTCTTTATCAAGTGTATATCTCCAATTAAGATGAGAATCAATAGGAGCTTCTGCCATTAATGCAATGGTTATATTGATAGAGCTGCTATTACTTGCCCTATCTACAATAGATAATAAGTAGTTATCTGGCACATTCAGAGTATAAGTATTATCAACAAGCTCAACAACCTCGCCATTGACAGTCAGAGTTTCACCTTCACCAACAGTAATTACTGTTCCTTCTGGATAAGTACCTCCGTCTTCAAGCACGTCAAATACAGGAGCGATATTATCTAAGACAATTCCATCAGAACAGATATATGTAACATTATCTACATTGTCCTTAATTCGAGCATATACAATATAATTATTATTTGGCTCGATCTGAAATGGTTCCGTATAAACCATCCATTCAACTGTTGCAAGATCCGACTCACTAGCTGCGGTATCTGCAAGATAATATGCAGTTTCCTTTACGCCTGTTTCATTGTCGGCAGCTTCAATGGTTACAGTCTGGTTTTCATTATAATATGTTTCAAAGGAAATAGTATCCTTCCATGTACAGTATTCCTTTTCACCAATCTTTATTACACCAGCAGGATTAATAGTGTCAATTAATGCCGGAATTTCTTCCTCATAGCTTTCCAAACATAAAAGACAGGTGTATAACTTTGTTCCTGTTTCTGAATAAGTAGGTTCCTTGGTTATCTGGCATACATAATCATGTACATGCGTGTCTTCATTATTATCAGATTTTTTAATAACGAATAATATAGTTCCGGTTTCAATTTTATTTTTCTTTAAGGCAGCTAGACATTCTTCTCTGGTTCCGACCCATATCCCCTCTGAGCTGTTCCCGTACTTAATCCATTCATTATTTTTATACTCATAAAATACACCCTTTTTCTCATTAACATTTACAAGGGCATAGATAAAAGGATAAGTTTTAATATCTTCTGTTGGAAGGGTTTCAACGGGGATAATTTCTGTCTTTTCAGTTTCGATTTTTTCAAGAGATTCTTCAACAGTACTGCCGTTTGGCCGATCTACATTGTCAGAATCTGCGCCGATAGGGATGTAAATATAGTCATTTGCATCACCATTTTCTGCGACTTTTTTGCCGATAGATTTTATCGTATTAACTTTTTTTGTCGTTTCAGCCATTTAATCACCATCCTTAATATTAATTTCGTTCCTGTTCAACAAACCATATATCACCAATAGACTGGTCTGACGGCTGTTCTTTTGAAACTTTTGTATCAACAATTTTATTCTCTATATTTTTTGGAGCATATATTTTCTCTATATTTTCTATTGCCTTGCTTAAATTATTAAAAGTTACGACTTTAATTTTGGTTTCCATCTGAACCTCCTTAGATAATTGTGCATGAAAATGAGGACGCATGAGCGAACATACGTCCTCATATGGAAACTTATTAAACTGAAAATTATTCAGCTTCTACAGGCAGAGAAGGGAATAAAGAATCAATTTCCTCGTCTGTAGCTTCAACATATGTAGGATTTTTTTCAAGTTCCGTAACGCGATCTGCTACTGTGTCTGTATACGCCTTTGCATCTGAAAGAGCCTTATCCGCTTTAGCTGTTGCATCTGCTGCTGTAGAAGTAATAACATCTGACTTAGCAGTATCTACATAGGTTTTAACGGTACTCTCACCAATGTCTCCAATTTTGGCCGTGATCTTAGTATCGGTGTTTGTTCCTGCGGCAGCGATCGCTTCTGTTTTTGCATCGGCAATTGATGTGGTGAGTTCTGTTTTAAGGGTTCCAATCTTTTCACTGATATACTCAACAATTGTAGTGGCCTCAGTACCTTCTGGCAGCTGTGTTACTAATGATTTGAGCGCATCAATATCTGCTTTATTAGCATTAATCTGGCTATTCATTGAGGCAGCATCAGAAGAATGGGTAGAGATCCAGTCAGAAATTTCCTTTAATGTATCATATGATTCTGGTGCATTAGCTACGATAGCTGCTACTGCATCAGCAACTTTCTTGTCTACAGATCCTTCTCCAGTACCAATAAGAGAGGCGATGGCAGTTTCGTTTGCAGATACTCGTCCTTTAATTTCTGTATCATCATATGCAGAAGCCGAGATTTCTTCTTTTAAAGCAGCAGCTGCATCTTTGATTTTCTTAGATACAGAACCTTCTACAGTATCATCACCATTTAACTTTGTAATTGCATCAGTATTTGTCTTTACTGCGCCGGACGCAAGTTCATTAACTTTTGTTTCTGCTGTGCCTTTTGGGTCATAATTTCCTGCAAGACCATCGGCATAATCTTTTGCGGATTTAAGGGCAGCGGCATCATCTGCAGCCATTTTTGCTTTCAGCTTATCATCATAACGGTTAAGGTTTTCAAGAGTTATGATTGTTTTTGTGTTTGTTGTTTTTGTTGTGTTTGCCATAAGTTAAATTCTCCTTTACTTATAAAAATGTAGTTAAAATAAGTTATCTATGTCATCATTTGTGGCATAGGATAAATTTTCAGTAATTTTATCTTCAATTTGTGAATTGAAAACGTCGCTATTCAGTTGTTTTGTTATTTCTGTAGAAACAGCATCTGCTGTAGTGTATGTATCTGATGTGTAACCGCCGTCAGGCTGTACTTCAAATAAAGTAACTCCTTCAGCAGCCATATCTAATATTTTCTCATCAGATATAATAAAGATATTTCCAGACTTTCCTGTGGGAATACTTTTTGAATTACTTGTTATGGAATAGTTGCCTGCAATTTTATAAATACCAGACTCCAGATCAGATAAGACAAGCGGAGTAGAAGTGCGTCCTGTAAGATTTTTTAATGGAACGTCATTTAACTGATTGTAGCTTGTGATACCCGATCCGCTGCCTCCGGCGCTGCCGGAAGAACCGCCATATTTATATCCAACCCTGATCCAGGTATCTGTTTCTATTCCTAATATCCAGATGGAACCATCTTCGAAACAAAAGCATTCTGATCCTGGGCCGCATGGATCATCACTGACAGTATCATTTTCCTGCTTTTCACCAATTCTTTTTGATGTCGGCAGTTTCCCGATATCATTTAAAAAATCACATTGATATTGCTTACCCATACAAGAAGAGTAGTGGTTGCTATTCTTAATCAGCCGATAAGCCATAAACTAAACCTCCTTTCTGAAAAATATTTATCTTTCTGATTCAACAAACCATATATCGCCCACATCCAGATCTTCGGGAGGGGTAGGGGATACGCTTGGCATACCTCCAGCTGCATCCTTGATTTCTTCAAGGGCTTTTTTTAACTTTTCTATGGTCGCATCAGCAGTTTCATTAGCTTCATTTGCATTTGCAACAGCTTCGTTGGCATTGTCAAGAGCGTCAGAGGCTTCTTTTATAATTTCATCTGCCTCGTTTTTTATTTCATCAAAATCCTGTTTTCGCTTTTCTTCTGCCGTTACACGGGCACTTTCTGCTTCTTTGACAGCATTCTCTGTATTAGTGATATCATCGATAGCTTTTTCAGCAGAATCTATCACAGTATCAGCTTCTTTAAGCTTTTCATTTATTTTATCCACTGCTTCATTAGCTTTGTCAGCAGCCTCGTTGGCATTGTCAGCTGCATCATCAGCATTGACAGCTGCAGTGTTAGCTTTATTAGCTGCATTATTTGCATTAGCAGCAGCCGTATTTGCCTTATTAGCTGCATTGTTCGCATTGATAGTAGCTGTATTCGCTCTTGTGGCAGCATCATTTGCCTTGTCAGCTGCATTATTTGCATTTAAAATTGCAGCGGCAGTATTTTTTTCGCGCTCCTTTTCAGCTGCTTCTCGTTCAAGCTCCGCTTGTTTTCTTGCATTTTCGGCAGCTTCCCACTCAGGAAATTTTTCAATGATCCTTTCAGCCTCCCTGATTTTAAGAAGAATGTGTACTAATGCATCGAATTCAGCTGTCGAAGTAAGTTTGCAGTGGCAATAAACAGATTTTTCAATGACAGCTTTTACAGGCATGGTGTGGAGAACTTTTTCAGTAGATTTTTCCAGAAGCATGATCTGTGCATGTCCAACGCCATCCGCTATCAGCATTTGAGCTGTGCATTTTATTGTGACTGTGCCATCATTATTTATTACACCATCGTTAAAAACAGGATACCCGTCTGGTTTCAGCCACTTTACATACACTTCAGTCGTTGAAGAATCAATGGGAACAATAATGCCATGATCAGTAAATGTAACCGTAACTTTTCTGGCATCTTTGTCATACTGGGTGAAACGGAGCGTCTTTATATTTGGATTGTTGAAATCAAGGGTGATTCTTTGGACATTATCTTGTAATCCCAATTAAACCTCCTTCCTGCATAATAAAAAGAACCAGAACTTATTTTTTGTTAGCTTCGTTTGATTCTTTTAATGATTTTTCATAGTTTTCTTTTTCCATTTGATAGATCTGCATAGAAATATCTCTTACCTGTATATAAAAATCTTTTGCAATTAATTCTTGGATCGATGAGGGAAGTCCACTGTTGCTGATAATATAAAATAATTGTGATTTTATTTCTTCAATAACAATGTTTGTTGTTTTTAAATTCTTATTTTCATTATTTTTAGTATTCATTTTTTTGCTCCTTTGGACAATTCATAAACATATGATTCAAATTCACTAAAATCAGCCAGTACTTCATCACTGTACTGATCAAAAAGTTTTCTTTCCTGAATAGATTTATTAATACTGAAATCACCATCATTAGGAATATTTGCGTTCATATAAGCAATTTGCTTTTGCGTTTTAGCACCGTTTTCATCAACTTCTATAGAACTAAATCCTGTGACAGAAATAGTCTTATTAACCTGCAGCATATACAAGATCCTCCAATCTTTTTAAATGTTGTTTTAATATTGCATTTTCACCTTGTAAAGACAAAATAATATTTTTGTTGTTCATTTCAGTTTCTTTCAATTTCTGCAGCATTTTTTCATGCTTCTGCACCATTTGTACTGTCATGATACCTATAGATTTATAATCTACACGATATGCATAATCAGGACAGTATACGCGTTCCTCATCTAATACTTTTTTTGATTTCCATGCTACACTATATTTTTCGCAAGGAAATAAATCCGCCACTTTATCTGCCTCAAGGCCGAATTCAATAGCGGGTGTTTTATAGCTATACAGACCATTTTTATAGCGGTAACTAACAGGCCTTAATTTCATATAAGCGTCAGAAATATCTGTTAAATCTTGGACATTATCTTTTAACCTTTGATCAGAACTTGTTCCAGAATGTGCATCAACATATCCTTGTACATATTGCTGCACATATTCCACGGATGGAACATCTACCTGCCTTTCATGGTCTTTAGCCTTACCATTAGCACCAAATCTTAGAATAATTTCACTTGTATAATTACTGTTGGCATGTCTGTAATCATTCTCGCCAATGCTGATATTCTTAATTCTTTCAAAATTCTTAACCCATCCTGCTGAAGGTATGCCATGATTATCCACACTTCCATTCATCTGATATACTCTCATGCCATTGGTTCCACTGGATGTGCCAAGTGCAAACTGTAAATAGATATTATCAACATATAAAGTATTTGTATCGATACATGCCTTTCCATAGCCGTCTCTGAACATTTCTGTGCCAAGGATATTTGCACATACACCGCTTACGTTTGGATTATTATAACCGGAATTATTATAAACCCAGGAAGTTTTATTTTTTGCAGTAATAACTGTCTCATATTTCCCAGAATTTG
>OFGL01001720.1_pt1 | contig 11767 bp, 15 predicted proteins | sample 1521801 | NCBI WGS metagenome assembly OFGL01 (sample SAMEA3504085, study PRJEB24116) | mouse gut metagenome | biome: mouse gut; feature: mouse-associated habitat; material: faeces | place: Denmark | collected 2011 | reverse complement strand
CTGCGCAATCCGCTCGCGCGCGGAGAATGCGCACAGCGCATTCTTTTTTATCCTGACAGAAAGGAAAACAGGCAGAAAATGGGATTCTGGAAGCATGTAAAAGAAGAATTTGAAGTGATCCGGGAACGGGACCCTGCAATAAAAACACCCTGGGAGGTATTGCTTTATCCCAGTTTTCGGGAAGACCTTGTGGAACAGATTGAGAACAGCGATCCTGCGCTCTTCGAGAGCTGCGGAAAGTCCAAGAAGGACATCCTTGCGGACAAAGACCTCATCGACCGTATGTGGGGCGTCTACCAGAAGGATATCGAGGACTACAGTCTTGAGGCACCAGATGCCTTCCGGGATACCCTGGAAGATGTCCTGGGTATCCCTGCAACAGACTGAACTCTTCAGTCCAAACAAAAAAAGGAGCCATTATGTGAACGATTTTATGCACCTGGTCACAATGGCCTTTGAAGCTCTTGAAGCCGCAAACAGAGAGCATATGTTTTGCCAGGAACTCCGTGCAAAGTATGGAATATCTCCTGGCGATCCGATACCGGTCGCCTCTCTGCAAGCAGGCGATGCTTTCCAGCTTGGCGAGATGGCTGGGCAGACGACTGAGAGGTGGGAGAGAGTAAAGCGCATCGCGATACTTCTCAATGTCAGTGTGTATAGTCTGATTTCCGCTGTTAAGTCTATGTCCCGATGGAACTCTCATCATGAGATTTACGGCGGAGTCGTAAATTTGAGGACTGAGGGGGACGCCGCCCGGATGCGGCGGTTCATAAGCATGGATAATAAAGGGAAACGCTATTATCAAAGCACCGGGCGCATGAAGTCCTAGTGCAAAGAGAAAAAGGCAGTGTGAAGCAACAATCTCCCAGCCCGGGTCTCGGGCTGGGAGATGCTGAAAAAAGGAGAATTTAAATGACTATTGATATCCTCATCAATGTAGTTTCTGATGCGATGGAGGCTACTCAGGAGTACCGTGCTTTCTGCAGAAAACTTCACACAAAACACAAAATTCCCCTCGAAAGCACCATCTGGATCCCCTCTCTTCCAGGAAACGATGCCTACCGTTTGGGGGAGTTGTATGAACGGGAGAGTGCGAGGTGGGCCAGTGTGACTCAGATTTGCCAGCTTGTTGGACTTGACCAAGATTTGCTGATTGCAACTGTCAAATCCATTAAGCGGTGGGAGGCACACGGTGGTCTCTACGACAGAAGTCTGTGCCTGCAAATCACAGCGGTAAGGGAGCGGGTACCGCGATCCCTGAGCGATAAGAACTGCGAAGACAAGTATTTTCAGAGTACTGGGAGACTGAAGTCCTGGTGCGCTTCCAAGAAAAAATGACGAAGATTTCTCCCGGCCCGTATGTTGGGGCTGGGAGATATTCAAAAATCGACGAGTGGGGAAGACCAAATGATAAAAGATATTAGGAAAATACAAAAAAGGAAAGTTATCGAAAGGAAAAGGTGACTATGACTCTGTATGCGTTAATCGACACGAAAAACCAGAAGCTGATGCTCATTTCCGACTCAAAGAAGGAGGCTCAATTCTGGACTAAGGGGAACGATGGCTATATCGTGCTGTCAACCGATAACATCAGTCTCAGCTCCGCTGCCAAGGCGAGCGTCTCAATGGATTATGATGAGGACTGCGTAAAGGAAACTGTCTGCACAACTCTTCAGGAAAAAGGTATTGATACGAACGCTGATTCTGGCACTTTCGACGACCTTGCCTCTACTATTGCTGCCGAGGCATATCGGAGTATGATAAAATACGACACGAGCGAGGAATATGAGTCTGGAATGCGGCATGAATGCCCGCGTGGCAAAGCCGATTGACGTGCGGGAGATTTCCCGGCTGCTGGAAAAAACAGAGGTAGATTAACAAAAACAAGCTGCCTGCCGCCATCTGAGTATCCGCTTTGAATGGGGTGGACGCATGCCCAACATTAAGTTGTGCGGCTGGACCGGAGATCGGATGGCTATCAACGCTGCGGCTTCCCTTATGGTCAGTCAAGATGAACACCTGGCGCCTTACCATGTGCTAGCAGTCCTTATGCAGAGCAATGGCACCAAGTTTGGAACTGGCGTTGTGGACTTCCAAGTTGGGCGGATTAGCGCTGTAACCTCTGATCAAATAATGCCTAAATTCGACGAGCCTATTTTGGTTCAACCGGAAGGTCCCGATAAAGGAAGATTCATCGCTCATTGGCATGCGAAGAACAGGTGTTACTACTTGAATATATAATTTATACGGATAAGCAAGTGGTCTCGGAGGACATCTCCGAGGCCATTTGCAATTTATCGACAGCTCATATATCTGTGTATACAAACAAGCCGCTTGTCGGCATGGGTTGGACAGCGGTCTCCATATTACTCCTCAATGGAAATCCCTCTGCCGGCACCCAAGATATTCTCTTAATGAATTTATATTTTCCACTCATTCCGCATATCATCGTCCAATCAATAGCAAAAGGTTTAAGAAAAAAGATTTTATGAAAGAGGTGTAGAACATGAGAGTTCCTGTCAAAGGAATCCAGCCCGGTGAGTACGCCGAAATGATCCGCACAGAAAATGAGTGGACAATTCAGATTGGTGACAGCGTTGTGTCGGTCATCCCCAACAAGCCCCCTTTCTCAACCCTGGGGCGTTCCCAGTATAAGCTCCTGGGCCTGGAGAATGAGGAGGCGAGGGTGATTCGATATGCGCCCCTGCACCGTCACTCCGATTACAGTCTGCTGGACGGTATGACCCAAATCCCTGAGATGGTCAAGTGGACAGAATATGCTGGGGCGTTGACTGACCATGGCAATATGTACGGCTTTCTCACTTACTATAAGGAGATGAAGGCTGCAAACAAGAAGCCTATCTTGGGCTTTGAGGGGTACATGGAGGATATGGATGGGAAGTTGACCGGCAACCATGTCATCCTTTTGGCAAAGAATACAGAGGGCGCATTCAACCTGTTCAAGCTGACCTCTGAGGCGTATGACAACTTCCGATACAAACCCCATGTCACATGGGAGATGCTTAAGAAGTACAGCAATGGCGTCATGTGTCTCTCCGCCTGCCTGGGTGGGCTGCTCCCCAACCTCATCAAGGAACGCCGCCTGGACGATGCCCGACTTGCTGCAACGAAGTTCATCTCTATCTTCGGAATAGAGGATTTCTATATTGAAATCCAGCGTCACGAGATTAGGGAGGAGCTTGCGGTTAATCGGGAACTTATCCAGATTGCGAAGGAACTGGGACTAAAGGTAGTTGCTACCACCGACGCCCACTATCCTACGAAGGAGGACGCATACCCCCACGAAATCCTGCTCTGCATCCAGACGGGCAAGACTCTGACAGATGAGGGGCGGATGGGTTATGACGGAACCGGATATTGGCTGATGAATTCCGAGGAAGTAGAGGATTTGTTCTCCGATATGCCCGAAATTCTGGACAACACCCTGGATGTTGCGGATAAGTGCGACGTTACCCTGAATCTGGGTGATGTCAACCTTCCCGCTTATACAATCCCCAAGCGGTTTGAGACTCCCATGGATTACATGGAGCATCTGACGATGGAGGGGTATGACCGGCACTTCAAGGGAACACCCCTGGAGAACGACCCCATATACCGGGACCGGCTCAAGTATGAGTTGGATATGATTCGGCAGATGGGATTTGCCTCATACTTCATCATTGTCTGGGACTTCATCAACTACTGCCGGACGCACAACATCTATGTTGGGCCTGGGCGGGGGAGTGCAGCGGGAAGCCTTGTGGCTTACTGCCTAGGCATTACCGACTTGGATCCCATCAAGTACAAACTACTCTTTGAGCGGTTCCTGAATCCCGAGCGCGTATCTTGGCCGGATTGAAGGTAAATGTTCCTAAAGACATTTACTCACTGTCGAGCCTATCAGAAATGATGGGTGTTTGACCCTTTGAATTGACTGGGACGGAGTAAGAGCCCTGTCCGCTACAGCATGAGGATGAAACAAGCCTGGGTGCGAATGCGGCGAAAGCAGAAAGAAGAGGCAGGGATGACATAGGGGGAAACCCTAAGTGTACGCAAAGACCCTAATCTCCCATCAGCAGGCAAGCCCCGAATACTGTTGAAATTCAGCCGGCACAGAACGGCTGGAGGGATGCGGTCGTAGAAATGCGAGGGGAAGCTTCAACGACTATCCGCATGGGCGGAGTAGGGGAGGAACATTTCCTTTCCGAAGTTGAGGGGTATCTAAACCGTGAAAGGCAGCCTTTGGAAGGCTGGCGTCAGATTAGCCAACTGGCGTTCGGTAGAACAAGATATAGTCTACTCCCTATAGAAATATGCCGAAAGGCAGGGTAGCAAGGATTGACACAGATATTGAGTACTCCCGTCGTCCGGAAGTCATCCAGTACATCACGAAGAAGTATGGTGCCGGTAATGTCTGCCGCATCGTCACTTTCGGAACGATGGCTGCGAAGATGGTTCTGAAGGATGTGGGGAGAGTGCTTGGGGAGACTCCCGGGTACACAGCGAAGTTGGCCAACGCAATCCCGACTGCGCCGGGGATGACGATTGAGAAGGCGCTGGAGATGTCTCAGGAGTTCAAAAGCCTCTATGAGACAGACCCAAGGGCAAAGGAAATCATCGATATTGGGAAGCGTTTGGAGGGGAATAAGAGGCATTCCAGTCAGCACGCCTGCGGCCTCGTAATCTCCCCCAGCGCTGTCTCCGACTTCCTCCCGACATCACTGGAAATTGATAAGGAGACTAAGGAAAAAGGCTTGACGTCTCAGGTCACCATGTCTGAGGTGGAGGAGCTGAGCCTTATCAAAATGGATCTGCTGGGACTGAAGACAATGGGTGTCATCCACGAGGTCGTCGATATGACTCAGAAGAACTACGGAAAGGAGGCCGTCCTGAAGCAAATTGGGACGACGAGAGATGAGTTCCGTTATCAGGACATCCCGCTGAACGACCGGAAGGTGTATCAGATGCTCGCCAGGGGAGAGACTGGAGCGGTGTTCCAGCTGGAGTCTGGTGGGATGACAAAACTCATTACCCAGATGTTCGCAGACATTGACACTCTGCCGGATGACCGGCTGGACGAGTGTTTTGAGCGTCTGATTGCGGCAGTTGCGCTTTACCGTCCGGGGCCCATGGACTATATTCCCAACTATCTGGATGGGATGCGAGATGTCCACAACATCAAGTACCTTACTCCTGAGTTGGAAGATATTCTTCGTCCCACATACGGCGTTATCGTTTACCAGGAGCAGGTTATGCATATTGTGCAAAAGCTTGCTGGATACTCGCTAGGGAGGGCCGACCTAGTCAGAAAGGCAATGGGCAAAAAGAAAACAAAAATTATGGATGCAGAAAAGGTGGTTTTTATCTATGGAAATAAAGCCGCCTTTGAAGCCGGCAAGGATCAGAATTATGCTCCCGGTTGCGTGGCGAATGGAATCTCAGAAGAAATTGCTACTCAGATTTGGAGCCAAATGGAGAAATTTGGACTCTATGCCTTTAATAGGTCCCACAGTGCTTGCTATGCTTTCCTGTCCTGTATCACAGCGTATATGCGCTGCTACTGGCCTGCGGAATTCTATGCGGCAATGTGTAATGCCTTTATCGCAAACTCTGACAAGCTCCACTCTTACTTCTCCCAGGCGACTCATCTCGGCATCAAGCTCTTATCTCCTGATGTCAATAAGTCTGGAATTGTATTTACCGCCGAAAAGGATGGTATTCGCTATGGACTCGGCGGTATCAGCGGAATTAAGGGGCAGGCCGAAGAGATTGTAGGGGAGAGAAAAAATGGGGAATATAAGTCGGTAAAGAACCTCTTCGACCGGATGGCTGGACGAGATTCCATGCTGACAAAGACAGTGATTGAGGGCCTAGTTTACTCCGGGGCGCTTTCCTCGTTCAGCCAGAATAAGAATTCCCTCCTTCAGGCTTTTCCCATACTGCAGAAAGCCTATAAGGCAACAGCAACAGATAGGGCTCTCGGGCAGATTTCCATGTTTGGGAATCTGGAAGAGGAGGAGGTTTCCCTCCCAGCTGTCCCTGCTATGGACCGCAACACTGAGTTGAGAAAAGAACAGGAGGTTTTGGGGGTATTCCTGAGTGGACATCCGGCCCAGGAAATTGCGCCTATCCTCTCATCCAATAAGGATGGCAAGACCCTGGAAGAGTTGTCTTCAATGGGCGAGAGGAAGTACGTGAGGACCGGCGGGATGATTCAGAATGTCAGGGTTTTTTACACAAAAAATGGTGAGAAGATGGCTGTTTTTGAATTACAGTCTCAATTCTCCACCCTGTCTTGTGTGGTATTCCCCAGCAACATGATAGGCTGCGAGGATCAACTCATTGACCAATCCCTTGTTATTATAGACGGTTCCTATGTCAAGGATCGGAACGGCGAAGGTATGCAGTTCCTTGTCAACTCCATCGAATCAAAGCAGGCGTATCACGGGATGACAAACCCGTTTGTGGTCACTATCCACAGCAAAGCGGAGCAGCAGGTCGTCCTCGATTACATTAAAAAGTATCCAGGCCCCCACAGAGTCGTACTTAGGGGAAATGGGAAAGAGGTAGAGCTGAAGTCGGGGGTGAATATGACCCTTGCAACATTGAACTACCTGAGCGGTGAGTTTCAAAAATATATCAGCGAATAAAAAGAGCCAGGCCCTTCCTTCAAATTGAGGGAGGGGCCTGGCTATGTATTTCCATAGATGTTTAGAGCTTCCACGTTTGTCCGCAATTGAAAACGAAATAGAAATGCTCTCCCTGATCCTCGATGTAATCTCCAGACCGGTGCAAATCATACGTCTTTGCTAGGGCAATCACGTTTTCCTTCAGGGTCCGTCGAGCTTCCCAGTAATCGTCCCGATTTGCATGGATATCGTACTTAGGGACAATGATAATCTGGAAGATACCACTCAAGAACCCGTTCAGGTCGAACGGAATACCGTCGTCGGATACATCTGGAACGATATCCTTGATCTGAAGCAAGTCTCGCTCGAAAGCCTTACACTGCTCCAGGATTCTAAACTTTTCCGCTGTTTTGATGTCTCTTCTGCGCATTTTTATATCTCCTTTTCACGGATATGGTTTTACAAGCACCTCGTTCTTGTACTGATTCAGCTCTTTGCAGAGTTTATCTGCTGTTTTCTGGTGGCAGAATCGAGAGAGAACGCTGCCGTACATTTTTCGGTTTAGGTATGGGTCCGCCTTGGTCATGACGATGGCAACGTCTTCGCTACCAGACACAGGGATGACTTCCGCCTCCCATCCAGGATCGGAAAACCGGATTCTTTCAAAGCAAATCTGTCACTTAGATTTTCTGCTCATTGCGCACCTCCGTATTTCATCTCCAGCAAACGGGCTTGTGCCACTTCATAGTTGTCGAACATGTACATCGCCACCTCTTCGAGGGTGGCATATGTATAAACATCTTCGGAGAGAAGCCCTGTCTTTACAACAATGCGGATTCGTCCATCTCGAAGAATCTCCTTCGTTCCCTTGACAATTTTTGGGATAAAGGTGCGGGAATCTTTTACGATGAGATACACTTCTGGCAAATTTCGGTGGATGAGTTGTCGCCCCACTTTAGACCGAATCTGAGCCAAGCAGTGGGGGCAGAGACAGAGTATTTGGCGTCCAATCTGAAGATCATAGAGATCTTGTACGTATACACTGGAGTCGCTAAGGCGAGGCCGCTCCGTCTGGTAGTTCTGGGCAAGACACACACAACAACAGGCGTGAGGACTTTTTGTTGGGATGATAGTGATGTTATCCATGATGTTGCTCCTCCTTTTTTTTCTTCAGTCAGTATGATATGTAGCTCTGACTATGTCCTTTGATGTAGTTACATGCTTCCTGATAATACCTGCTCGCATGATTTTTTGACGCCGGGCTCCAGAAGAACTCCCTTAATCTCTTTATCTGATTCGGTGCATATCGGATGAGGCGGTATCCAGTGAAGAAATCCCGAAACTCATCTAAAAACGCATGTTCGCTGCTGATAATTCCCCGACAATCTACGAACAGCGCTGGGTTGCTCTCGCTTCCGATGTCCCCTATGACGCAAAAATCATGAATCAGAGGGAATATCTTTTCGGAAGGGTCGGGGTAATCCCGTTCCGCCAGCTCGTCTTCATCTGCCAAGCAGTACATGGGGTAACCGGCGAGATCGTTGAGCGCCAGTGCAAAGAAAGTACACTCGCCATGGAGGTACTCCATCAGCGAATTACGTCCAGTACAGACATGCTCTAAGAAATCAAAACATGGATCCCGTAAATCCTGGTTTACCCAGAAGCCAGTGCAGATGAAGTCTGGTGTCGACGGTCGGGAGGGAGGTGCGCTCATTGCACGCCTCCCGTCCGCTCATAGAAGAATGCTTGGCGTCCGGCTTCTGCATTGCAGTTGTAGCACTCGAAGGCATTGACAACTCCCTCGAAGGGGGCCTCAACATTGGGGCGGAGAACGTCAATGGCGGGTTGCCATGGGGACTCCGGGTTCATGTTGCAGGCACAGAGATATACAGGGACGTCGGCATTGTAGAGATTTTTGGCTCTTCTCCGATTGATACGGCGGAAATTCTGAGTTTCGATTTGTCTCATTGCTACTCTCCTTTCACATTGTTGCTGCAATGCAGAACAGCCCTGCGGTCAGAGCATCTGGAGCAGCTTCAGTGATTGCTTCCAGCTTGTTCAGGACGGGATTTCCTTCTCCATGTTGCTTCTGTGGATTGATTTTGACTAAATCAGGAGCATAGACCGTGATTTCTGCCTTGAGTCGGGCAACGCTTTCCGTGTCACCCCGGTCAAGAGCGATCCGGGCCGCTTCCACAACCGCCTCGTCGCCCTGAAGGGCGGAGAAATAACGGTCCTGGGAGATGTTGGTATTATAGTGGTAATCTACGGAAAGGGCGGATCCGCCATGGTTGTGTCCCAGCCCAAAGGTGTAGATGCAGTATCTCGGTTCCGCTGTACGGATGTAGAGTTCTCCATCTACCAACAGGAACGGACTCAAACTATCTTTCGCTTTTTTGATAGCTCCGGCTCTGGATGTGTCTACTCCATAGACCTCCCTGTCATATGCGAAGAGGAAGTGGCAGCTGCACCGGTTCATTGTATTGACCAGGTTATCCAATGGGGTAGTCTCCTTTTCAGTCTCTTTATTAAAGAAACTGCTGCAGAAACAGTCCTGCTTGGTTGCAAGCCGCCAGAGATCTCCGCTGTAGGAGTAGATCTTTCCAGCGCCCTCGTAAGAGGAATCCTCAAACGCCAATCGAAGGTCGGACATTGAAGCCTCTGGCAGAGTCAAAGCAACATGCTCCTCGCACTCCCGATAGCGCAGCTTCCGGCAGCGAGGGGGAAGGTAGGACTCCTCGTACTTTATCCAAACATAAACGTTCATCATAAATCTCCTTTTGTGACAGCCTTTTTGTTAGCGGGTTGCTGTGTTATATGCAGGAAAGATATAAAGTATAAAAACAACCCGCTCATCCTCTCCTTTGCCGGCCCTAACATATTTGCTCCCAGATATGATTATCTGACGCATGATCTTAGCGTAGAAAATGCTCCTAAATTGATTGTTCTGATAGATGTTCAAACATTCTACGATATGGTAGTGCATGATTGGATGATTGCCAATATCCCCATGGACAAAACTATTCTGAAGAAATTTCTGAAGGCGGGCATGATTCGAGATGGCGAGCTGTTCCCGACCGACAAGGGGATATCGATGGCGTCTGGGCTGTCGCCAAAGCTGGCGAATATGATGCTGGACGGGTTGCAATCCAATATCTATGATCGGCTCTATCCTAATGGGGGGCGTGGATTATAGATTTAACGCATACAAAACCAAATAGCTTTGAAACCAGTCAGGAACTTCGGAATGCTGGATATGAAGCCCATGTCATCCTGTTTGTCTCTGTAGAAGAACAAGGGAAAGAAGATACATCGTTGAATGTGGAATATCTTTTGAAGCCCTTTCAAATGCAAGAATTGTTAATGAAAATCAGGATGAATACCTGGGAGCTGGATTTTGACAACAGCGAGTCAATGGCACCCTGGTTTTTTGGACGAATTGTGATTGACCGGGAGCAGGATCTGGTGACAAAGGACAACGCGCTTGTAGCTCTGACTCAAAAAGAATACGATTTGCTGTGCTATCTGGCACAAGAGCCAGGGAAGGTAATCACCAGAGAGGAGCTATTGGAGAAGGTTTGGGGGTATTCCTATATGGGCGATAGCCGAAACGTGGATGTCTGCATCCGCCGCTTGCGGGAGAAGCTGGAGGATGATCCCTCGAATCCCTCAGTCATTGTCACCCGGCGTGGGCACGGATATATATTTGCGGAATAATCCATATGGCATCCACAACTTATACCAGCGAGTTTATATTTTTTATTCAATCCGCATATTATGAAACAACCTGCAGAGATAAAGGATTGAAAATAAAAAGGAGAGTGGTTGCTGCCTATGAATAAAATAATTTCACTCAATCCGAGTGAGTGCAATACAAAACGGGTCGGTGTTGCTGCCCGATCCTCCCAAACTATCCTGAACCGATACAAGGAGAAGTTCGCAAGTCATGGCGGAGAACTGTCCCTTGATGAATTATATAAATTCCTGTCCGGCGAGAACGCAAGGATACTGGCAAAACGCCATGGCGACGGTTCTCTGTCTCCCCAGACGCTTGAGGATTGCCAGGAGTTTGCCTCCTTTTATATCTCCTGGATCGACAGAGAGACAAGACGGGAGATGTCCCGTCGGTTTGATGGGCTGCCATTTTTCATTCAGAAGGGAATCAAGGCTCTCTCCACTCAGTCATTTTTCCCCAATTGCTCTTCTTCCTTGACGGATGAGCAGCTGAAAATCATTGGCTCAGTGGTCGAATACATCGAAGGACTGCATGCAAACTGTCTTGTCTCGTTCTGTATCATGAATCCGGACGGCGATAAGTTGCGCAAATGTATTGCCTTTGACGCTGATGCGTCTACAGAGAAGATGCAGTCCAACAGGCAGAAGATTTTGGCCTATGCCGGATATTTGACCTGCTATGGTGGGCGAATGATTCTGCGCCAGTACCTTCCAGACCGGAAATTTATTCTGTACGGCTTTGCCGCCGACAGTGGAAAGCTTCAGGCTATCCCTGCCGAAAGACTCAAGGAGGACTTCCAGAACAGTCCCAAATGCACAGAGGAAGACCTTGGGAGCATGACTTTTGCCACCCTTGTTCTCCCTTGACCACACCCCGTCTCTTCCCCCTTTCAAGGGAAGGGACGGGATATTTTTACCCCAAAAGCCCCCTTTTTTGCTGGTTTTGTCCCATGATATTTTCTCTTCCATCCGCATATGATATCAGGATAGTTTCATAAAAAGGAGGGTATTCTCTTGGCAAAATGTATACGATTGGAGTGGGTGAAAGAACCCAATATTCCGGCTTGCGCCATCGGTGAGCCTGCGGACTTCCGTGACCTTCAGATTCGGGCCGTCTATGACGATGGATCGAAGCAGGAAATGGACGTCATCTTGAAAATGTTCAATGAATTTAACGTACAAGAGACCGGCCCAGTGAGACTGGGGCAGGTGTCCTACGAGAAAAAGAAGCTTCCTGTGCAGATCCCCCTTAAGGAAATCTCCCTGGCGTCTATCCAGGCGATACCCAAGGGACAGATGCGCTGTATGGAGGGAGTGCCGTTTGACCGGTCCCAGGTGACCGTTTCCGCCACATACAGCGACGGAAGCAGCCGGGTGATTGACAACTACAAAATTACCCCCCA
>OFGL01001714.1_pt1 | contig 11793 bp, 10 predicted proteins | sample 1521801 | NCBI WGS metagenome assembly OFGL01 (sample SAMEA3504085, study PRJEB24116) | mouse gut metagenome | biome: mouse gut; feature: mouse-associated habitat; material: faeces | place: Denmark | collected 2011 | reverse complement strand
CGGACAGGGTGAGATTTTTCAAAGAGAGCAAGGAGGGAATCGAGATTATGTGCCGTGCTATGGAAGATATGAGAAATCAGACATTAAAAGAAGGAATGACAAATGTTGCAAAGAAAATGCTGGAAGATGGGACAATAACGCTTGAAAAGATTGCGGAATTTGTCGGTCTTTCTGTTGAAGAGGTCAAAAAAATAAAAACAGACCAGAATATCCCTTTAGGATAAGTAATGTAGATTGAGGTGAAAATAAATGTTTGGAGATTTAATATATTTTAATAAAAAGAAGGTTGATCAGTATTCGGCATTGATTTTAGGAAAAAATATAGAAACAAGGGTTATTGATAAGGATAACATTGAAGATATATCAGCCAACTATTTATTGGAATGCTCCAATTTTGAAAAACTTCTACAAAGGAGAGATGATTTTATCGACTATGTTGATGATAATCAAGGCATTTCAATTAAAGATGTTAGAATTTCTTCCATCATTAAAGTTACTGGTGAAATTTATATACCTGAACAATTTGATATGGTTCATTTAATTGATCAATATAAAGATATGATTGTTTCACAAGTAGATTACGAAGATAATAATCAACGGGAATTAATAAATTCTGTTTTGAAAAATTCAAAAGTAAAAATACCTATATTTTGCGAATTGGGGGGTGATTGTGATTACTGGATGGGAATAGGGAAAGTATCACAAGAAGATATGCTGATTGACTATAATGAGTTGGAAGATTATGAAGGAAAAGAGTTAACTATTATTGCAAGATTGGAATCCCGAAAATATTATAGAGATAAACCACTTCCGGTTTTTGATATTTATAAAGATTTTTTAGGACTAAATCGAGCGTTAAGAAAACAAATAGCTTCGGGAAAAAAGCAAGAATTTGAAAGTATTGATGTTAATGAAGATTATATTGGATTAGAATTACTTGCTATTTATTGATAGGGCTGTTATATGAAAAATACGATCAAAGAATTTATAGAACCAACAAATAAAGAAAAACAAGAATTATGGCAAAAGGCAGTTTTTGTTTTTGATACTAATGTACTGCTGAATTTGTATAGATATTCTGCAAAAACAAGGAAATCTTTATTAGCTGCTTTTGAAAATTTTAAGGATAGAGTATGGATTCCATACCAAGTGGCATATGAGTATATGCGTAAACGTTGTGAGGTCATATATGAAACAGTTCAAAGATATGAACAATTTAAGAAGGAAATGGAAAACTTCACAAATAAAGCAGTAGAAACTTTACGTTTGACTTCCAGCGATGAGGAAGTTTCTGAATTAAAGAGGTATTTGTTTAAATGGTTAGATAGTAATAAAGACCGAAACTTGTTAGTGGTTAACGCAGATGAAGATGAGATATTGGATAAAATTTTGACAATTTTTGATGGCAGAGTTGGTTCACAGATTGATGATAAAGAACTAAATGCAATAAAAGAAGAAGGTGAGGAAAGATATAAACAGAGTATTCCACCTGGATTCAAAGATGATAAAAAGAAGAAAAATTCGGAAGATGACAATAATGCCTATGGAGATTTGATTATATGGAAGCAGATAATTAAATATGCGAAGGAGAATGGAGTAGGTATTGTATATGTTACACATGATCAAAAAGAAGATTGGTGGAATATTACCAAAGGTAAGACGATAGGGCCAAGAATAGAACTTAGAAAAGAATTTATCACAGAAACTAATCAGGAATTTCATATGTATTCTATGGACGGGTTTATAAATACATACAATAAAATGAATGAAAATCAAATTGATAAAAGTGCTATTGATGAAGTGATTGGTCTTGAAAAAGCAGATAAAAAGAATCGAAGATACAAAAAGCGAAATGAAGGAATTTCTTTATCAGAAAAAATAGCACGCACAGAAGATACTATAGAAAAAATTCAAAATAGAATTTTAAGAAGAAGAAAAATCATGGAAGATATTGAAAATAAATATCAGAAACAAGGTATTGAACTACCTGAAAATATTCAGTTTCAATATGATAATACAAAAGTTAAGAGGGAGGAACTAGAGGAAATCTACGAGAAAAAATTAGAAGAACTGAATGTTTTAAAGCAAACGCTTAGTGAAACAGAAATTATAAATTCGTTATAAAAGATTTGCAACTATTGTGCTTACAGAATCAAGAGCATGAATAAAGACCGCAGCCGGGAATCTAAAAACAGGTTCCCGGTTCTTTTTTGTCCTAAAATGTAAAATTTTTGTGAATATGATTAAAAAGTCCTTTACAAAACGTCACTGGCAAGACAGCGAAAAGCATTTTAATTAGCTGTGGCGCACGTTTAGCCCCCTTTGACATCAAGGAGCTGCGTGACCTGACAAGCTATGACGAGTTGGGGCTTGATATGATCGGGGATGAAAAGACAGCGTTGTTTGTCATTATCTCCGATACTGACGACACATTTGTGCGCCCAGATAGGGCATTTTGCATTGCAGATTATTGGTACTGTTCCGTATGATAACGCGGGAGGTCGCCTGCCTGACCGAAAGGCGAAAGCTGACACGGGAACACAGCACGGCAGGGAAGCGGTAAGTTGCCCAAAGGCAATCGGGCACGACTGAACCGCAAGACCAAGTGGATATGAGGTTTAAGTTGGATTTACTGAATGTGAGTTTCAAGTTTCTGTTGCGTCCAGACGGAGGAAAGTGCCTGTAACCTCTGACGTGTGGCGTTTGCTACTTGAACGTTAGTAAACGGTTATCACAATCACACGTGACAAGCAGGAGAACCTGTATTAACGAAACGAAGGCAGAGCCGACAATCCACATTTACCAAAGCAATATGGAAAAACAGGTTTATATCACAGAGGAAGAACGAGTAAAGTGTCAAAAGGTGGTTGATGCGTTTGCGGAACTTTATGAGATAGAGAATATTGTGGTGCTTGATGCAGGCAGGTATGGCTTTATTGAACTGAAATATTACAAGCCGCCACATGGCTTTGAAGATGCCAAAACCTTTACAGACAGAATGGCTGAATACAAAGCTGTACCTGATAGCAAAAGGCACTTCACTATTGGAGAAGGGAAATATGCAGATGTGGGTGGATGCGGAAGATTCTTTGGAATTGTGGTAAAAAAATTGTAAGGGTTGGAAAACCAGCCCTTACCCAGCTCATAACTGTATTTTCAATCCATCATACGCAAAATGTATTTGGTTCAGTTCCTGCTCTAATTCCCTGTAATCATCATAGGATTTTCCCCAGTCTTCTTCCAGATGCGTAATGATAACCTTTTTGATGCCATACTGTCTGCGTATTGCATCAATTTCATCGAGCGTGAAGAGTTCTTTCCGCAGCGGGTTATCTTCCTTTAATACAATGTCGCCTTTTAATACGTCCCCGACAATTGTATTGCCAATGATCAAGACATCTGCGCCCTGAAATTTCTCTGACGCTGGAAACGGCTTTACGTCGCATGGGGCATAAATAATCTTTTTGCTGTCGGAAGAAATAATAAATATAGTCACATGTTCCTGTTTGTCTACTGGAATCAGCTCAATCAAAATGTTGTCCTTTTGGAAAGCGCAGATTTCGTTTGTATACACAAGTCCCATTATTTCATAATACATAATAGATGATCCATACGCAGTACCCTGCTTCTTAATATCTGCGAGAATGACGGGCAGAGAAGCAATTTCTATCGGATGCTCCGGTTTTTTTCCCAGCGAATTGGTAAGCCAGTCCATTTTCAATTGTTCAACTACGCGCATTCCCATTGTGTGGTCAGGGTCGCAGTGGCTGTACAAAATATGTTCCACCTTCTGTATGCCGGAATTATTCAATGAAGCATTGATATCCTCCGGTGTATCAATCAATACATTCACATCTTCAACAAACAGACTGCACCCCGTTCTTGCATAAGGAAATCCTTTCTGACGCGCTTCTGTACATACACGGCAGCTACAACATGCCCTTGGCGTGCTGACACAGCCTCCGGAACCAAGTATGATTACATTCATGTTCTGTCCGCCTCCTTCTTTTCATAAAATGTTAATGTAAGTCTTTCGTTAATGACCTTTGTTTTGCCTGTCTGTCGATACCCCATTTTTTCATACAGATGACAGTTTTTAGGCTCCTGCAAAATGGTGTCCAGCTCCCAGTTTCCGCTTCCATGCGCTTCTTCACAGAGCCGTAACGCTTTCTGTGCAATGCCTCTTCCCTGAAATTCCGGCATGATAAAAATGGGAGAAATTCTTTTATTTTTTCCGTATTCTTTCCAGTCGACCACACGGACGGCCCCCACCTTTGTCTGTCCAACACAGATAAAATAATAAGAGGTAACGTCCTGCCTCAGACGCGCCTCCACTTTTTCCACGCTTTCACTTGCGGGACTCGTTTCAAAATCCTGATATTTCTCCAGCAGCTCCCTAAATGCCGCTATCTGCATGGCGTGGATTTCCTTCGCGTCGTCAAGATCCGCCCTGACTAAATTTATTTCCATGTGATTTTTCATGCTTCCCTCATGCTTCCAGTCTGATGCCTGCACAAAGATTCCGGCATCCTTATTTTTTCAGTCCGTTCTTACAAAGTCTATCCTGCACTGCCCCGAAATTTTATGTCGTCCGGCAGCTCAGCCCGCTCATCACATGGAACATTTTTCCCATGTCCACCGGCTTCGCCAGATGTTCGTTCATTCCGGCATCCTTGGCCATGGCGACATCCTCGTCAAACGCGTTCGCCGACAATGCTATAATGGGAACGGATTTTGCATCCGGTCTGTCCATACTGCGGATCACGCGCGTCGCCTCATAACCGCTCATAACAGGCATCATCAAATCCATAAGCACGCAGTCAAAAGTTCCCGGTCCGGACGCCGCAAACGCATCCACGGCCGCCTTTCCGTCAACCGCAGTCACCACCTCCGCGCCCGCATCCGTAAGCATAAACTCAATGATTTCACAGTTTATCTCATTATCTTCCACCAGAAGAACGCGCATCCCGGCAATGGAATCCAGCCCGTTCTGCTCCTCCTCCGAAGGCTGCGTATTCCACGTCCCGTCTGTCTGCATGGACAGGGTAATCCGAAACATGCTCCCCTTCCCGATCTGGCTTTCCACCGCAATATGCCCCTTCATCTGGTCTACCAACTGCTTCACGATAGACATGCCAAGCCCAACGCCGTTATAGTGCGTCCTCGCACTTTTATGCTCCTGGGTAAACGGCTCAAAAATATGCTTTTTAAAATCCTCTCCAATGCCGATTCCGGTGTCTTCTACCACAAACTCATATTCTGCGTCGCCACCCTTGCCGGCAGTCTCCTTTGCCGTAACGAAAACGGATCCCTGCGGATGGTTATATTTGATGGCATTGTCGATAATGTTCATCAGAATCTGCTGTAAATGCAACGGATTTCCAATCACTCTGCCGTGCTCTATATCCGCTTCCTTCAATGTCAGCCGGATCCCCCGCTCCTCCGCTCTTTCGGACAAAAGCATAATGCTGTTATCCAGTACTTCCCGGATTTCAAACGACTCCTCCGCCTCCACACGTATGCCGCTCTCCATCTTGCTGATCTGCAAAACATCATTGACCAGAGAAAGCAAATGCTCTGTCGACACACGTATTTTCTTCCGGCATTCCCTCTGCCGCTCAGGATCATCCTGACTCTTTTCTATGATAGCCAGCATCCCCAGAATACCGTTGATGGGTGTGCGCAGATCATGGGACATGTGGGAAAGAAATTCGCTCTTTGCCGAGTTTGCCCGTCTTACCTTCTCTAACAGCTCCATAATGGCTCTGTCCTGCTTTTTCTGCATCACCATCGTCTCCGTGATATCCTGATGATATCCGTTCAGACAGACGCCCGGTTTCTTGAATGTCTTGTCCGGCACACCGCCGCAGCGGACATATATTTTGCCAAGCTCCGGATGTTTCCACGGATAAATCACCTCAGCACGGCCGGTTTTCAAAATCTCCTTCACAGCATCCTGCACCATCTCCACATAGTCCGGCTCAATGTTCTGGAACCAGTGCCGGTAGCACTCCTCAGGCTCGATCTCCTCCGATACGCCAAGCAGCATCCGCATAATCCGGTTGGTATACATCCTTGGCTCACAGCCATCCTCCAGCTCAATCGTCCAGATGCCGGTTCTGGCCCCCTCCAGAATATCCTCCAGATTCTGTCTTGCCTCCAGTTTATACTTCTCTTCCTGCTCCACCACGGCATTCACATCCCGCAGCGCAAAAATAGCGCGGTTTTCTTCCCCCTGATTCTCTGTGGCAGAAAAATGGATCTCCATATGTCTCAAACCAAAAGCGCTGTCGTTCACCTGATAACGCACATAGAACTTTTTCTTCGTCCGAAGCTGTGCCAGCACATACTCCTTTTTTGTCGAAGCGGTCAGCTTTTTTTGATCTCTGGGAACCACACATCTGGAAATGTAGCGTTCCATAGCCGTCTGATAACCGTCCTCAAAGCTTGCGCCCCAATCCATATCCGTCTTTTCGCTGTCCCGGTATACCTCGCATTCGCCAGTGTCAAAGTTCACCTGATATATGCCCAGATAGTCCACACTGAGTGCATGGAGCACATTATAACTCCGCTTTTGGAGTTCGCGGAACAGATTGCGCCTTTTCAAGGAGGACACAATAAAATATGCCGCCGTCTGGAGCATATTCGACGCATATTCCAACAATTTCACAGGCGGATTGTCCACCCCGTAAAAGCCGATAAACTTTTTTCCGTCATACAGTGGAACCACCACAAGAGAATGCACGTTCTGTTCTTTCAGGCTCTCATATTGGAGCGGATCCGTTTCCCGGATTTCTTCCAGATCTCTGATGACAATATGTTTGCCAATGCTGAATTTCCGATACCAGCTTGCGCAAACCTCAGCAGGCACATTTTGAAGATTTTCCTTTTCCGGCTCCACGCCTTCGGCCACCCACTCATATGTATTGTCGTCGCCGCCGGACTCGTTCCGCTCAAATATATAAATCCTTTCCCCGTTCAGCGCTTTTCCCAGATGCTCTATCAGCACTTCCAGAGACTGGTCAGGGGTTTCCTCCAGCAGGGCGACACGAAGCCCTTCATTGATGATGGTTTCCAGATTTTGAACGCTCTGTATTCCACTCTGCTGTCCTAAACGCTCCATCGTATTCCTCCACGATCAATCCAGTCATTTATGACTGTTTTTTAATTTACAGCATCTGGGGCCTCCGATTTCCCCAATTCTGCCAAGCGATGCCGATGTCATCTTATGGGATAAGGCATAAGGTTCCTCCGCAAGAGGGGTGGATTTCGACAGGATGGAAACGAACATGCCCGAACTGATCCCCGCCCCGCAGGCGCCCCAAAAACCGCAGGCGCCGCCCGGAACACTTTTCCCACGGTTACTCATTTCAAGCAGGGCATCCGGGAGGTCCAGATCCCCTCCGGCATTTTTATATGCCGTCAGAAGCGCGGCGCCTGCCATGACATGATGTTCCGGCCCATGCATATGGCAAAATGGCTGGGACATCAGCTTTTCCATAATGCAGATCGGATCTTTGGATGTCTCCTCTAGACATAGGCCGATCATATGATCCATACCTTTTGTATGACATGCATTGCAGACATAATGCCCCTTCACACATCTGGTCTTGCTGTTTTCTTTCTTATGACAAATGGCGCATTCCATAGGCGTATCCTTCTCCAAATATGCCAGCGGTGCGCTGCAGATCAAACATTCTTCACTCATGTTATCCTCATAACCTCACTGCTCTGTCAGCAAAGAGCTGCCAGTTCATATATCATGACCCTTTTCTTCTCTCCGCTGTCTCTTTCTAACGATCAATTGATCAATGTTTGCACAATTATATCACTTAGTCATACAGTTTGCTATTTTTTCTATGTTCTTCTTTTCATACATAGCACAGCCTGAAAAAAGAGCCAGGCAAAAAATTGCGGACAGGACATTAATTTACAATGCCGCGTCTGCAATTCTCTGGATGAATGACTCCCCGATCCGCTTTCCTGTATTCACCGGGTGTCATCTGAAACACCTCTTTGAATTTCCGGCAAAAGTAACCGACATTGTCAAACCCGGTTTTCCGGGCTATTGCCGAGATACTGTCCTGTGTTGTCGTGAGCAGCTTTGCCGCTCGTTTCAGTCTGTAATTCACCAGATAGCTGACGGGCGAGGTGTGAATATTTTTATGAAAAATGCCAAGCACACTGCTTTTGCTGAGAGCCACCGTTTCCGCGATATCATCAAGCGAGATCTGATACGGATAATTTTTGTGAATGTATTGCAGCATAATCTGAAGCTGTACCTGCGTCCGCACCGACGTCTGTGGGGAAGCATTTTTTTCTGCAAAATCCGTATTCCCATACAGCAGACGCCACAATTTCAAAAGCAGCTCCGCCGTCTGGATCTCACATCCATTCCCGTTTTCCTGCACGTCAAACACGGACAAAAGCGTGCGCAAAATCTCTCCCTGTACCGGGTCCGCAGCAGAAAAGATCTGGCACTCTGCCGTTGCGTCAAGAACGGGCTGCACATACTTCCGATAGATCAGGCTGTCCTCCGGGGCAATCAGGGAAGGGGAAAACACAATGTTAGGAATAATGACGCTCTCCGCCGCCTCAAATCTGTGAATCACCTGAGAATTGATAAAGAGACCCGTTCCGGCTCCAAGGGCATATCTCTCACTTCCGATCAGAAAATCCGCTGTCCCCTTCTGAATCAGGACAAATTCTACTTCTGGATGCCAGTGCCATTCGATGCAGTGAAAATCAAACTGCCAGATATCCTCCAGATAATATCGGAACGGATACTCCTCGCTTCCATGGGGAATGGTTTCCCTCAGGAATTCATCGGTTACGATCCTGGTGTGTCCTTCATGTGCCTGCATGATTCCCCCCTCCTCCTCTCCATTTGTGAGATTGTGTAATAATATTGGGATATATTATATTGATATCCCCACCTTTCTACTATATAATACAACTCATTACAGAAAGGAGCAATCACTGACATGACGAAAAATTATAAAAAAACACTGACCGCCTGCTATCTCGGTTTTATCACCCAGGCGATCTGTGCCAACTTTGCACCGCTGCTATTTTTAATGTTTCACAATGTTTATCAGATCCCGTTAGGGCAGATTGCGCTGATTTCCACCGTATTTTTTCTGACCCAGCTCATCGTGGATATCCTCTGTTCCTACTTCGCAGACAAAATCGGATACCGCAACTGCGTTGTAGCCTCGGAATTGTGCGCGGCGGCAGGACTAATCGGTCTTGCCTTTCTGCCGGACCTTCTCCCGAATCCGCTGACCGGGATCATCGCAAGCGTCATTGTCTACGCCATCGGCAGCGGACTGATCGAAGTGCTGTGCAGCCCTATTGTGGAAGCATGTCCCTTCGACAACAAGGAGGCAGTAATGAGCCTGCTGCACTCTTTTTACTGCTGGGGCTCTGTGGGCGTTATCCTTTTATCCACCATCTTTTTTGCCGTTTTCGGTATAGACAGCTGGAAATGGCTGGCCTGTGTCTGGGCTGTCATTCCTCTCTATAACATCTACAACTTTGCCACCTGCCCGATTGAGCATACGACCGACGATGGCAAAGGCATGGGGACAGGACGCCTGCTCCGGGTGCCGTTATTCTGGGTTTCCATCATTCTCATGGTGTGCGCAGGCGCTTCCGAGCTGTCTATGGCACAGTGGGCGTCCGCTTACACCGAATCGGCTCTCGGTTTCTCAAAGGCAATGGGGGATCTGGCCGGACCATGTATGTTTGCTATCACTATGGGAATCAGCCGCATAATCTTCGGCAAGTACGGTGACAGACTGGATCTGATGCGGTTTATGATGGGATCGGGTGTGCTTTGTCTGAGCTGTTACATAGCGGCCTCCCTCTCGAACAACCCGGTGATCGGCCTGATTGGCTGCATCCTGTGCGGCTTTTCCGTGGGCATTATGTGGCCCGGCACAATCAGCATCTGTTCCGGGAGACTCCCGGAAGGAGGAACCGCCATGTTCGCCCTGCTCGCCATGGCAGGCGATCTGGGCGGCGCATTCGGTCCCAGTCTGGTGGGCAATATCACCCAGAATGCGGGCAATGATCTGCGAAAAGGAATGCTTGTGGGATGCGTTTTCCCGCTGGTGCTGATACTTTCACTCCTTCTGCTGAAGGGTACGCGAAAGAAATAATCAGACGGCTTTCAACTCCGCCGCCGCCCCGTAATGTAACACTGTAAATTCTGCAGGAGCTATTTCAGAAAGCAGTCTGATATGCTCCTGCTCCCACAGTGCAATTTCTTCTTCCCCAAGAGACGCGCCGATTCCCCGGCATGTCTTCATTCTCCCGTGCCAGCTCTCTCTTGTAAAAGGCACATGCAGAAGATATTCCTCATGATAAGCCAGCTCAAAGCTTTGCCAGTAAACATCAGGAACCACAATCGGATGCATCCTCTCTCCCGCACCGCTCCATGCCGGATTATACCGCAGGGCAAGCGTCTCACTGGCGCCGGCAATCCTGTCCTCAAAGGGCAGCCACGCCATGTACAGGAGGAGAATGCGTCCGCCCGGCTTTAGGATCCGCACAAGCTCCGGCTCCAGCTTTTCATGGTCAAAATACCAGAAACACTGACAGGCCGTTACCACATCAAAAGAACCATCCGGGAAATCGAGCTCTTCCGCAGACACAGCACGGTATGCAATGTCCATCCCCTCCGACAGTCGTCTGGCCTGCACGATCTGCTCTTCGGAGATGTCCGTTCCCGTCCATTTTGCCCCGTAGCGGTACATGTTTCTGGGAAGCACGCCCGTCCCCGTGCCCAGATCAAGGACGCGCTGTCCCTCCACGCACAGGTGCCGTCCGATGATCCTGTCATAAAACTCCTGTGGGTAGATGTCCCGGAATCTGGCATAATCCGCCGAGGTTTTTCCCCAGTCAAAAGCTTTGCCGCCGTCTATATTTTCGTCTGTGATATTCATGGCATCATTCTCTCTATCACGGAAATTTCCTCCTCCAAGTCTTCCGCAATTTCAGCAATCGTCTTGCCCTTGTCCAGTTTCTTTTTAACCAGTTCCCGCAAGAGTTCCTCTCGACCCTCTTCCTTCCCCTCTCGAAAGAGTGTCCTGAAATGCTTTTTCTCGTCATATTCTGTCAGAATCATATGCAGCACCTCCGCTTTCTGTTTTATCAGGATATCCTTAAGTATCCCCTTCTCAATGCAGGTGTCAATGGCCGTGTGGACGGCTTCCTCCCGGCGCATTCCCTTTTTTATGTTCTCCTCGATCTCGGAGGAAAATTCCGAATACTCCCATAACCTGTGGCATTTTTCCATAAGCGCCTGATTGTAGCCGCGGTTGATGTTTAGTACCTCGCAGGTGCATTCCATACAGCCGCTCCCCCGTCCTGCAGAAAACGAATCCGACAGATACAACAGCAGATTATCGCTCTGCATACCTGTGCCGTTATAAAATACAATGTATACGGGTGTTGGCAGTTCCACACGTTTCGTACCGTAAATGTCATCATCGCTGGAGGCCAGCAGTCCCTCAAACTGCTGCGCAAAATAGAGCAGGCCCCGCAAGGGCATATTCGGGTTCCAGGTACTCTGGTGCTCATAGAGATTTAAAGTGTTTCCAATCATAAAGGACAGATCGTTCTTCATCTTCATAAAGATCACATCCTCCATTGTGACTATTTCAAGTTCCTCAGGATTTGTGTATGTACTGCCATTTAAGGCATTGTAAAGATCAAGAAGATCCTTTTTATCCCGAAACAGGAAGCGAAACAGGCGATCCTTATATCTCCTGTTGATACGCAGTCTCC
>OFGL01001691.1_pt1 | contig 11980 bp, 5 predicted proteins | sample 1521801 | NCBI WGS metagenome assembly OFGL01 (sample SAMEA3504085, study PRJEB24116) | mouse gut metagenome | biome: mouse gut; feature: mouse-associated habitat; material: faeces | place: Denmark | collected 2011 | reverse complement strand
CCTCGGTGAGTTTGAGCATATTGTTTGTATTGCAGGTCTCCGGACCTTCGCGATCGGTAACATAGCTCTTACAATCCTCTTTGGAAGCGAAATGCTCACGACGGCTGTTGCCTCCTATCGAGAGCGAGCGTGTGTCAGCAACAGTGTGCCAGAAGAAACGTGACGCGTCATAGTAATCCGCATCACCGCTGAGCTCGGCAATACGCTGGTAACCCACAACCTTGGGCACCTGAGTATTTGCATGCTTGTTGTCGAGGTTGTCAACACCTGCCACCATGCTGTCGAGAAGCCAATGATGGGAGAAACGCTTTGCTGCATCAATATAACGGCTGTCGCCTGTCATCGCATAGGCATCGGCATACACCTCGTCCATGCCGCCAAACTCGTTGCCCAGCATCGACTCCATGCTCTTATCGTCAAGCGGAGCTATGACAGTAAGCCCCCAGTCGCAGAATTTAAGGAACATATCCCTGGCAGTCTCGTTCCCGGTGTACACCCATGCGTCACGCAGTCCGGCATACGTCTTGTGCACATTGTACCATGGCACCCAGTACTTCCATATAAGGTCAACATTCCCTTTTCGCAGCTCGTCCCACAGCCTGGCTCCATCGGGCACACCACCCACATAGCCGTCGCCGTTTGCGTCCTGACAACGCTTAAGCTCCGAGATCACATAGTCCATACGTTCCTTAAGCTCCGGAACACCTGTAGCGGCATAATGGATGGCGAGTGCCGAAAGATAATGTCCGCCGACATGTCCGTCAAGCCCATCCCAGCAAGGGAAGCTTTCAGCCTTGGGAGTGAGACCTGCCTCCTTGAGATATGGGGCAAGCAGCCTGTCCGTGTCATACTTCAGAAGCACATGCACATTGAGGTCACACGCATGCTTGAACGGACCGTCAAGCAACTCAACGTCCCCGAGAGGGAACTCATTGTCGTAAAGTCTGTCCTGAGCCTGGACACACAGATGCGCCGACATGAACATCATCGGCACGATCCAGGATTTAATATTAATTTTCTTCATAGATTCCACAAAATAAATAAAAAAAGAGGATGTATCATAATTATATCAATATATAATTACGACACAACCTCTCTAAAGGGATTTATCATACAAGATAACTCTTGCCCGATGCTACTCTACGGCTTCGACAATTACATTGTCAAGATAGAGTTCGCATGAACCTGTGGCATTTGCCTTAAGTTCTATCACGTTAGATCCTGCATTGAGATATGCCGCTGTTGAGTTTACATACCATACTGTCTTGTCGCCACCCGACTGAGTGAACTTTGGAGACCCAACCTTCTCACCATTTACATAAAGGTCGTAGTTGGTGACGTCGGCTGACTCGGCACGATAGCGGAACTTGATGGCATATCGACCCTCGGTGAGCACACTCACCTCATCACGGACAGCCACATTGCTGCCGGTGCCCATGCGGAGATAGCCCTGACCGGTGTAGTTACGCACATCCTTGTCATATCCGCTTGTGACACGTCCATCATATTCGATGTTCTTGAAATCGAACACCTCTGCCTCATGCTGACGCGGACCATGATAAAGTTGCGGGTTTCCAGGCATCTGAATAGTCGAGTAGGTGTACTCTGTGAGACGGCCGGTACCATTGCCCGAACAGTTCACTGTGATATCGACAGGACCGTTGTGGTCCACAGTGAGAGTGAGAACGCCGTCAGCCCACGACTCGCTCACCTTGGCTGTAGCCTCGGCACGAGGGGTAAACTGAACAGAAGGCTTCGATGTCGCGCCATTGATCTTTATTATCGATCTTGTGGACTTTCCGTCCTCCTGATACTTGGTGAGATAGAAAGTGACACGGTCGCTGTACTCCTTCCATACGGTGGTCGCGAAAGTCTCCAGTGTGAACTCTACATTCTCGCAAGTATTATACTTGAACGGCACCTTGGCACTCTTGACAGAGTTCCAGGGGTTATATGTCACCCAAGTGTTCTCATGACGTCCGGCAAAGAGATCGCCGGTGTATTCGCTGGGGAACACACGGTTGAGTTCACGAGTCTTGTCCGATGTATTGGACCAGGAGTTTATGATCTCCGACTGATTGCGCACATACTTGAATTTCTTAGCCATATCTCCGGCAAACTCAGCCACCACAGGTATAGCCGGGTAACGTCCTGTCTTGCGAAGATAGAAGAAATTCTCCTCACGTCCGCCATCATGGTCCAAGGCACCGATACCCTGGTGGAACCACTTCGGCAAGCAGTACTTGTCAAGATCCGAACCGCCAGCGATATCCTGTATAACGGCATACTTGCATCGTGCGATCACCTCATCACGAGTGAGGAGACGGATAGTACCGTCAATGATCTTACGATAGAGATCTATATTGATATTGCGGAACTGTGCGAAAGTATCCCAGCTACGGGTCTTGTAACCGTCGGAGACATCAATGATGCCGGTCTCCTTGAAGTCCTGACGCCATATCAGCTCAGGACCGTCATATACGGTCTGACCTGTGAGAGTGATATGCTCAAGAGTGAGAGCGGCTCCAAGTGCCACAGGGAATGTATTGTCCTGCTCCCAGTTGGGGATACCATAGTAAGCAGCAGCCTTCTCATTGAACGCACACTGGTCGAATCGGAGTCCGTAGTTGCCTGCATGACCTGAGAGCCATACACCCATACTTGCAGCCTCCACCTCATAGAACATGGAGGACTGGGTGTACTTCTCACAATATATGAAATTCTCGGGATACAGAGCTGTGGTGCGGGCAAAGTCGGGATTACGCTTGATCATAGCCACAGGATTGATCGGAGCTGACCACTGGTTGGAGCAGAAACTTACCGTCAGATAGCCGCCATACTCATGAGTGAGCTTGAGAAGCTCGTTCCAGTGAGCCACACGCTGTAGCCATGATGGTGAATAAAGGGCATCGGTTGAATCAAAGCCCCAGAACTGCTCGCAGTAGTTGAATCCGAGGAAGTTGGGATATGTGAAGAATTCCTTGTACATACCGTACTTCTCCTCATCGAACTGAGAGTAGGTCTCAACATCAGGGAAATGGCTGTAACCGCCCGACGAAGGCTGGATCATAGCCCAGAGATTATGCTCGCCACAGCTGCGGAGCCATGATTTCACAAGCTCGTAGCCATATTCGCTCACCTTGAACCGTCCTGTTGATTCATCGTGGCTCACAGAGAGCGAAAGGTTGAATATACAGTATGGACGCACATCCTCTGGTATAAGGCTGATGATCTTCTCAGGGTCGGCATAGTTCCAGCAGTCGATATGCACAAACCATGCCGGATGATCGGCATCGATGGGTCGACGCAGGCTTCCGGTGATAGGCACATCGGGAGGAGTGCTGCCTCCCCCCTGCCGCAAGTTGCAGCGGCTCGGTATCGTCAGAGAAATATACAGTGACATTCTCGGGATCGGATATGTCTACAGTGCTAATGGCACTGATCTGCTCTCCGCGTGAAGCCGGACGCAACACAGTCTTGCCATAGTCAAGGGCGTCCACCACCCAATCTCCGTTCTCATTGATGCTCACGCGCGGAGTCACAGCCTTGGCTCCGGTGACATTGATCTTCTCACCGGCACGTGTCGCCGAGGTGAGCCATTCACCGTCGATGGTCCAATAGTACACACCATCCTCATCGGGCATAGCTGCTACAGTGGGAGTATAGGTGTCGGGCTGCTGCGGAAAATCAGCAAGAGCCCCCACCTTGGTCCTGAGCGACACAGTGTTGCCGTCGGAGAATTCTACCATAAAGCCAGCATCGTCAGGAAGTACGGTTGTCTTGCGTACCTTGGAGCCTGTCTCCTTTGCCTGCACAAAGCTACGCACTGCCGCGATATTGGCATTTATGTTATCGACCGGAGTCTCCACAGCCTCAGGCTTAAGCACCGGAGCTGTGAACTCCTTGTCGTCACACCCGGTGAACATCACCGAGAGTGCCGACAGGAGTACAGCGGTCGAGAATAAATGATTGATTTTCATAATCTCGATTTAGGGGATAATTTACTTAGTGAGTCCGTTTACAAGCCCCTCGTAGATATAGTTGCGGTTACCGCCACCTGCCCACGGAGCTACGTATGAACCATCCTCAAGCACTTTGGAGAGATTGAATCCTATGGCGTTCTCGCCGAGGGCTGCCTTGTAAGCCTTGATCACCTCAGCATAATACTCGCCGATAGCACGACGCTCAGAGATGTTGATTGTCGAGGGATTCACGCCAAGATTGTTGCGGTCGATCACACGCACTGCAAAGTCGGAGATACGTACTGGCTTGCCAAATGCCGAGAGAGCCTGCATTGCAGCCACAGCCTCAGCTTCAAGTCCCTCCTGGGTAGCGTAATCCTCGGAGAATGTTGACGAGAGCACAAGGTTGACAGCATCGACAGTCACACCCTTCTGCTCAAGAGCCTCAATCACTCTCTTGAGTTCGGCTATCTCGGCAGGAGTGTTATCACTGATAACGAGAGTCTGGCTTACAAAATAACGCATATCTGATGCGGCATTCTCATTGATCTTTGCCTGAACCTTTGCCACATAGTCCTCGCCGATGTAGTCAGCCCAGTTGAACGCCGCTGACTCGTCATCGAACGGCTCGTCATAGATGATCATATCGGTCACCTTGTCACCTGTAGCGGCAGTCAGACCGTCGATCCACTTGTCAAACTCTCCGCCTATGATCTCGGCTTTCTCTTCAGGAGTCTTTTCAATCACAGTATCCTCGGTAGACACCACACGCTTGAAGGTGTAGTTGTCGAGATAGTAGAATCCTGCGCCTGTTGCAGAGCCGACTGCAAACTCAAATTCGGTAAGAGCCTTCTCCTCTTCGGTAAGTTCAAGGTATCTTGATGGATCGCTTGAGTCAACGAACGACAGACGTATACCTCCACGCGCCCACGGACCACCTTCGGTAGCTCCTGACGATGCAGCATTGGCACCTGTAAACTCCCTGCCGTTGATTATGAATCTCATACCTCCGCCATACTGACCTTTGATAGTTTTCATATCCACCTGGAACATCTCATAATCACCCAGCTTATGACCGTTGGGAAGCTTTATTGTTACCTTAGCAAACGACTGTTTGACAGGAGCCTCAGCAGTACCTACCTGGAGAACCTTTCCGCTCTTTCCTTCGGGGTCATCTACAATCTTTGCCACTCCGCCATTGGTAGTGGGATAGTCTTTGCCGATATTGTCACCCTCGAAATCGAGAACATTGTCAAGACCTGTGTCATCGCCTGCAACCTCCCATTTGATTTTCACATTGTCGATATAGTAGTTACCTGAACCGGTAGCCGATCCGATAGCCATCTTGAATGTGTTCTTGTCAAGGTCAGACTGACTGAACTTACCCGGCTCGAAGGCGAGCTTGATAAGTCCGCGGCCCCACTTGTTGTCCTCGCAGCCAAAAGAGGTGCAATTGCCATACGCCATTTCGGTGCCCTCGATAGTAAGACGCAGACCGGCACCATACAGACCGCCTGAACCCGGAGCCTTGATGTCAAATACCACCATCTTAAGATGTGCGAGAGTCTTGCCCTCAGGCATTGTCACCTCAAATGTAGGCAATGAATATGCAGCAACATTCCCCTCAGCACCTACATGCAGCACATGACCGCTCTCTCCGTCGGGGTCCTCCTCGACAGTAGAGACACTTCCGCCTGTCATGGGATAGGTCTTACCAAGTTCATCACTCTCGAAATCGGTCAGCACAAACTCACCGACCTCAGGCTCAACAGGCTCGTAAGGTATCACTATAGGAGCGATAAGCTTTTTGAGATAATCGGCAGGGAGATTGCTCGCTGAGCAGAGAGCAGGGCCGAACACCGACACACCGGCCTCGCCGGCGGTCGATATAAGGCTTGAGAGAGAGGAGAAATTGTAAACGCCTTCCTCATTGATGAGCTTGGCTGGAGTAAATAGCCCGGGGGCCTCTACCTGAGTATAGTTTGTGGCAACAATGCTGTATGCAAGCTTCTTGGATGCAAAATCCTCAGGTGATACAGACACGCCGAAAGGCACACCCGCCTTTGAGGCATATTCTGTGAGGACATCATACTTGCTGAGAGCAGCCTCCATCTCGGCGTCGTAGGGGACGTCGGGAGTGGGGATGGTGACATCATAGTCCTCATCGCAGGAGGTGAATCCTGCGAGAGCGACTGCCAATGCCATGGTTATTTTAATATGTTTCATGGGAATTCAGAAAAGATGTTAAACCTATTTAACTTCTATGGTCGGATAAACCGCCTGTACGCCACGGTTGCGGAGCACGAGGGTGTCGTTGGTCTTGAGCGACCATCCGGGAGTAGTCACAGTGTATTCCAGATAGAGCGCATCGCGATCCTCGTTGTTGATCACATTCTTTTCGCCGTTCTCTACGAAGCGACCGGTGCCTGTGATGGTGACAGCCGGATCGGTGGAAGAGAGGGCGCAAGTGCCATCCTCGGCAAATGTCAGCTTGAGGGTGTAGTTGTACACGTGGTCGCCGTCAGTCTTGGTGGAAAGCGCGAGAGTGCACTCCTTATATCCGGCAGTAACAACGCTAACCTGCTCATCCTTGATTACATCCGATGCCTTGCGCACTATCTCGGTGCTCACACCGTCGACAGTAAGTATGTCCTTGCCGCTACGCAGATAGATTGCATGCCACGGATTCACATAACGCACAAAGTAGAGAGTGTAGTCCTTGGGGGCAACAGTCCAGTCGGAAGAAACGAGACGGTTAGGATTCTCCACCATAGGCTTGCCCTGTAGGATAGAGTCCACTCCGATAGCACTGTTCATGACCAGCGGAAGCACATAGTTGAAATCAAGAGCCTTGGGGTCATTGAAGAAAGCATCGGTCAGTCTCACATTCACACCGCCGTCCATCGATCCCGAGGGGATAGTGATAGCGTTGCTTTCGAGGGTATAATAGCTCTCAGGCAGAGGGAGCACCTTCCTGCCACCGAAATCGGACGACAGGTACAGTCCGTCACAGAGCGACTCATCAACCGAGATGTTGATTACACGGTTCTTTGAGTTGGAGTAGGCACCACCCATCACAGCCTTCACATACATGATGTGCTGATTGTCGAGCGTGAGATCGATATCGCTGTCACGGCCAAGCTCAATAGTGCGACCCACACGCTGATTGGCGAAGTACACCGCCTGATAATCGAAATCAGGGAACTCATTGTCACCGTTGTGGCAAGAGGTTACGGCCATCGACGCGGCCAGTGCGAGAGTCAATATTTTAAAGGTTTTCATTATGATTCTAAATGATAGATTAAGTTAATGAACTTATTATCCGGGGTTACATGATCACCAGCCCTGATTCTGCTTAAGATTGCTGAACTTAAGCAACTCAGTCTTGGGTATAGGACCGTAGTACATATACGATTCGTACGAACGGGCCTCCACATTCGGGATCACATTATATACACTGTTGTTGGTTATATTCATGCCGCGTGCTGTCTCTTTGAGATCGGCTTTCCAGCGACGGAGGTCCCAGAAACGGAAGCTCTCGAAGCAAAGCTCCAGACGACGCTCGTTGCGGATGAGCTCGCGCATCTTGTCAGGATTGGCAGCACACTCCTCAAGATAAGGATCGCTGTCGATACCCAATGCACGGTGACGGATAGCCTTGATCACATCGTAAGCCGAATAAGAGTGTCCGCCATTGCCCCTCGGGCCCCAAACCTCATTGGCTGCCTCGGCATAGTTGAGGAATATCTCGGTGTAACGGAAACGTGGCTTGAAATGATTCTGACCCTGCTTCATGGAGGGATCCATGTTGACATCCATACGCAGACGCTTCTTCATGTAGTAGCCTGTGCGGGTAGATGTCTCACGCTTGTTGAGACCGTCGGCGGTAGTGGCGTCGGAACCTGTATAGATAGCTGTGTTGTTCACACCCTCGGCTGCACCGTTATATATGATATAGTGGGCGAGGCGGGGATCACGGCCGGCATAAGGCTGCGTTGCATCATACTTGCCGCGCTCATCGCTGATGGGATAACCGTTAGCCATCGGGAATGCGTCAACAAGATTCTGAGTGGGGTTCATGCGTCCGTTTCCGTAGAGCGATGGGGGGAAGTTTGCCTCTTCCTGCTCGGTGTTGTTCTTGTTGACGGACTCACGCCAGATTATCTCCTTGGGGTTTGTTCCGTCCGACATGTTATCGATCTCAGTGGTGTTGCAGTAGTATGTGACACCGGTGGCATCCATGCCTGCTGTGCCTCCGATATGGTCGAGCACTCCGGCTGCCGCATTTGCCGCATCCTCCCAGGTAGTTGCCGATGCATCATAGGCAGGGCTGGCAGCAAGGAGGAGGAGACGTGAACGGATGGCACGGCAAGCCAGGCCGTTGATGAGCAGACGTGAATAATGTCCCATTACTCGGTTGTAGGTACCGGGCTTGGAAGTGATCTTGTCAAACGGTGCGGGGACAGGGTCATCGGTGCCTATGCTCTCATACTCCATGGGGAGATTTTCCTGAGCGAAATCGAGATCTTCAAGGATGAACTTCACACAGTCGTCAAACGATGCGCGAGGCATATTGAAATCATCGTCCACTGTAAGATAATGGTCAAGGATGGGGACACCGGTGAGCTGACCGTCAGCTGTTATGCCTGAATGCGAACGGAGCAGATAGGTCATGAACAGGGCGCGCAGACCGCGAGCCTCGGCAATGGTGCGGAGACGGAACAGTTCTGCTGTCTCGGGATCATTCGCCCAGTTCACCTTATCGACATTCTCAAGGAACAGGTTAAGGTTCTGCACGGAGTTGAGCGAGTTGACCCACTGCGATGTCGGATCATTGTCAGAGGTCCATGAGCCGGAAGTCATCTTACGGAAAGCGTTGTCGGTCTCATTGGTCACAGCATCGTCAGTGGCATAATCGCTGTTGTCATAGTAGGCAGGGATGTTACGATACACATTCACAAGGAAACCCTGTGCGAACTTCGAATCGTCATACATCTGGTCTACATCCTTAAGATTCTCCTGTGCCGGCTCAAACAGGTCGTCACATGAAGTGAAGCCCATTGCAGCACCGAGCGAGAGAATCATAGATATATATAATTTTTTCATCTTGAGTATCATTATTAGGTATTATCAGAATGAAAGCTTGCAACCGACATTGTAGAACCTTGTCTGCGGAGCAGCGGTGCTAAGTTCCATGATCTTACGATTGGGCGAGATTGTGGCAAGGTTTTCACCCTGGAGATATACGCTTGCCCCGGAGAGCACCTTGTTGCCATTGAATAGCGAGGTGGGGAAGTCGTAGGTCAGCTGCACGCGACGTATGTCGAAACGGTTGGTGCTGTATTTCCAGAAAGTGGATACTTGGGTGTTGTTGGCTGTTGTGCCTGTTGTCAGACGTGGAGCTGTCGCTGTAGCGGCAGTCTCGGGAGTCCAACGTCCCCATGCCATCTCCGAGTACTTGCTCTCTCCGCCGTTGCAATAGTAAGAATTGTTATTGAACGCTATGCCACCTGCCTGACCTGTACCGTAAGCGAAGAGAGTAAAATTCTTCCAGCGTGCGGAAAGGTTGAGACCATAGGAGAAGGTCGGAGTGTATCTGCCAAGTACTACACGGTCATTGCTGTCTACCACACCGTCACCATTGACATCCTTATAGCGGAGATCACCGGGGCGGAGTGTGCCACCGAAAGTCTGACGCACGCCACGGTTGTCAATCTCTTCCTGAGTCTGGTAGAAACCTTCACAGATATATCCCATAGCCACGCTGAGGGGCTGTCCTACAGATGCGAGATATGGCTCAGCCGGCATTTCGTCACGCTGTGTCGCCTTATCGGTGTAATAAAGACCTGAGAATCCGAGACCAAGCTCCCAATCTCCTACATTCTTGACTGCATTTAACGAGAAGTCAATACCATGACGACGGTCGTTATTGTAGTTAAGCCAAGGGAGGAACGAAGCATCCCACTTGTTCATGAAGTTGGGGAAGATAGAGTTGGCACCCTGTGTGAGACCACCCTTGGTGTCCTGAATGAAGTAGTTGGCATTCAGGCTGAGCATATTGTCGAATATGGAAGCGTCGACACCCACACGGAACTCCTCACGGGTTATGAAAGTGAGGTCATAATTGTCAGCTCGCTTGGGAAGAGTGGTGTTGCCACCGGCTGTGCCGTCATGCCACTGCCACCAGCCGCCTGTATCACCCTTGAAGCCATAGTATCCCTTATAGAGATAGTAGTCGGTGATATCGATGTCCTGATGGAGCTTGGCAGCCGATGCTGTGAGCTTGAACTCGTTGATCCAGGGAGCATTCTCCTGAATGAACTTCTCCTGACCCATGCGCCATCCGAGCGACACAGCAGGAGAGAAGGCGTTGCGATGCCCGGGTGCGAGCTTTGCTGAGTGAACAAGCGCGCCTGTCACTGTAGCATAATAGCGGTGATCGTAGTTGTAGGATACCTGCGCACCTGCATTGACATTAGAGGTGGCATGAATCGGGCTTGAATCATGATTGGCGTCAGCCGAGTTCTGGGTCTGATAGCCCCATCCCATCAGCGTAGCATCAACCTGATGCAGATCACCGAACACACGGTTGTAGTCAAACTGTGCGCGGAACATCATGTTCTGAAGATATGTAGCCTGACCTACATACTCGTTGGTCGAATTGGTGTCATTGCCATGCTTTACGAGGTTCACTATCATAGGCTTGCCGTTAACGTTTGCCCATGTAGGCTCATAGATAGCATAGTCCTCCTTAAATCCCTCCGAGTAGATGGCGCGGTAGTCCACACCGAACACTGTCTTGAACGAAAGTCCGGCGAGCACCGAGCTGAGGTCGAAGTCCAGACCGAGGTCAAACATGAATGCCCTTGTCTTGGTCTTGATATATCCAGCCTCATATGCATCGGCAATGGCATTGGTGGCATTGCTTGATGTACCGCCGAGGAGATAACGACCGTCGATGAGAGTAGCGGATGCTATCATGTCCTGAAGCTCGGCATTATTTGGGTCCACGAGATCCACCGGGAGGAGCACACCGAAGCGGTTGGGCCATGTGCCTGAAGCCATTCCCCAGAAGTCACCGCGCGAGGTGTAGTTGTCCTGCACGAGCATCGCAGCATTGGTGTAAGCCTTGAGCCAGTTTGTGATGGTCATGTCGACATTTCCGCGTACATTAAGGCGCAGGTCGTTGTCCTTGTCGTGGTCACCTATCTTGATAAGACCGTCGTGGTAATTGAGCCCGAGGTTAAGATAATAGTGGGTGCGCTCATTGCCGCCACGCACCTCGCCGTAGGCTGAGTAAGCATTTGAGAACTTACGCAGATAGTTGCCGTTGTAGTACTTCTGGTTGGGATACTGATAAGGATTGGAGCTTATCGATGAGTTGTAGATGTCGCTCTGAGAGTAACGCTCGCTCATACCGTCATTGCGGCAAGCCTCATTGTAGAGGGTCATGTAGGAAGCCGCATCGAGATAGTTGGGATAGCTCTTCGGGACATCAAAACCCATATTGGCACGGAAATCGATCTTCATGCTTTCGTTCGAGCCACGCTTGGTGGTGATGAGGATCACACCATTGGCAGCCTCGCTACCGTAGAGAGCGGAAGCGGCTGCGCCTGAGAGAACCGACATTGATTCTATGTCCTCGGGGTTGAGCATTGAGGCTCCGTCGCCCGATTGTCCCATACCGGAATATAGGTCTTCGGTCTGTTTATGTTCGAGCGAAGGCATGGGTATACCATCGATAACGTATAGGGCGTTGTTGTTGCCTGAAAGAGATTTGGTACCGCGAAGAACCACTTTTGCGCCGCCACCGATACCGGCAGAGGATGCGTTGATGTTGAGACCGGCTACTTTACCTGCAAGTGAGTTGACGAAGTTGGCGTCTTTGACACCGGTGATTTCGTCGGCTTTGATTTGCTGTGTGTTGTAGGTAAGTGCTTTTTCGGAACGCTTGATGCCGAGGGCGGTAACGACTACTTCGTCGAGGCTTGTGGCTTCGAGGTTCATTTTCATGTCGG
>OFGL01001689.1_pt1 | contig 11988 bp, 8 predicted proteins | sample 1521801 | NCBI WGS metagenome assembly OFGL01 (sample SAMEA3504085, study PRJEB24116) | mouse gut metagenome | biome: mouse gut; feature: mouse-associated habitat; material: faeces | place: Denmark | collected 2011 | reverse complement strand
ATTGACCTGGCGTCGGCGGTCATCGCCGGTGACCTCCAGCGCGGCGACGAAGCGATGCAGTTCCCCGATGGTGTCCTTCTGCATCTGACTGGTTGCCGGGGTGAAAAAATAACAACCGCGGGCCTGTTCCAGCTCACGGTCGAACTGCTCCATCAGCTTCGGATCGGGGACCTGTTCCTCCAGCCTTGCCATGCCCTGGAGGATGGCGTCTATCCAGAGGCGGCGCTGGGCCTGCCAGGGGGGAGCACCCTCCGGCTGGTGGCGTTCCCATCCGTTTTGGCGCTCGATGGCGTAGGCGGTGAGGCCCTCGGCCACGAGGGGGATATTGAACCTGTTCACAGCTCCGCACCCCCTATCCCATCACAGGCCCCATGGACTGCTCCGCCTCCATAAAAGCGTCGTGGGCTTCGTTGAACCGCACCAGTTCCTCCGGGTCTACGCCGGTGAGTACGATCTCTGTCCCTTCAGGCGTGTCGCAGATCTCAGACACACGGGCATTGAGCAGGGCGGCATGATCCTCCTGCCCGGCGTCCGTCAGCTCACACAGATTTTCCACCAGCACCGACTGCTCCGCTTCCTCATGGCACAGGAACATCAGCCCGCCTCCTTTCAGCATGGGAAGCAGATCCTTCAGGAGAAGCTCAGGCGCTTTCTTCTCCTGGAGCTGCTGGCAGTATTCCGGATGATACTCCACTTCGATGCAGCCGTCGTGCATATCCACCGCCGATACTTCGGGGCGTTGCTTCAGGGCAGCTCGGAGCATAGAGTCCAGCCCACTACCCTCCCGGACTGTCAGATCCAGATGCTCCTCCAGATCCTCGAAATAGATACACCAGTTTCCGCTGGTGGTGTTCTCCGTTCCCCGGCGGATGATAAAGTCCGCCGCCCGATCCATCTGAGCGTTGACGATGTCCCGCATTCCGGGGATGTAGGCCGCGAGACGGGCGTAGTCATACTTCTCCGCGTCAACGAGTATCCCGTCATTGCTGCCCTGGCCCAGCGCCAGCAGGCAGTGGATGATACCGTCCCTGTGGAACATACAGCCCTTGTTCTCCCGAATAAACGGCTGCTCCACCAGTGGGGTGATCTTCAGCCGGCAAAAATCCTCATGGGACAGTTCCACCACTTTTTCGATCTGGCAGTCGTCCATCTGAAAATTGACCGGCTTTTCTGTAAAATTTGCTTTGAATTTCATAGTGCGTTTCCTCCTCTCTGCAATTATGGCAGATAGCTTCTGGGATTGGTCCGCTCTCCGTTGATGCGTACCTCGAAGTGGAGGTGGGGGCCGGTGGAGCGCCCGGTGGAACCGGAGAGGGCGATCACATCCCCGGCCTCCACCGTCTGGCCCACCCGCGCCAGCAGCTGGGAGTTGTGGCCATACAGGGTAGACAGACCACTGCCGTGGTCGATCATCACATAGTAGCCGTAGCCGCCCTGGTTGTAGGTGGACACGGTCACTGTTCCCGGCAGGGCGGCACGGACAGAGGTTCCGGTGGGTACCGCCAAATCCATTCCGCTGTGGCCCTTCCGTTCGCCGGTGAACGGGTCGCGGCGGTAGCCGAACTCCGAGGTGACCACGTTCCGCCAGTTCTCCCCGATGGGGGAGCAGAAGCCGTCCGCGCCGATGAAGGGCACATCCGACCCGGCGAAGCCGCTGCCGCCGCCCGCCGCTCCATATCGAATCAGGTTATAGATGCTGTCGGCGTTGCTCCGCTGCTCAGCAGTAGGCGTCACACCCATGGCGGCGATATTTTGCCATACGGTTCCCAGATCCTCGATGGGGATGGCGGCAGAGTAGGTCTCCTCTGTCTCCTCCGGCGGATCGCTGCCCTCCACGAGAACCGTGCGGATACGCTCCTCCCAGGTGACAAAGCAGTCCGCGAAGGACTGAGCGTCCCTATGGCTTTCGGCGCCGAAGTACAGAGCATAAAAAATCGCCTTGACGCGGATATCGTCAAGGCTGGTTTCTTCCTCTGTATTCTCGTTGATGGCAGCAATGGCAATATCCAGCTGGGCGAAGCTGGCGCGCATGGCCTCGATGCACAGCCGGTACTCCTCCGGGGTTTCCGCTGGAATGCCGATGGTATCGTAAAAACACAGTTCCACAGCGGTGATGTTGTGCTCGGTGGCGCCGGAGCCCAGAGCGCACAAAAAGGCGATGAGCAGGATGAGGGGGGAGAGGATCGCCACCAGCGTCCAGCCCACCGCTTTCCGTGCCTTTTCATCGGTCAGGATGATGGCGGCGGCCTTTGCTATCAGAGCCGGATTAGCCAAGGGTCATCCCTCCGTTCTCCTGGGCGGGCGCCTGCTCCACCTCTGCCTGCATCTCAGACCAGTGGTCCGCCAGTGCCTGGAGCGTTTCCTCATGGCCGGCGCAGGGCCGTGTCTGTGCCCACTGGCGGTACTGGTCGAAGTCCATGCCGCCGTCCAGCAGCAGCCTGCACACCTCCACCGCGTCGTTTTGGACACAGGCATGGAGCGCACTGTAGTCGTTGACGTCCACCCACATCCGCTTTTCCAGAAGTTCTTCCGCGATCCAGCTGTCACGGCCCTCACAGGTCAGCATATGGAGTGTCCTTGCTGAACTGCCTCCTCCGGAGATCCCTTTTTCCACCAGCGCAGATAACGTGCGAAAGTCTTTGTCCATAGCAAACTGCTCCAGAAGGAAAGACGGCGCGGCGGCAATCTGCTCCTCGCCGCACCGCTTGATGATCTCCTTAGCAATGAAGCGATGGTCTGAGTGGGCGTAGGAGGCCATTTCGCCAAAGAAGGACGGCTCCAGCTGCGGCACGCTGGCCTGTGCCCTCACCATCATGGACAGGACCTTCTCCGGATCGTTGATATCGATGGCTCTCTTGCAGGCGTTACAGTACGCCGCGTAGTCGATATTGCACCTGTCCCGCATCAGCAGCTCCGTCATCTTCCGGCCCACGGCCCCCGGACGGCCAGCCGCCTCCACCAGCAGGGTCTCCTCCTGCTGGTACGGAATCCTGGCTGCGTACTTCTTGAAGGCTTCCAGTTCGCCGTCCTGGATCGCCAGCACCGCTTTGTCAAAGTCGCTCATCCGCAGAGGGCGCATTCCTACCGTGTTGACATACTCCGTGATGCTCCCGGTCATGCGGCGCAGGAGCTGCTCGGTCTGGCCCATGGCCTGCTCCTGCCGCTCCCGCTGCTCCACCAGCGCCTCGATGATAACCTTTTGTTCCTGCTGGCTCAGATGCACCACAGAACCGCCGGTGTCCTCCTCCACACCGCCGATCTTCATGTATCGGGCGTGGGTGGCGTGATCGCCGTGGAACGCCTTGGTGATGGCGGAGGCGGTGAGGAACATCCTGTCCAGGTCGTTGCCGTTCTCGCCCAGTGTTTTGCCCACGATGAAGCTCTCGGTGACGCTCTTTTGCCGCTTCTCATCGTACCATTTGAGGTACACGTCCACATAGACGCCCTCGCTCTCACCATAGTCCACGGTGCAGAACAAATCCGCATCCCGGGGGATCTCCCGGCCATTCTGCCACTTGTCGCGCAGCAGAAAATACTCGTCGGGCAGATAGCCCTGCCCCTCCAGCCGGTGCTTCAGCTCCTCACATACTTCCTGGGCGGTGCGCTGGCCCACGTAGACCACGCCGTAGGGGGTGATCGTTCCTGCTTTGTTTTGGATCAGATCCAGGGCCGCCATCCGGCCATCAACCTGGTCGTACTCTGCCGCAGGCATAGCACCGCCGTTTATGGTCAGGACATGGCTTTTCCCAACCCGTTCCAGATCAGAGAAGTTGGTGATCACCGTGGCCTGCTGGCAGCAGAACGTCAGGTTGATGAAGTCCTTGATGCTGGACAGGTTCAATTTGAAGGCCATGGCTTCAAATTGGGCGTCCTCACCATCGGAAAAGCTGTCCAGCCGCTTGGCCAGATAATCCAGCTCGTCCACGTTGATGGCCTGGCCGTTCAGCCGTTTGAGGGTAGGGTATAACCCCTCCAGCCCCACCACCCGGCAGTCCTGGGCGGTAGGGGAGCCAATGCCAATGTCCTCCAGCATACGGATGACGAGGTCATAATCGCTGTTCGGGATGGGGAAGGGGATCGTGACCTGCCCGTATCCTGGGCTGGCCTGGCCGCTGAGGATTGCTTTGAAAATCATTCTGAAAAACTCCTTCCAAAATTTTTGTGCGATGGTGTGGCGGACAAATGACGCCGCCCCTCCATACGTGAAATTGGAGGGGCGGCAAGGCTGGCAATCTCAAATTTTTATCACGTCCCGTCAACGATCCGTCTCCGAAACATAGGCCGGGCAGGTGAGGCACACGGTTTTGTTTGGCAGTTGATAGTGCTTGCCATTGAACAGGCGGGCAGGGCTGCCCCAGCCGCCGGAAACCCGCCAAGGGGCGTTTTCGCGTTTCAGACTGTAAACGCACGATTGATAGGTATGGGAATAGTTTGGCTTCATCTATGTCTCCCTCTTTTCTCAGGATAGTGTCCGGCAGCAACGATACCAGATTCGGAGGTGGAAGTCTATTCACCACACCACCCAATCAGGAGCCGCGAAACCTGGGCACTATCAACAAAGGCGCGGGGAACAAAAAAAGTGCCGTTCCTCAGAAGAAGAACGGCACTAAAACGTGGGATTACTTTGTGTGGCACGATTGGGACGGACTGGGCGTGTGGGTTCGACTCCTGTCGGTTTGGGAAACCGGCTCGAAAATAGCAGTAAGCGTCAAATAGAGCTGAACTCACACAGGCCACAAAATAACCGGCAGCCGTAGTTTTTAGCGGCAGCCGGTTATTTGCAGAGTGCTTGTACAGGATCGTCCCAAGGCAGACAAGCTTCGGCGGGGACGCCGCGGGACAGGTTTTCCAGAAGGAACTTGAGATACGGGAAAGGCCGCAGGCCATTGGCCTTGGCGGTTTCCACGATGGAGTAGATGGCCGCGCTGGCACCGGCCCCCCTGGACGTGTTGGAGAACAGCCAGTTCTTCCGCCCAACCGCGAAGGGGCGAACAGCCCGTTCCGCCCGGTTGTTGGACAGCTCCAGCCGCCCGTCCAGAAAGACGTTCATCAGCCAGCCCTCCTGGTTCACGGCATAGGTCAACGCCGCGCCAAGCATACTTTTCGGCACGGGGTTTTTCTCATATTCCGCTTTGGCCCAGGCGAAGAACTTTTCCGCCGCCGGTTTGGACTGTTCCAGGCGGGCCTGGTACCGCTCCTGGAAAGAAAGTTTTTGCTCTGCGTAGCTGTTCTCCAGATGAAACAGCTTATCACAGAAGTCCAGCCCGGTCTTTGCCGGGGATCTGTCCCGCAGCTCTTTGGGCAGGCTTTTCAGCGTATCGGTGAATTTCCGCCGCATATGGGCCCAGCAGCCCGCCACTGTAATCTCCGGCGGCAGCTTGCAGTGGTACGCGCCATATCCATCGGTATGCAGAAGTCCCGTGAAGCCTTCCAAAAACCGGCTGGCACACTCTCCCGCCCGGCTGGGCTGGTAATCGTACAGAACCACAGGCCGTTTGGCGTCCCCCGAGGTTCGGTACACCCACACATAGCTTTTCTGCTGTGCCTTCCGTCCCGGCTCCCGCAGCACCATCAGCGTGGTCTCGTCGGCATGGAGGATCTCGTTGGCCAGCAGCTCCCGGCGGAGTACCTGGAAGAAATCAGAAAGCCACCGTTCATAGGCCGCGATGATCCAGTTGGCCATGGTCTGCCGGGAAATGGGCACACCCAACCGGGCCAGTTCCTGCTCCTGCCGGTATAACGGCAGTGCCAGCGTGTACTTGCTGTTCAAAATATGGGCCAGCAGGCTGGGGGAGACGATGCCGCTGTTTGGCAGCAGCGGGGGAGGGACTTCGCTTTTTTTCATCGGGACATGGTCGTTCTCCCGCTCACAGCGGCGGCAGCTGTACACCGCCTGGATGTGCTCCACCACCGTGTACTTGGCCGGCACATACACCAGCTCCCGCCGCGTCACTGCCTGCCCGCACTGGTGCAGCGCCCCGCCGCACTCCGGGCATACCCGCTTCTCATCCGGCAGCTCATGGATCACCTGCTCCACAGGCAGGCCGGAAAAGTCCTGCTCCCGCTTCCCCGCCTGTTTCCGCCGCTTATAGGTGATCTGCTCCAAATCCGGCTCCGCCGCCTTGGGATCGGCCACATCCTCCGTCTCGTTGAACAGGCTGAACTGCTCCGAAAGCACCTGGGTCTGCTCGCTGGATGCGCCAAACCGCTGCCCCTGCATGAGCCGCAGCTGCTGTGTGAGCCAGTCCACCTGCCTGTTCAGGGACGCAATTTCCGCCTCTTTTTTTGTCAACAGTGCCTGCCATTCCGCGGCGTCTTTCCGTTTCAGTCTCATATCCTGATTATAACACAAAAGAGCCGCGATTTCAACTATCGCGGCCCTTTTTCGCCTTAAACGGAACAATTGATTTCCCTAATAAGTATTCAAATTCCTCCCCGCTGATCTCCACCGCTTCCCCTGCCTGCCCCACAGGCCAGGGATACCGCCCGCTCTGCGCCCGCCGCTTGCTTTGCCGGAAGCCCTGCCCATCCCACTCAATGTACTGCACCGCCGCCCCTGTCCCGTCCCGGAACACATACACGCTCCCGTCATAGGGATCCAGCTTCAGGTGATACCGCACGATGGCGATCAGCCCGTCCAGCCCTGTGTTCATACTCGTTGCCCCGCACACCAGCCGCACCCGTTTCCCGCGTTTCCCTTCCCTGTTGGCCCGCGCCGCCTGCGTCAGCTTTTCCTTCCATTCCTCCACACTGTCCGCACTGATCCGCCGTTTTCCCCGCCGCACACCCTGCTGGGTGTACCGTGCTGAAACCGCGCAGCTCCGGCTGCAGTACCGCCGCCCCTGCCCGCTGTAATCCAGAAATTTTTCCCCGCACCACTCACAGGTCTCCTCGCTGTGCCCCCGGTCTACCGCCAGCAGATAACAAAACCGGCTGCAATACTTCCCGCCCCGGTGTTTGCCCGTCAGCGGCGCCCCGCACATCGCGCATTCTTTTGCCCCTTCCTCCTCTGGTGGGTTTGCCTTGTGGTACTCCCGCCACCATTCGATCCGGCACGCGTCACTGCAATACTTCCGTGGTATCCCGCTTTTCCATTCCGGCTGGAATTCCTTCCCGCAATTCGGACAGATCTGCTTTGGACGCCCCTTTGCCATCCGCCGCTCCTTGATCTTTCGCTGATCGTATTTCACCCGGCATCGGTCGCTGCAAAACCGCCGCCACCGCCCCGGCCCCTCTGTCTGCTCTACCTTGTCCCCACACTCCGGGCAGATATTTACCGGCACCCCATAGTGTCCTTTCGCGCTATGATATCTGTTCCGGCACGCATCACTGCAAAATTTCTGCCGTGTTATATGGCACGTTGGGATAAACCCTTTTCCACAATTTTGGCACTTCAGTTCTTCCGGCATCCACCCTTCACCCCCTTCCTTCCTATTCTACCATAGGGGGTGTAGGTTCAGCCCTATTTGACGCTGTTATGGAATGACTTTTGTCAATGCGCAGAGTCACCAAAAAGCGGGGCGGAAAATTGTAGGAAGTGCTCAAGAGCATATGGAAGGAACCCGGACGAGACAGATTCCGGCATTGGCCACTCTGTTATACGTGGGTTGGATACCACAGGTCAATGGTCCGCCGCCAGCTCTACCGTCTTACATCGTGGATCGCAAAAGTGCCATCAGCGTCAAATCGTAGATAGCTGAACCTTCTTTGTTCGTGCCGGTTCCTTCCAGATACTCTTGAGCCCTGGCTCCAGGCAGGAAAGGAGAGGGACACAAGCAGCCGCAGCCGGACTGTGGGAATGTGGGAAACTGCAAAGCAGTTTCCCATATTTCCACAGTGTTCAGGCGTAGTGCTCCGTCATCATTCCCCAGATAAAACAGGCCAGTTCTCTTGCAACGGCGGTCTTGGCGATATTGCGTTTGGAGCGCAGAGCGATGCGGTAAAATTTGCGCCGGAGTCGTTCGTTGGCTTTGTCTGCGTAGGCCACGATCTGCGTTGGGCAGCCAGCTTGCCGGGCCTTCAGTGCCGCTGATTTTTTCCCCACTGCGCCCCGGCCATATTGCTGTGCTGCCTCAATGAGAAGCCTGCGCAGATGCGAGTTCCCCGCTTTTGTAATGCCGGTGTGCTGCTGCTTCTCTCCACTGGAGTTTTCCCCTGGTACAAGGCCAAGGTAGGACGCAAACTGCTGCGCGGACGGAAACCGCCGGAAGTCCCCTACTTCGCAACAGAAGGCCAGGGCGGTATGGTTTTTTATCCCTATGAAACAGCCCAGTTTTTCAACCGGCTCCCGGTACGTTTCACTCCGGGACAGCTCCTCAATGCGTTTATCGTATGTCTCCACTTTCTCCTGCGCCTGGTAGTACAACACGAGATATTCTTTCAAAACCTCGTTGAGCACACCGTTGCCAAAATCCAGTCCCTCCAGCCAATACAGATGCCTTTTTGTCCAATATGATTTCCCGTCGTACTGCTTGCCGTGCCTCGTACATAAAGCGATCGTCTGCTGCTTGATCCGTTTCAGCGTGTTGTTTCCGTCGTCCCGCATCCGAATATATTCTTTTACCGCATCGTCCTCCGCCGTGGGAACATATACCGCGCTGTATGTGTGATACGCCAGACATTTGCTGATCCGCCGCGCATCCATCCGATCTGTCTTTATCTTTTTCCCGGGCGTCACTGGCATCGTTGACGGCGCCAGGATCACGCACTCCACTCCGTGATACATCAGCTGGTGATACAGGCTGTATCCCAGGCACCCCGCCTCATAGCCGCACAGGATTTCCGCCTCTTTTCCCCGCTGGCTCTTCACTCGGTTGATGTATTTGAGCACCTCCTGGTAATCCGGCTTTACCTTGATCTCCGCAAAAAATCGGTCATCCTCTACGCTATAGCAGCACAAAGTGTAGTTTGTGGTATGGACATCCATCCCAATATACGTTATACTTTTCATTGTGACTCCTCCTCTTGTTGTGGTATGCCTCTCGCCTGTTGGTCTTCCCACCTCAGTATGACTGGCTAATCCACGCTTTTCAAGATTGAGGAGTCATTTCATATTGTCTTACTCCCCGGCTTTTGTTATTGCTTTTTGTGAAGTATCATTCTTTCACTAAACACAGTGCTCTCTCATACTTCATGTACTTTTATAAGGCACTGAAACATTTGATTCTTACAGCCTATTCCTCGGTTCCTTGTGGCCGAGCGGTTACTATTTGGTAAAAAGTAATTACACACCAAGATCTGCTTTAATTTTTAGTAATTTCCCCTTTAAATCTTTAAGTGCCCACTTGTTTTTTGTCCGCAGTGCAACATTATTACCATCAAGTCCTGCTGCAATAAAGTCAAGAGCAGCATTGATATACATTGGAATGCTTTCAGCATCATCCTCCCAGTGCTTTTCGGCATATTCTAATACACACTTAGAAAATATTGAGAAATGAATAGCTTTTCGTTTATCGCTTGTACAACAAGTGTTTAGTATGTTCAAAGCCTCTTTACATTGTGTATAGTCTATCCCTACATTTGCATTAAAATATATCATAGCGTATGTGCTATCAATTGAAAATCGGTTATAATGCGCTAAATTGCGGGCACTATCAATCCATAGAAATGCCTCTTTCAACTGCTGCATTCTTGAAAAATAAATTGCTGCCTGTTGATAAATATACTCGCTCTCATCTTTTTGGATACATAGCTCATAAAATCTTTTGCCATCAGAAAAATCTGTAAATGCGCGGCAAGCCAAATCTGCATCATATCCGCTTCTTTTAAATTTATCATACGCACATATTTTAAAGGGAGGAACATTCTCCACAAAATTGAATAAAACATCTGAAAAAGTTTGGTTGCCGTTTGGAATGCTCTCGATTAATTTTTCTGCAAAAAAGCGAGAGCGGCATTGATAATAATTTTGCAAAGAAAAATCAATATCAAAAGATCCAAAATAAGACGTATTAGCACAATCCTTAATGAGTTGTCCAGCGCGGTGAACAGTATCCATCATTTCGGTCCATTCAAATTGTTCGTCGCCAAGAAAAGAATAGACCATATCAAAAGAGCACGGAACGCCGCAAGAATGAACGTAACAAATCATTAAGAAAACCTTGGCCGCCATAGGATCATTCATATAAAAGGATTCCAAGAATTTATAATTTTGTGCCCTCAGTGTTGTTACGAGCAAATTAGGCAATGTAGGATCTTTTTTGAATTTTTTCGTATTTGCGTTGACTCTTTTCAAATCCATTGGAATAACATTTAGAATTGCTTGCGCGTCGTTTTCCCTCAATTCTGTAATATCTATTGTTTCAAAATGCAACTCTTGTATTTTATGATACTGACGCTCGTAATTAAAATCACGATCACAACAGACCACTTGCACATTGTTTGCGCCAAATAATCTGATAACTGCATCGGTATCTCTAAAACAATCGTCAATAAAAAGTATGCTTTTAGCATTTCGTAATGCTTTCAAATAGGATTGAACTTGTTCTAATGTAGGGGCAACCATATAGTGCTTTAAGTAGTGTACTTCAATATTCTCTGCAAGCTGCATTAACAGAGTTGTTTTTCCTCCCCCTCGAATACCAGTAAATATGACATTTTTTCCTGCTGCAACCCAATCCGCTATTTGTGTATAATAGCTTAATTGAGGTATTGATTTTGCATAAACATAAGACCATCTGGGAGTATAGTCACAAAAGAATGATTTCAGCGGATAGGAACCCTCGCCATCTTTATCTGGAAGCTCATACCGTCGCAATTCAACTAAGTCAGGTTCACCTAATTCAAAATGGTCTTTCAAGTGAACTTGTTCTTGTCCGAATTCCAGCAAATATTGAAGCATTTCCTTTGTATCGCCTCTTATGATATTGAAATTCAAGGACAAAAGAAAATCAACTGTTTCTGCGTCTGGATTATACAATAATGCCCACTTTTTAACATTTTCATTAGTGTGCTTTTGCCCCCCGTACATTGCCTCTATTGGACCAGAATCTTCAAAATTCCACCCCCAAAATAGAATCGCATTCTGTTCTGCATCCTTGCTCAAACTTGTCCAAGATGCTTTTGAGTTTTTTTGAGAGAATGCACTTGCGATTTCAGTTGCGCCAAAAACATAGTCGCCCTGTGTCCGCACACAACCATGAAGTGGGAAATAATCAATCTGATTTCTACCAAATGACGTATTGTTTTTATCATATTCGTTACCCCGGATACTCCGATTATTTAAGAAGCATGTACTGTCTGGTGCTCCATATAACTTGAAAAGTAAATCATCTATATTTGTGGTATATATATTCCTGATGTTAATGCCCAACAAAGCCCTATATAAATCTGAAAATGTGCCTACTGTAAAACGTTTTTCTAAAAAGGTATAAAAAGATCCTTTATCCGTCTGTAATAGTTTAGTACAGGCCCGTGGAAGATTTTTATATGTACTTATTTCCGGGAATTCTACTTTTAGTTCTTTGAGTAAGTCGACACCAACGGGAAGCGGGTTCCCACTGTTGTCCGATGCCTCAACCGAAAACCCAGCCCCGCAAAATAGACTTATCCCATTGTTTAATGCTTGCCTAAACAGATTTTCATAGCCATTTGTGGAAAAATTTAATGCCATAGTCGATCTCTCCTTTGTATTTTATTTGGATATGGATATATTTTAAGTTAGCTTTTGATACCTCCTCATCAGCTCCGCCACACAACTCGTCTCGGTGGTAGTAGCCACATCGAACCCATACGCCTGCATGACGGCCCGGTCGTTCTGCTGATGGGCCTTCCGCAGCTCCGGGGGCATGGCGATCTCGTCGTAGAGGTCGGCAAGGGAGCAGTCCGGGTAGAGGGCCCGGGCGTCCAGGATGGCCTGGGCGGTCTGCTCAATTTTGGCTTTCTGCGCATCGGTGAGGGTAGCTAAGGGAAGCGGTAATCACTAATCTGTCCAAGTCGCTACGGCTCTTGCACTCTTTTGCCTCCTGGCTGTGGTCACTTTTTTGCGGG
>OFGL01001688.1_pt1 | contig 12007 bp, 9 predicted proteins | sample 1521801 | NCBI WGS metagenome assembly OFGL01 (sample SAMEA3504085, study PRJEB24116) | mouse gut metagenome | biome: mouse gut; feature: mouse-associated habitat; material: faeces | place: Denmark | collected 2011 | reverse complement strand
CACCTCGTGGCCGTAGTACACGCCGGGAGAGCGGACGATCTGGGACACCACCACCCGCTCCGCGCCGTTGACGATGAAGGTGCCGGAGTGGGTCATCAGGGGGAAGTCGCCCATGAAGATCTCCTGCTCCTTGATCTCCTCGGTCTCCTTGTTCCGCAGGCGGACCTTGACCTTGAGGGGCGCGGCGTAGTTGGCGTCCCGGGCCTTGCACTCCTCCACGTCGTACTTGGGCTTTTCATCCATCTTGTAGTCGATGAAGGTCAGCTCCAGGTTGCCCTGGTAGTCGCTGATCGCGCCCACGTCGGCGAAGACCTCCCGCAGGCCGGTGTCCAGAAACTCCTGATAGGAGGTCTTCTGGATCTCCAGGAGGTTCGGCATGGAAACAACTTCCTCATACCGGGCAAAGTTCTTGCGAAGGGTCTTACCGTAATACTTGTCTTTGGCCATCTTCACATTCACCTTTCTGCCGCCGCAGGCGGCGGGGATAGAGACACGCCGGGCGCCGTTGTTAAAAAGCCTTCGCCCCGCTCTTGCATTCTTCTGGGAAATGTGCTATACTCCGATTAAGGTATGGAGCGGGAGGCTTTCCACCCGCTGTCAATAAGTGCTTTATTTTACCACGCCCATTTCCCTCTGTCAAGGGGAAACGGGCGTTTTGTGTGTATTTTTTCCATGTTTCGCAAAGAATCCCGCAGCAAAAAACCAGTCAAATCCCCCATTCCCGCCACCGCATATTGGACCTTCCCATAAAACCGCCCGCCAAAATCTTCTCACCCACCCAAACCGTCGCCAGCGAAGCGCCGCGGCGTCTAAAAAAATCAGCCGTGAACCCAACAACGTGGTTCACGGCTGAAAGCGAAGAAATTTCCCGTCCGGCGCAGTTTTCGCCGCGCACGGCGGAAACGGAGCGGTAAGGGGAATTTCTGAGCTGGAGCAGGGTACGGGAATCGAACTCCCCGCTTTTTGATTACCTTGTGTTAAACGTTATAGAACGCAGATAAATGCTAAGAAATCAGAACTTTTTCATGTTACTTTATGCCCCATAACCATGTACGCCGTTCCCTGTCAAAGGGAAACGGAAGGGGAAAACTGAGATTAAAAATTGCCTACCTGGCAGGAATCAAGATTATATATAAAGCCAACACTTTCTTATACAAGTGCTGGCTTTATATCCATAATTCTTGATTATATTTAAGGAAACAAACTTATAACAATTTCTCTCGAGGCTTTGTGCTTAATGTGCGCCTGATTTCATAGCCTTTCTATGGTTAGGTTACACCGTAATATGAGCTTCGTCATCTAAAATTAGCCCCGTTAAAGGCACCGACACAGATTTATCAACCTTAAATCTTTCAGCTTCACTTCTTATAAAATCCTGGTTCGCCTTCCACGGAGAATTATCATCGTTCGGATTATAATTGACGTTAATGGTTGGATGCCCTTTTTCAAAGGGACCTATATAGTAAGAATACTTGGATGTAGTATCGTTTTTACCAATCATCCACGCATGATTGGTAAAATCCTCTGGGAACCCATCCACAAACTTCCCTGTATACAATGTTCGCACAGTTCCATCTTCGAAATACTTTACCATGTATGCTTCGCCGGAATCATCGTTAAATCGACCATTTGACGTATTTCCGTTATAATAGCCTTCCAGTTTTCCTCCAACTTTGAGTTGAAAATCATCAATGGTCAGAATATCCTCAACGGTTACACTATCGTAGGTAAATGCCTGATTATAATCGCTATTGCGGAAATAATCCCAAGTCTCGCCAGTGCTGAAGTTTTTCTTCATAGTACGCCTAGAGAAAAACCACACGTCCCGCCCGTCCTGACGTTCAGTCTCATTCGGAAAAGCTTGCTTAAACGACAACAAATCGCCACTATCATAGACCGCTTCCGTAATAAGGATCAGTTTCCGATCCTTATAAATATTGATAATGCACTCTCCATCCCAGTTACCATACTTATCTAACTGCCCGTAAAAGAAACATTCCTTACCTTCTTCTTTGTAAGGAATCAGCAACTTCTTCTGCGCAACATCTTCTACAGTCAACTCATTTCCCTTGGAGTTATATGCGACTATGCTAGTATACTGGACTGCAGCGTTACTGAGTACAAACGAATCTAACGTTGCCAAGCAAGTATTCACTGACTGCTTGTAGGAATCCGAGATACTCAGCCCAACTAACTCCGGAGACGCTCCGGCCAGAACATACACTTGTTCTTGGATTTTATTGATTCGCTCATCAATTTCATCAATTCTTTGGTTAATCTTTTGATCAACTTTATCAATTTCCCCACCTATAGAAACAGATTGAGCCGAAATACTTTTTTCGATTTTCTCCATGTTCTCGGAGATTGTATCCAACTTATTTTTTTCTACACCTATCCCCACAAGTATTGCGCATATGGCTGTTATGAGAAACCAATACTTCTTCAAAAAATCGAGAAGAGGCACAATATTCATTTTTCTACATCTTCTTTCTAGTACAGCGGTAATTGCTGCACCCACTTAATACACCTCCATCCTAGCAAAAAAAGTAGAAAGATGTCAATATCTTTTAAAGATTTTTCCAATATTATCATGATACTGCCTAAAATAGCTGTCGAATTATAGGCAATATTTTTAAGGAAGCACTGATTTAATCAACGCGTGCAGATTTGCGCCAGAAATTTTTGCTGGCAAGGAAGAAAATTGCAGGAATCCTGGCGGATTTCAAGATTTTCTGACGCAGATCAGCGGAAATTTATGGCGTAAAGATGTGCGCGGGGATTAAATCAGTGCTTCCTTAAACATCCTTATTGATTTTATAGTTCTGCTCAGTGGCCTGGGCGATAGCCCGGTTGATCTCCAGCATGGCGGGGTTCCCTCTTTGCAGAGCGTTGTTCAGCTCCTGGAGCTGTGTGAGGGCGGGGGTCAGGATGATCCCCTCATGGAGCCTGAGTTTGTTGTACATCCGAACGAAAGCGGCGTAAATCTCCGTTTCGGGTATTCTGCCTATGGGGCAGTCCGCCGCCCTGTCATCATGCTTCCGGCAGGCCCAGGAAACATATCCCTTTTTTGTTGTGCGCCTGATAAAAGGCGTTTCGCAGTTCCCACAGACGATTTTCAACGTCAGCGGGTAGGTCGCTTTGGGAGCATAGTTCCGCTGCGCCCTCCGCAGGCGCAGATCACGCGCTTTCTCAAACATCTCTTTTGTGATGATGGCTGGGTGGGTATGTTCCGTGTAGTATTGATCCACTTCTCCCTGATTTCGCTTTTCTACATATGGAAATTCAGTCGTGAATGTTTTCTGGCAGAGGGAATCCCCCACATATTTTTCATTCGTCAACAGGTACAGGACGGTGGTCTCCTGCCAATAGGGCCTGCCGTCTGTTGTTCGGAAGCCCTTTTGTGTCATCTGCTCCGCGATCCATGCCAGACTATGTCCGCCCAGGTAGGCGTTGAAGATCCAGCGCACCTGCTCCGCTTCCGCTGGAACGATCTCCAAATTTTTTCCATCTATGAGCCGGTATCCGAACGGCGCTTTGCAGGTGATGAACTCACCTCGTTCCATCCGCCGCTTGTAGCTGATACGCTGGTTCTGGGATATGGAGATGGATTCCTGCTGGGCCAGAGCGCCGGAGACGCTCACCATCAGTTCGGTGGTGAGCGTCTCCGTGTTGATGTTTTCTTTTTCAAAGTAGACGGTCACGCCCAGGCTCATCAGCTCCCGTAGGGCGGCGAGGCAGTCTTTCTTGTTCCGGGAGAAGCGGGAGATGGACTTGACCAGCACCCGGTCGATTTTGCCCTTCCGGCAGTCGGCCAGAAGACGGTTGAAGTCCTCCCGCTTGTCCGTTTTCGTGCCGCTCACCGCCTCATCCGCTAATGTCAAGCAGGGTCTAAAAATAAATTGTAAACAAATTGTGAATGGTGTCGAATGAGAGGACCGCCTCCCCAAAGGTAACGCTACTGCTTTGCCATGTTTAACTTCATCCCACTGGCTTGCAACAATTCAAGCAATATTTCCATATTGGTCTGAGAAATACTGCCATCCTCACAGATCAATTCAACCTGATGCTCTTTCAGCCAGTTCAAATATCGGTCAGTCTTTTCAAGGCTACGTCCCAAACGGCAAAGGTTCTTTACCAGCAGGAAGTCGATTTCTCCATTTGCCACGGCCTCGGAAACCTCGGCCAATCCTCTGTGGGAGAAGTCAAGTCCGCTGGAGTGTTCAGCGGTAGTGCCTACAATTTCAAGGCCCTGCTTCTCTGCGTATGCCTCCAAACTTCTCTGCTGGACTGCCAACTCCCAAGCGTTAGGATAGGCAACTCTGCAATAAATCCAGGTTCTGTTATGCTCCATGTTGATGCTCTCCTTGTAAATCAAGTATCAGCTTTTCCAGTTCGTCACGGAAATTCCAGGCAATTTCAAGCCGCTTGTCAGGATAGATGCGGACTTCTCTCAAGACTTCCGTCACAATCTCACCGGTGATTTCCTCGACTTCCGTATACTTCTCAAAAGTAGAAACGAAACTGTTCTGCAAACTGCCATTCTGCCCCACGTTCTCCAAAGTGGCTTCAATCTCGGCAATTCGGGCAGCAACGGTATCTCTATGCTGGACAGCGGCGGCTTTTGCGGCAAGGGATTCCGCTTTGCTGACCTCACCCAGCGCAAAGGATTCGTACATCCCACTGATTTGCTGGCAAAGCCGTTGATGCTTTTCCCGCAATCCAGAGAGGGACTTCACCATAGCGGTGGTGTCCTTTTGCCGCACTCGATGCTGTTCTTCCCATAATCGGCGCAGTTCTACCGCCATCAATGCCTGCACTCGAAGCCCCTCCAAAACAGCGTCCAGAATATCATTCTCTGGCGTTCGCTCCGCACAGGTATAGGCAGCGTTCATGCGGGGGGTACGGCAGTAGAAATACATCTGTTTCCCTATGGTATAAGACATTGTGTAGCCACAAACGCCGCAGCGGATTTTGCCATGTAGCGGCCAATCGTGCTTTTCCAGACCATCACGCTCCGCAAAGGCCCGCATCGCCGCTTGTGCGCGGTCAAATTCTTCCTGCGTCACAATACCCTCATGGGTGTTCTCTACGGTGATCCAGTCCGCACGGCTGACCTTGACCGTATGTGTGCGGCCCACCATATCCCGTATTCGTTTCCCAAAGATGTTTTTTCCAATATAGCGTTCATCCCGGAGAATTTTTGATACGGTTTTATCTGTCCAGAAATTATCCTCGAAAATGCTGGGCCATCTGGTACGGGAGCATCCAGCCGACCGTTTATAGAGCATGGGCGTCGGCACAGCCTCACGGTTTAGAAGCGCCGCGATTTCCTCTGTTTTCTTACCGTCTGCCATCAGGTGGAAGATGCGCTGTACTGTCTCCGCCGCTGACTGGTCGATCATCAGACGGGTCTTATCAGTCGGGTCTTTAATATAGCCATATGGGGCGAACGGCGAGAGGAAGTCTCCCCGCTGGGCGCGAAATTTTTTGGCGCTCCGCACTTTCCGGGACAAATCTCTGCTATAAAGGTCATATAAGAGGGTCTTAAAAGATGTTTCCAAACTGTCCACATCCGTGGGCCGGATGCTGTCAAAACCATCGTTCACAGCGATAAAGCGCACACCCAGGAAGGGGAACACGCAGGAAATGTAGTTACCCACAATCAGGTAGTCGCGGCCGAAACGGGATAAATCCTTGACAACGATGCACTGGATTTTTCCCTGTTTCGTCTGCTCGATCATCTCTTGGACGGCGGGACGCTCAAAGTTTTTGCCGCTCCATCCATCATCGCAGAACTCGATCACATCTGTGTCAGCCAATTCCGGGGTACGGCTGATAAAGGCATCCAGTAAATTGCGCTGGTTCGTAATGCTGTTGGATTCAATCTTACCGTTTTCCCCTAAATCATCATCCTCTGAGGAAAGCCGGATATATTTTGCGGTGGTATTACTCATGCAGACACCGCCTCTCCCTCGGACACCAAAAACTGGAGCAGGGCGCGGTATTCATCTTGGTAACGCAGGACGATACTCACACGATTTCCAGCATCGACTTCCACACGCTCAATCAGCGCATGAGCCATGCCCTCTGTCAGTTCTGTTTCCTGTCGGTACTGAATGCAAGTAGTAAGCCAGGGATTTTCGGTGGTCTGATGGCGAGTGTCTTTCTGCTGCTGTTCCAATGCTTCCAAGCGGGCTTGGGCACGTTCCATGTCGGAACGATACTTCTGCTTCATTTCCGTGTATTCCCGCTCCGTCATTAGTTTGTCGGCGTAGTTCTGATACAAGCTGTCATAGAGCATTTTGGCACGGGAGAGTGCCTGTTTTACAGTCGTGACTTCATGCTCCACAATGGCCCTTTGGCTGACGGCCTTTGTTGACCGGCTATACTGACGCACCAACTTGTCCAGATTTTCAGCCAGCGCAATCTCCCGCCGCAAGGTGTCCCAAAGGATTTCCGTCAACTCTGTTTCATGGAGATTCTTCTTCGGGCAGGAAATTGGATTGCTTGCATGGGTTCGGCAGATATAGTTGTAGTAGAGATGGGTTCCTTTATTTGTAACATTCTTATACCGCGTCATGGTTCGTCCGCAGTCCGCACAGTAAATCAGCCCGCGCAGGATATTGGGGATTTTCCCCAGCCCGTCATGCCGCCCTAAACGCTCCTGGTAGGTGCTGCTGGCATCCTCCGCCATCCGTTGAACCGCACGGAAGGTATCTTCGTCTATCAGCGGTTCATGGGTGTTGCGAACGATGATCCACTCGGATTCCGGCACCTGATAGGGTTTCTTTCCCTCGGAGAAGCCGGAGCGTTTGCGCCCTTGAATCATGTGGCCCAGATAAACCTCATTAGTCAGGATTTTCTTGACCGCATAGACGCTCCAGAGCGTATTTGCGTAGCGTTCTGATTTGGCGTCGCCTTTCAGATAATGATACCGGGCAGGAGAAGGAACACCCCGCTCATTCAGCTTCCGGGCGATATTCTGATAACTCAGGCCGGAAAGCCGCCACTGAAACATATCCCATACCACCGGCGCGGTTTCCTCATCAGGCTCGATCCTGTGGCGGTCCTCGGTACACTTATGGTAGCCATATGCCGCCCAGGTGCCAATAAAATCACCGTTCTGCTGCTTTGTTGACAGCGCGGGAAGTATTTTTCTGGATATGTCCTTGCTATAAACTGCGTTCATTATGTTTTTCAGCGGCACAATATAGCCGTCCTGAGAACGCTCGGCGGTCAATGTGTCAAAATAGTCATTGACAGCAATAAACCGTACTCCCAGGAGGGGGAAAACTCCCTCCAGATAGTTGCCAGTTTCCCGATAATTCCGCCCAAACCGGGATAAGTCTTTGACTACGATACAGTCCACTTTTCCGGTTCGCACATCCTCCATCATCCGCTCAAACTCCGGGCGGTCAAAGTTCGTTCCTGTCCGTCCGTTGTCACAGTATAGATCATAGAGCCGCATATCCGGCTGACTGGCGATGTAGCTTTGAATCAGTTCCTGCTGTGTTTCAATGGTGTCTGCCCCTGGTTTGCCGCTGTCCTCCACAGATAGCCGGACATAGCCGCCTGCCTGATATACCTTTTTCGGGGCTTCTGCGGGTGCGGCTGGCGGCAGGATGGGATTGACCTTGCGTTTCGTCCTTGCCATCTTAGACCGCCTCCCTTCCGGGAAGCATCTCCTGGGCCTGTATGAGCAGGTCAAAGAGCCACTGAAATTCATTGTACCAGCGGTAGACAATCTCCACCCGGCGCTCACGGAAGATTAAGATGCGCTCGATCAGCGATACGACAATAGTGCGATCCAGCGAGGTAATATTCTGGTGCTTGCGGAATTGGGCCATCCATCCCTGGTTCTGGCTGAAACCGCTCATTTGCTTGTCGATTTCTGCTTGAATGGCCTCGGCCTGTTCCTCTGCTTCGGTACGGCGGTGGGAATAGGTTTTTTTCAAGTTTTGATATTCGTCACGGTCGATTACACCGTCATTTAGGCTTTCATAGAGGGAAAGCAGAAGGGTTTGATTGCGGTCAATTTCTTCCTGCTTCTTTCCAAGCCGTGCTTGCAGCTTCTTCACACTGGCCTGCTGAAGCCGTGCGGTATCGGTCAGTTCCAGCAGGTCGGAGAGGTCAATTACGTCCCGAATGTGCTTTTTCAGCGCGGTCAGAACAATTTCATCCAGGGCCTCTATCCGCATGGAATGGGAGGAACAGAGTTTTTCATTCTTGTGGGCAGCGCAGACATAGTACACATACCGCTTTTTGCCGGACGGAACCGTTTTGCGTATCATGGAACTGCCGCACTCGCCGCAGTAGACCATCCCGGAGAACAACTCCACGGCTTTGCCGCTGACGCTGGTTCTGGTGTCCAGGGCAAGCACCTTTTGAACGCTTTCAAAGTCGTAGCGGTCAATGATTGCCTCATGGCAGCCCTCTACCACCGCCCATTCCTCGCGTGGCTTCGTGACCAGCCGCTTGACCTTGTAGCTGGGTGTGGTCACACGGCCCTGCTCCAGCACTCCAATGTAAACCGGATTTTTCAGAATCCGCAGTACCATTCCGGCGCTCCAAACGGATTCTTCTTTCACTCGGAAGGTGGTGGAGTAGCGCATTCCCTGGGAACGCTTATAGTCCAGAGGCGTGGGGATGCCAGCCTTGGTCAGACGATCTGCAATATCCCCGGCACTGACACCTTCCAGCTTCCATCTGAACATATCCCGAACCACATCGGCGGCGTAGTCGTCTACCAGTAGGCGGTGATGGTCCTCCGGGTCCTTTTGGTAGCCAAAAACAGCAAAAGAGCCGATGAAATCTCCGCGTTGGCGTTTGATTTCAAGCTGGCTCCGTGTTTTTACCGAGGTATCCCGGCAATATGCCTCATTTATGAGGTTTTTGAAAGGGATTACCAGCTCATCAGATTCTGCGTTGCTGTGCAGGCTGTCGTAGTGGTCGTTGATTGCGATAAACCGCACACCGAGGAAGGGAAATAACTGTTCCAGATATTCTCCCACGCCCAGGTGGTTGCGGCCAAACCGGGATAAGTCCTTGACCACGATGCAGTTGATCTTACCTGCCTTGACCTCGGCCATCATCTCTTGGAAAGCCGGACGGTCAAAATTAGAACCTGTGTAGCCGTCGTCCACTTTGATGCCACACTCCCGCAGTTCCGGGTGGTGCGACAAATAATCACGGATCAGGTCTTTCTGGCCCGTGATGCTGTTGCTTTCGTCCTTGTCACCGTCCTCGCGGGACAGGCGGACATAACCGCAGGTATTCCATACCTGTTCAGCGGTCTGTTTCATATGCTTCGCCCCTTGTTGTCAAAGTTTAATCAGCAAAACACTTTAACAACAAGCGGGACACTTGTTTGTCCTGTTGCTCGGATGTTAACATAATATTTTCGAGTTGTCCAGAGTGTTTTGCAAAAAAGTTTTTCTCAGCACTTTGAGCGTATGTAGGAGAGCATCCTGTCCTCCAGTGTCACATCCGTATCAATGAAGCTGACCTTCACCACATATTTGCCATGACGGTAGCAATAGGGATTGCCAATCTGTCGAATGAAGTCCAAAATCCGCTCCTTCTTCGGCAGAGCGGTGTTGATCTCCACATCTCGAATATCCCGCAGGGTTGTCGGGTCCACAGTCCGAATATCCACATTCTGCATCGCTTCGACCTGTTCTCTGGTATAAGCGCACTGGCTCATATACTTCCTCCCTTCTGATTCAGCATATGCTTGTACTCTTGCTTCCATGCTCCGCAAATTACAGAACCGCCGCAGGCCATTTCTGCGGCGGTTCATTTGTAGGGAATCATCGCTTGAAACGGTAGGGCAGTTCCGAACCGCCGTTTTGCTGACCGTTGTATTTGTCCCGGATGATACGGGCGAAGCGTAGAGCGGTGTTATAGTCAATCCGCCCCTGACGGATGATCTCGTCGGGGCTGACGATAGACATACGCCGGACAAAGGCCCGGTCGCTCAATTCCATTTCATAAGTCTTGACGAACAGAGCCATACCAGAAAACATGGAGGCTTTCAGAGAATTGGGCGTACCCTGCCACGCTCCGGCCATCAGCGCCAGCATCCGGGAAAAGGCATCACCGCCTAAAAGCTGGTAGGCGTTGATAAGGGCACGAACGGCGGCGATCTCAAAGGGTTCGCCGGTCTGTGCCTCCAATGCCCAGGTAAAACCGCCGTCCTCCACCAGACGCTTGACCTCCATGATTTTTGCGTCCGAGCCAGCTTCAACCACAGCTTTGGTATGCTGCCGCAGGGTTAGACGTTTTTTGTCCGTGTCCAGCTTGGCATACATTTCCGCTTCTTCCGCATAGGTCAGGCCGGTATGGATGATGCAGGGGACGATTACATCCTTGCCGCCCGCCATCTGACGCATGGCCTCAATACGGTGCTGGCCGTCCAGAACATTGAATTTTCCATCCCGAAAGCTGACAACCACTGGGGACAGTTCGCGGCCGCTCCACTCCCGGATGATCTTGTCCACATCCTTCTGCTCCACGGGCCGCTGGTAGGGCAGACCGGAGGTCAGACGGCTGGTGGAGAGGGTGCGGATAGCGCCGGGATTGCTATACTCCACTTCGGGAAGGGGAAGGAAAGTCTGCTGTTCCGCCCGGTCCGGCTTGGGCGGGGCGTGTCTTTTGCGGTAGCTCATACGCTCATGCTCCTTTTCATTTGTTGCAGTAAATCATGTATAGCGGTTGAGATCGTACCAAACCGCTTTTTCAGATAATCAAACTGCACAGGCGTTATATCCGGGAAAACGACTGTGCAGAAGGGGTCGCTATACCATTCAAATTCCTTCTGGAATTTCTGGATGAAAGAATCCAGTTCGGCCAGCAGCGCATCCGGGGTATAACTGCAATCCTTATCATGGTTTTTCAAATCAGCAATAGATTCCTCAAAAGAGGCGTAATGTCTACCGCTGGACGAATAGGGAACAGCGGCAGGCATAGGGGCCTCTGGCGGCGGTGCTGGCTCCGGCTCTGCGGGCGGCGGCTGGTATTCATCTACCGAATGAATACTGCCCGCTACTAACTGGCTGGCCGCTTCACTCTGTTGCTCCGGGACCAGCCGGGAGAGATTTAATGCGTCCTTCTTTGTAATCTTGGCATCAGCATCCCGAATAATGTTTTTTGCTTCCGGTGTCAGATTCTTGGCGGTTTGAATATCACGCCGAACGGTCCGGGGGTCAACTCCCAACTTCTCAGCAGTATCATCTACAAAACTTTTTAACGTGGCGGACATTTTGTCCGTCACGTTGTTGCCCACAGCGCGGTTCATTCCGGCTGCCTGCGCAATTCCAACCTTTGTCTCTGGATGAAGTGCTTCGTATATCTCTTTCCGGCGCAAAAGCAAATCGCCATAGTCCATAGGGGATAGTTCAGCCCGGACAAAGTTCTCGTCTATCTCTGCCAGTTCCGCTTGCAGGCCCTCCAAGCCGCTGACCGTACATTCGATTTCCGTCCACCCCAGCAGTTTTGCCGCCTCCAGCCGGTGAAGTCCAGCAATCAGGATGTGTCCGCAGTCAACCGTGATTGGATTGAGCAGGCCCACTTCTGAAATGCTGTCCGCCAATTCTCGAATATCTTCCGTTTTGGCTTCCCGCCGCCCCGGATTGATCTTGATCTCGCTGATCTGAACCAGCACAGTCTCACCTCCCTGGCCTCCGGCCTCTTGATAATTCATCTTTGCCGGATGGAACACCTGGGGCCATAGTCCGCCTATGGCCCCAGGTCTTTCATCCGACCGTTGGGCGGGAAGAACCGCGCCGGTCCCGGTTGTGTCCTCTTTCTGTGAGGAAGTGACCGGCGCGGGTTCCCTTTGATACCCTTTCGTTAGAATGTGTGCCGTATTATCAGGCGGCATGACCGCCCTGCTGCTATCCCCCCGGCACGGGAGTATGTAAGTCCGCCTTGGTACGGCGACGCGATACCAACAGACGGTGACGGCAGGTGACTAAGCTTCCCAGGCCAATCCCTCAGTACCTCCCTT
>OFGL01001685.1_pt1 | contig 12018 bp, 10 predicted proteins | sample 1521801 | NCBI WGS metagenome assembly OFGL01 (sample SAMEA3504085, study PRJEB24116) | mouse gut metagenome | biome: mouse gut; feature: mouse-associated habitat; material: faeces | place: Denmark | collected 2011 | reverse complement strand
AGCTATGAGGTTATGAGCAAGTAGCGAAGCGGATTGCGAATATCCGATTTGACCATTCAAGTATAACGACAATTTTCGTTCCATTATTTGATAATAATTGTATTATGTTATTACTAACTTTTCTATTAAATTTCCCTTCATGTTACGGAATAATGGATTACTGTCTATCAGTTCTTATGTGTTATTTTATGGCACATGAGCATTAAGTGAGGAGATATGTAAAGATAATTCTCGAAAAAGTCAGTATTGATATGGCTTTTAGAGTTTCATAAAATTGTATGATAACATAGAATAGTGTATAATTACATTAATAAATTGGAATTTAAAGAGGGAATGAAGTGAATTCGATGGAATATCTAAGAAGTGATGAAGAGTTAAAGCAGATGAGAAAAGAATGGGAAATGAAATTCACAGAATTTTCACAAAAAATTAGCACTCATCTATTGACAGTGCTAACAATAGGTGCTATGGTATTTGTGAACAGAAATAGAAGAATTCTTAGTATGAAACCTTTGTATTTACCAACAATAGTGATAGACAAAACAGTACGTTTGGGAAGGAGGAACCCTTATGAACATTCAAAAATTTACACAGAAATCAATCGAAGCCATCAACGGGTGTGAGAAACTGGCATACGAATACGGCAATCAGGAAATTGAGCAAGAGCATTTACTCACAGCCCTAATGCGTCAGCCGGACGGCCTGATTCAAAAAATGATAGAAAAAATGGAGATTAATAAAGACCATTTTACCGACAACGTGATCCGTCATTTAGAAAAGCGCACAAAAGTTTCCGGCGGCCAGATTTACATTGGGCAGGCATTAAACAAAGTCCTTCTAAGCGCCGAAGACGAAGCGAAACAAATGGGGGACGAATATGTATCCGTAGAGCATTTATTCCTGTCTTTAATCAAACACCCTAATTCTGCCATTAAAGAACTGTTCAAAGAATATGGAATTACAAGAGACCGTTTTCTTTCGGCATTGTCTACCGTAAGAGGCAATCAGCGCGTAACCTCAGACAATCCGGAAGCGACGTATGATACATTGGAAAAATATGCTTATGATTTAGTAGAGCGCGCCAAGAATCAAAAATTAGACCCAGTTATCGGGCGGGATTCCGAAATCCGAAACGTAGTCCGGATATTATCCCGAAAGACTAAAAACAACCCTGTCTTAATCGGGGAGCCCGGCGTCGGCAAAACAGCCGTTGTCGAAGGGTTAGCGCAGAGGATTGTCCGCGGCGACGTGCCCGAAGGGTTAAAAGACAAAAAACTCTTTGCTCTGGACATGGGCGCATTAGTTGCCGGAGCCAAATATCGGGGTGAATTTGAAGAACGCCTAAAAGCTGTTTTAGACGAAGTGAAAAAATCCGACGGACAGATTATCTTGTTTATCGACGAGCTTCATACCATCGTAGGCGCAGGCAAAACCGACGGCGCAATGGATGCAGGGAATATGTTAAAACCTATGCTTGCCAGAGGAGAGCTGCACTGCATAGGCGCAACCACGCTTGACGAATACCGCCAGTATATTGAAAAAGACGCCGCCCTAGAACGCAGGTTCCAGCCTGTAATGGTAGACGAGCCAACTGTAGAGGACGCCATCTCCATACTTCGGGGATTAAAAGAACGCTATGAAGTGTTCCATGGCGTAAAAATTGCAGACGCCGCGCTTGTCTCCGCCGCCGTATTGTCGAACCGTTATATTTCCGACCGTTTTTTGCCGGATAAAGCGATTGACCTTGTTGACGAAGCCTGCGCATTAATCAAAACGGAATTGGATTCCATGCCGGCTGAATTAGATGAGCTTAACCGCCGCATTATGCAGTTAGAAATTGAAGAAACAGCCTTAAAAAAAGAAACCGACCGTTTAAGCATGGACCGCCTGAACGCGCTGCAAAAAGAACTTGCCGAATTAAAAGATGAATTTGCTGTCAAAAAAGCGCAGTGGGACAATGAAAAAACATCTGTCGAGCATGTACAAAAACTGCGGGAAGAATTAGAGCGTTTAAAATCCGAAATAAAACAGGCGCAGCAAAATTATGACTTAGAAAAAGCCGCCGAGCTTCAATACGGTAAGCTTCCACAAGTCCAAAAACAACTGGAAATAGAAGAAGCAAAGACAAAAAAAGAGGAACTTTCCCTCGTTCATGAAAATGTCAGCGAAGAAGAAATCGCCAGAATCATTTCCCGCTGGACAGGAATCCCCGTTGCAAAACTAACTGAAAGCGAACGGAACAAGACGCTTCATTTAGACGATGAACTCCATAGACGCGTCATTGGCCAAGATGACGGCGTCACCAAAGTGACAGAAGCGATTATCCGTTCCAAAGCAGGCATTAAAGATCCGACAAAGCCCATTGGATCATTCCTGTTTTTAGGGCCTACAGGCGTTGGCAAAACAGAGCTTGCCAAAGCGCTTGCCGAAAGCCTGTTTGATGATGAAAGCAATATGGCGCGTTTGGATATGTCGGAATATATGGAAAAACACTCCGTATCCCGCTTAATCGGGGCGCCTCCCGGATATGTCGGGTACGATGAAGGAGGCCAGCTAACCGAAGCCGTCCGCAGAAAACCCTATTCTGTTGTGCTGTTTGACGAAGTGGAAAAAGCCCATCCCGATGTATTTAATGTCTTGCTTCAGGTTTTAGACGATGGTCGCATTACAGATTCCCAAGGCAGGACTGTCGATTTTAAAAACACAATTATCATAATGACTTCCAATTTGGGTTCTTCTTATTTGTTAGAGCATATCGAAGCAGACGGTGAGATCCGCCCAGAAGTGGAAGAAGCCGTTATGAACGAATTGCGGGCAAATTTCCGTCCTGAATTTTTAAACCGGCTGGACGAAATCATTCTGTTTAAGCCGTTGACAAAACACAATATCGGTTCCATTATCCGTCTGCTTATGGAAGAATTAAACCACAGGTTAAAAGACAGGGAAATTAAAGTGGAACTTAGCCATGCCGCAGAAACTTACATTGTCGAACACGGCTACGACCCAATATTTGGCGCAAGGCCCCTCAAGCGCTTCCTGCAAAAACATGTGGAAACCTTATCTGCAAAACTAATCCTTTCAGACAAAGTAAAAAGCGGGGATACCATATGGATCGATCTCAAAGGCGAGACGCTGTATGCAGACGTAAAAGCATAAATAGAACTGCCGTTGGAAAGAAAACGCCACATGTTTCCTGCGTCATCTGCATATAGTATCCTAAGAGAAGAAAAAGCAGTGAGTATATGAAAAAATTACGGAATTTTTTATTGGGCATGGATCTCCTATTTGTATGTATCCTAGCAGGCAAATTTGCAGAAAACAGTATGCTGCAAATGGTAGACGGAAAAGCGAAAACCGTTTCCGATGCCAGCGCAAGGGATTTGGACAAGAAAAAAGTGGCGTTAACCTTTGATGACGGCCCCAATATAAACTATACAGAAATGCTGTTAGACGGACTAAAAGAGCGTGGTGTACATGCCACGTTCTTTTTGTTGGGAAAAGAAGTGGAAAAGTCGCCTGAAATTGTCAAAAAAATGTATAAAGACGGGCATTTGATTGGAAACCATTCCTATGAACATGTCAATTTAAGTAATTTAAGCGATGAGGCCGCTATTTTGCAGGTTGATAAAACAAACGAGGCGATTTACAAAGTGACCGGAGAATATCCGGAATATATCCGCCCGCCCTTTGGATGTTGGAAAAGCAATCTTGATTATCAAACAAAGATGATTGAAGTGTTATGGAATGTCGATCCGCTGGACTGGAAAACCAATAATGCAGATGCGGTTGCTTCGCGTATTTTAAAAAATGTTCAGGAAGATGACATTATTTTGCTGCATGATGCATCTGAATCTTCTGTAAATGCGGCATTTCAGATTATAGATAAACTGAAAAAAGACGGATATGAGTTTGTGACGGTAGACGAGATCCTATTTAATTGAAAGTCGATTGGATTTAAACAGAGGATACAATCAATTTTTTCTTCTGTAAAACCGCATAGCAGAGGAAAAGATCAAAAAATGATTTCAGCGGGGGAATAAGTGTGGTATTATATGAAAGACAGCGCTGATTCAAATGATTCAAATTCATATGAATGCGGCAAACCCATAGAAACCGTTGTTTCAGGAAAGGCGGAAGGACATTTTATGATTCGGATTATGTGTAAAGATGACATTGAGCAGGCGGCTAAGATATGGCTCGATACGAATTTGCAGGCGCATTCATTTATTTCCCCAAACTATTGGAAAGACCATCTAAAACTTGTAAAAGAATTATTGTTACAAGCGCAGACATATATTTATTTGGATGACATAAGCCAAGAGATGCAAGGGTTTATTGGATTGGATGCGGAATATATCGCCGGAATTTTTGTGTGTGGCGGTTCTCAGTCCCATGGGATTGGGAAGCGGCTTTTAGATTATGTAAAGCGTCAGCATACGCAGCTTTCTCTGCATGTGTATCAAAAGAATATCCGCGCCATAAAGTTTTACCAAAGGGAAAATTTTAAGATTCACTCGGAGCTGATAGATGCGGATACAGGTGAAAAAGAATACTGTATGACATGGACGCAGGAAAAGAATGAGAGTTAGCTTCACAAGATTTTTTCGAATAGTTTTTGTGCTTTTTGCCCTGTTTTTAGCTGATTTCATAAAAGCAGGGAGCGTATCGAGCCCTATTTTTTCAGACGAAAATCCGGCTGGATCGTTTTTGGGGGAGCTTAAATGCTTAATTAAAGCAGACAGATGCAGACGGTTTAACGCCCATATGGGTTTGTTTTAAAATGTAAGTTAAAATCCAGAGTTCCTATCCAAAAAAGGGATCTGCCTTTTGGATTTCTCCAATCGAGTTGGCGTTTATGGCGCTTTCGAATTTTACGGTTATAAAGCCTGAGATTTTCTGCATCTTTATATAAGCCGGAAGCTCCATAAATTTTTATTATTTCATCTGAAAATGCTCTTTCAAATATCTTAGGACGCAGGAGAATCCTGTTTCTTTCTAACTATATTATACCATAAAACCCCTGAAAATACAAGACTAGACCCTCTGCGCAGCCAATGCTATAATCTAAAAAATAAAAGCGGGAGGAATGCTCTTGGATAAAAACTGGATTATGCAATTACAGCGGCAAACCCAATTAACAAAGGTCATTGAAACGAATCAAACCACAAAACAATATGGGTTAAGCCTGACCGAAGAAGAAGCAAAACTAATCGTAACGGAACGGGTCAATACGCTAAAAGTTCAAAAACGCGTAGAATTTGGCGAAGGGATTACGCCCAAAATCATCTTTGAATTTTGCGATTCTGATTTTATTGACCAGAATAATTATGTAGAGACAATTATTCGCTTACAGGAAATTTTTTATCTCTACAAAAATGAAATGATGGACGAAATTTCTGATGATGAGCTGCTTCATTTTATGCGGGAACAATTTGAAACTGTCTGTTTTGGAGATTTGGAGTACCTTGAAGGCGCATGTTTAGCTGTTTTTTCACAAGCAGTCCGCGCCGGATACAGAGGCTATCAGGAATCAGAGGGCAGAGGCGAATACGCTGCTTTTGATGAAGTGAAAAGATGGGATTACGATTTGTATTATGAAACGCTGAAGGAACTTTTATGGAGGTAATGCAAATGAATTACGAAATGGAAGAACTTCTTCCCATCGTGGGGAAATTAGCAGGGCAATACACATCGAACGAAAGCGGGTCTGTCACATATGAAACCGCAAATCAGCTTATGGGCGCTGTGATTTATTGTATCAGAGAAACAGAAGTTCAAAATGAAATGTCTTTACAGCCCAAAACTTCCTGTTCTGCAAAACAGGCATACGAAACCGGGTATGCCTTAGCCAGACAAAAAGTAAAGCAGGCGCTGTGTCTTTACAACGAGATTACGCAGGAATTTGAATCCTACGGAAACCAATGTATCAAAGACGTAATTCAAACAGGAATGCCGGAATTTTTCAAATGGTATGACTTAAAATTCAACCCTCAAAATGAAATTATTACTTTGGATTATCCCGTTTTAAAAGACTTGTCCGAATTTGAAGGAATTGATAAAATATACGAATACTTAATCTGCATTCAGATCGAGCAGCAATTCTTAAGCCAACTTCCAAAAGAATTTGTGGAACGCGCGCTAAAGTCACAAGGGATTCCGGCGCGGGATCAGATGGACAATCTTTGCGAAACCGTTATTTCCTTCATAATAGATAATTCAAAAATGCAGCAGATTTCGGAAAATGATTGTGTAAAAACTTCTAGTTTACAGGAGTATTTAAAACCTGCGCTCCAAAATGCAAGATACCGGCGCGCCCATCGGGAAGAACCGTGTTAATGCTTGTATTTTGCTTGTTTTTTCTCTCAAATTAAGAAATACTTCTTGTAAAAAAACGTAAAGTCATGTATCTTAAATTCAGGAGAATAAAACAATGGACATATTTGAATACATGCGGGAACAAACGAGAGAAAGAGAGTCGCCGTTAGCGGCAAGGCTCCGTCCCTCCACGTTAGAAGAAGTGGTCGGGCAGCGGCATATTATCGGAAAAGATAAACTGCTCTATCGGGCGATCAAAGCAGACAAACTATCGTCCGTTATTTTTTACGGGCCTCCGGGCACAGGCAAAACGACGCTTGCAAAAGTCATCGCAAATACGACAAGCGCGGATTTTACGCAGATCAACGCTACGGCGTCCGGTAAAAAAGACATGGAAGAAGTCATACAAAAGGCGAAAGACAATCAGGGAATGTATGCGAAGAAAACGATTCTCTTTATTGATGAGATTCACAGATTCAATAAAGCCCAGCAGGATTATTTGCTTCCATTTGTCGAAGACGGCACCGTTATTTTAGTTGGGGCGACAACGGAAAACCCTTATTTTGAAGTAAATGGGGCTTTACTTTCACGTTCTATCGTCTTTGAATTAAAACATTTATCTCAGGAAGACATTAAAACGCTTCTGTTACGCGCGGCAAATGATGTAGAGAAAGGCATGGGCGCTTATCATGCCATTATTGAAACAGACGCTTTAGATTTTTTTGCGGACATTTGTAACGGAGACGCCAGATCAGCATTAAATGCGGTTGAGCTTGGCATTTTAACGACAGAGCGCAGTGAAGATGGCAAAATCCATATTACGCTTGACATTGCCGCAGAGTGTATCCAAAAACGTGTGTTAAAATACGATAAGTCGGGAGATAATCATTATGACACAATCTCAGCGTTTATCAAAAGCATGCGCGGCTCTAATCCGGATGCGGCAGTTTATTATCTTGCCAAAATGCTGTATGCCGGAGAAGATATCCGTTATATTGCAAGAAGGATTATTATTTGCGCTTCAGAAGACGTTGGAATGGCAGATCCAAACGCGTTAAATATTGCAGTTTCCACTGCCATGGCAGTAGACAGGCTTGGTATGCCGGAAGCAAGAATCCCATTGGCGCAGGCCGCCATTTATGTAGCGGCCGCTCCCAAAAGCAACGCATCGTTTCTTGCGATTGATCAGGCGCTTGACGTAGTCAAACATTTCCCGTCTGAACCCGTCCCAAGCTATTTACAGGACGCCCATTATCAGGGAGCCGAAAAATTAGGCCGCGGAGCTGGGTATCAGTATGCGCATGACTATCCCATGCACTATGTCAGCCAGCAGTATCTGCCCGATGGAATGACCGGCATGCAGTTTTATAAACCAACCCAAAACGGCTATGAACGTCAAATCATAGAGCATTTAAAGAAATTAAAAAATCAGGAGGACTAACATGAAATCATATCTCGAAATGACAAAAGAAGAATTATTACAGGAAAAGCAGCAGTTGGATGCAGAATATAAAAAATACCAAATGCGCGGTTTACAGCTTGATATGTCAAGAGGGAAACCTTCCGTAGAACAGCTTGATTTATCCATGGAAATGATGGACGTTTTGCACAGCGGCGTAAACCTTGCCTGTGAAGATGGCACAGATTGCCGGAATTATGGCGTGCTAGACGGGATACACGAAGCAAAAACATTGATTGGCGATATGATTGAATGTCATCCGGACAACATTATTATTTATGGAAATTCCAGTTTAAATATTATGTATGACACGATTTCACGTTCTATGACTCACGGCGTAATGGGAAGCGTTCCATGGTGCAAACTTGACAAAGTTAAATTTTTGTGCCCTGTGCCCGGTTATGACAGGCATTTTGCCATTACAGAACATTTTGGAATAGAAATGATAAATATACCCATGCTGCCGACAGGCCCTGACATGGACATGGTCGAAGAACTGGTGGCAAATGACGAAGCCATCAAAGGGATCTGGTGCGTGCCCAAATATTCCAATCCGCAAGGCATCACCTATTCTGATGAAACTGTGCGCCGTTTTGCCCGTTTAAAACCGGCGGCAAAAGATTTTAGGATTTATTGGGATAACGCTTACGGCGTGCATCATTTGTATGATTTAGATCAAGACAATCTGGTCGAAATTTTTGCAGAATGTAAACGCGCCGGCAATCCCGATTTGGTATATAAATTCTGCTCTACGTCCAAGATCAGTTTTCCGGGCTCCGGGGTAGCCGCCATTGCAACCTCAGCAAATAACTTAGAAGACATTAGAAAACAAATGGTTGTCCAGACGATTGGCTACGACAAAGTCAACCAGCTTCGCCATGTCCGTTTCTTTAAAGACATTTACGGCATCACAGAGCATATGAAAAAACATGCCAATATTTTACGCCCGAAATTTGAAATGGTTTTAGACATTTTGGCAAAAGAGCTGGAAGACATTGGCGCTGGAAACTGGTATTGTCCAAAAGGCGGTTATTTTATCTGTTATCAGGCATTAGAAGGATGCGCCAAAGAAATTGTTTCAAGGGCTAAAAAAGCCGGCGTTGTCATGACTCCGGCAGGCGCGCCATTCCCCTATGGCAAAGATCCAAAAGATTCCATAATCCGTATAGCGCCAACTTATCCAAGCTTAGAAGACTTGGAAATGGCGGCAAATATTTTCGTCATCTGCGTGAAAACCGTAAGCATAGAAAAGATTTTAGAAGATCAGGCTTAAAATTAAAAACGCAGAGTAAGTTTATTTGTCAAGCAGGCATAACTGCTGAAGTAAAACTAAAATGACAGGAAAGAGAAAAACGTAGGCTCAGATTTTAGCCAAATAGCCTTAATTGTAGAAGCAAAAACAGGAAAGAGAAAATGTAGACTAAGATTTTGTTATAAACAAGTATACTTGTAATAGCAAGATTGAGAAGAAGAAAGGAGAAATATATGATACAAGAGCGGGTTTTAGATTTAGTGGATTATGGACTTGCAACAGGTTTAATTGAAGAAGCGGACAAATGTTTTACAACTAACCGTTTGTTGGAATTATTTGGTCTGGATGAATTAGAAGACGACATCGCTGCGGCGCATAAAAAAAAGGACGGATTGACAAGAGAGGCGGCAGAAGCGTCTTTGGAAGATATTTTAAAAGATATGCTTGATTACGCATATGAGAATGGCATTGCGAAAGAAAACAGCATTGTTTACCGAGATTTGTTGGATACAAAAATAATGAGCCTTCTTACGCCAAGGCCAAGTGAAGTCATAGCAAAATTTCAAAAGTTATATGAAAAAGACCCAAAAGAGGCGACGGATTATTTCTATACGTTAAGCAGGGATACCGATTATATCCGCCGCTACCGTATAAAGAAAGATTTAAAATGGACGACGGAAACCGCATACGGCACACTCGATATTACAGTCAATCTATCCAAACCGGAAAAAGATCCGAAAGCGATTGCAGCCGCCAAGCTTGCAAAACAAAGCGGTTATCCGAAATGTCTGTTATGCAGGGAAAATGAAGGGTATGCCGGACGCGTCAACCATCCGGCAAGGCAGAACCACAGGATTATACCGGTTACAATTAACCAAAGCGGCTGGTATTTCCAATATTCCCCTTATGTCTATTATAATGAACATTGTATCGTATTTAATTCAGATCATACGCCAATGAAAATTGAACGGGCCACGTTTGGCAAACTATTGGATTTCGTTGAACAGTTTCCACATTATTTTGTAGGGTCAAACGCAGATCTGCCGATTGTCGGCGGTTCCATTTTAAGCCATGACCATTTTCAGGGCGGAAATTATGAATTTGCGATGGCAAAAGCTCCCGTTGAACAAGAAATTTCCTTTGCAGGCTTTGAAGATGTAAAAGCAGGGATTGTCAAATGGCCGATGTCAGTCATTCGTTTAGACTGCCATTCAAAAGACCGTCTGATCGATCTTGCAGATAAAATCCTGAATGCGTGGAGAGGATACACAGATAAAGAAGCATACATATTTGCAGAAACAGACAATGAGCCGCATAACACCATAACGCCGATTGCAAGGAAACGCGGAGAATTATTTGAGCTTGATTTGGTATTGCGCAATAATATCACGACAGAAGAACATCCGATGGGCTTATACCACCCACATGCAAAATTGCATCATATCAAAAAAGAAAATATCGGCTTAATCGAAGTCATGGGATTAGCCGTGCTTCCGGCCAGATTAAAAGATGAGATGGCATCATTGCAAGAAGCGGTATTATCTGGCGCGGATCTTCGCGCAGATGAAACTCTTGCAAAACATGCAGACTGGGCAGAGGAATTTCTTCCCAAATATGAATCTGTCACGAAGGAAAATATTGAAGGAATCATTCAAAAAGAAATCGGGCTTGTATTTTCAGAAGTACTAGAAGATGCAGGCGTGTATAAATGTACGTCAGAAGGCAGAGCAGCTTTTCTTCGTTTTATTGATTCTGTAAAATAGGGGAATAGCGGCAGAACAACTGCCAGACAAAAAAGTGGTATCTGCCATAGGCAGTGTATAAAAATTAAGAACAATTAAAGCATTCCGTTTTTTGATTAATGAAACGCAGCCGTCCCCAACACGCCTTCTATGGTGTGTTGGGGACAGCTGTGTTCAGGCGGAGGCTGAAGGCATTCTAATTTTTCACCTGAAAATAAAAAACAGATCGATTCATAAAGTGTGGCGTTGTATGGTTAGTGTAACGCCAAGTAAAGAATATTTTATAAACATTTTTTCCTGAAAACACAAAAACAGATTGAATCATAATGTGTTGTATAGAAAAGTTAGTGAAACACTGAGTAAAAGATGTGTATCATTATGTTATATAGTTAAGAAAATTTTGTGAAACATTTCTGACTATCACCTGAAAAAATAAAAAACAGACTGAATCATAATGTGTTACGTTGTAAAGATAGTGTAAGTCTTAGTAAAGAATGCTTATTATCATGCCGTATAGTAAAGAATATGTTATAAACATTTTTGATTTTTACCTGAAAAATAAAAACAAATTGAATCATGATGTGTTGCATTGTAAGTTTAGTATAACGCCAAGTAAAAAAAGCGGATCATTTTGATGCGCAGTTAGAATGTTATAGTTAAGCTTTTATTTTTTTGCTTAGAGGAAAAAAGTATAAACATCTATTAAGTGAACTACGGCACAGAGTAGCAGAAAAATAGATCACGAAATTGAGTCAGTTTCAATATCAAATGATATAATGATAGATTCAGAAAGAGAAAAAGCAAAACCTAAAAATATAAAAAAGTTTTAGTAAAATTTAATTGAAACAAGTATAATTTTTCCCAAACTTTGCAGAATATAGAAATATAACCGGAGATTCCGGTGGGGATAGGGGCAGAAATACACAGTTTTTCATTGAATTTTCCCCTATAAAAGGTATCTTAAAATATAAAATTAAAAAAAATAAAAAAAATTGGAAAAAAATGTTGACAAAGAGGGGAACCCATGCTATTATAATATAGCTGTCGCTGAGACAGACAGATACGAACCATGATAACTGAACAGTGAAACAACCTTGAAAGATTTTAAGAGGGAAATTCAAAAAGAACAGACACTTAAAAGCAGTAAACGGAAAAGCGAGAAGCGATTCGTGGGACTGGAAAGAGAACAATCAACATGAGAGTTTGATCCTGGCTCAGGATGAACGCTGGCGGCGTGCTTAACACATGCA
>OFGL01001683.1_pt1 | contig 12036 bp, 17 predicted proteins | sample 1521801 | NCBI WGS metagenome assembly OFGL01 (sample SAMEA3504085, study PRJEB24116) | mouse gut metagenome | biome: mouse gut; feature: mouse-associated habitat; material: faeces | place: Denmark | collected 2011 | reverse complement strand
TTTCATTGTTCCGGGAGATCAGGGCTACATGGGCCACCCCGTCATTTTCCAGGGAAGTGATGACCCGTGCCTGTTCCGGGCTTGCAAGCACCGTGATGGTGGCGGACTGCTGTTTCTCTTCATCCTCCACCGGCTCCTTGGTGTTGTCCACGTTGACGCCTTTGGCATCCGTGACGGAAAGCACCCGGACAAAACGCAGCTCCGGTACTTCCTCCGCCGCATCCAGGAAATGGTATACCCGGATGATGTCACCCGGCTGCAGCTTGTCGGACAGGCCGGAAGCCAGTGTTTTTACAGTCAGGGAGATGGCCACTTTCCCGGAAGGGATGCTGTTTAAGGCCACGTCCGAGGATACCGGGACGGAGCTGGTCTTGGAGGTCAGGATATAATCCCCTGGGGATAAGTCTGCCGTGGCATAGAGCCCTTTCACATCATCAGGGGAGTGGGCGATATTGGGGGGAAGGTTGTAGCTCCCCACTTCCACGCTCTCCGTATTGTCTGCCGAGAGCTGTTCCCCTTTCAGCACGGGTTTTGTGACCCGGACGATCTCAGTCTTGCCGTTGGTCTGCTTCGCGATGGTGGGCAGTGCGACAAAGGCGATCACGGCTGCCAGCAGGATGCTGAGCAGGCCGAAGATAAAGCGGTTATTCAGTTTCATGGTTGATTTCACTCCTGTCGTTTAAAGTGTGGCATCTGTCTGTCAGGGATGGCAGATGCGGTCATGGGATTGCAGTTAAAGTGACGGCCAGGCTCCCGGCCATCAGGAACGGCACAAAGGGAAGGGAAAGCATCCCCTTTTTCCGTCCTGCTGCCAGGGAGATACAGGCCGCAAGGCCGGAGGCAATGAGCAGGACGGCCAGCATACGGGAGGGGCCATAGATAAAGCCCATGATCCCGGCCAGCTTGATATCCCCGCCCCCGATGCCGACGCCCTCTTTTGAGCCCATTGCGGCAGCCAGTAAGATCAGAAATCCGGCTGCTGCCCCGGCAAGGGAACAGAGGGACCGGTACAGAAGCAGGGAGCCGGACCAGGACGGCCTGGTACGGATCAGGGGCGCCATAAGCGCAAAGGGGAGGAAGAGCAGGAGCGCCCGGTCGGGCACCCGTCTCTTTTTCAGGTCATATGCGGCAAATCCAGCGATGCACGCAGAGGCCAGCAGTTCATAAAGGAAAAGCGGGCTTCTATTCACGGTTGGTATACCAGTCATCAAACACGCTCTGGTGGATGGTGATGTAGTCATCCAGGTTGACCGAGAGCATCCCGTCCGGCGTCCATGCGTCCCATACCTGGGTATATACCACATAGCTTGTGCTGTCCGGGAACCATACGGGTGTGAAATGCACGGTGCGCCCGTAGGTGGAGAACTCGTTGGGCTGGAAGGTGAACCTTGCGCTGCGCCCGCTGGAGACGCGCTGCAGGAGCCGCAGGTAAGTCTTATACTGGAATTCCGGGAATACAGAAAAAGCAGTCTGGGGGTTGCTGTGGTGCCCGTCCGGTGAGTTTGTGGACAGTACGGCCCGCACTTCCGTTTTCACGCCATATCCGCTCTTCATGTCCTTGCCGTTAGCTGTTGGTACAATATCGTCCGGCATTAAGGTCATGGTGCCGCTTAAAGAGGCGGAGTAACTGGTATAGTCATACTCCCAGTCGCCCCGGTCTACCCAGTGGCCGTCATCTTCCCCGTGGCTGCACCACTGCCAGTCAGGAACCCAGTAACAGCTCCATACACCCCAGTTTGCGCTGAGCTTCTGTGGATTGGAGGGGAGGGCCGGAACGGAATAGCCGGGATTTACATCCGTTGCCAGGGGATCAGGCGGTATCTTTTCATTCAGGTCCACGATCTTCGCCATGAAGGTGTCCTGGGCGGTGAACCCCCTGCTCAGTGACACCGTGATCGTGATGGTCTGGGGCGTGGCGGGCGTATGCCATTTCACCCACACCAGCTGGGAGTCATTGGCAGGGATGACGATGTTCCGGACCGTGTAGCTCCTGCCCATGATATGGAAGGTGACCGTTGCCGGATTGTCCGGGGTCAGGCGCCCGCCTGTCCGCAGACGGATAGCAGTGATCACATCCGTATCCACCCGGTATTCCACATCCGGGGCTTCGATCTCCCCGCCCGGTTCTTCCGTTTCCTCGAACCAGACAATGCCGACCCCAAGGGAGCTGATGATATCCCCGTTGGACTGTATCCCGCGTCTGCCTCCGGTCCAGGCAGGAAAGCCTAAGTCGCTGTACTCCAGAAACAGGGCAAGCGGGAGGTTCTGGAAGGCTACCGAGGGCAGCTTACTCCGCAGGGAACCACCGGAAAGCTGGTCATAGAGTGCGGCTTCCGTTGCCGTGAAAGCGTATTTTGTTCCATTGAAGGTCACATAGGCAATGGGCTCCAGCAGGATCTTATACTGCCCTGCCAGCATGTTTTCGTAGCTGACACCTGTGGCATCGGCTACCATCATGCAGGCGTATTCCGAACAGAAATAGCGCTTGATGGCTTCAATGGAAGCGGGCCGGCTGTTGCTGTTGATGATGGCCGGCATGGAATAGGCGGGCTGCAGGCAGTTATAGGGAACGCCGGACTGTAAGGAGAGAGAAGCCCCGTCCCGGTACTGGATCTTGCTCACCTTGCCGAAATGGAGCATCGTGGCGGACTGGCTGCGGTTGGAGAAATCCACCGGCGTGCTCACGGCGGAGCCGGACTGGGCATCCACCACCGTCACCCGGACGCCATCGTTGCCGGGAGACCAGAAGTTGGTGGAGGTGCCCTGGTTCATGTTCCCGCCGCCGCCGTCAAGGTTGCCCTGCCCGGAAGCGAAAGCCTTTGCAGGACACAGGCAGAGCAGGAGGGCGGCGGCACAGAGGAGGGCATAAAAGCGTTTCAAACAATATCACACTCCAATCTTTTTAAAATGCAGAAAACCTGTCGCTGGTGTGTTTTCTGTGTGCTGGTGCATAAAAGAAAACCGCCTGAATGAATGGCGGTTTTCCGGTTTCCATATTCAGTTGTGTATGTGGCTGCCAGTGACGGGCAGGGGGGACTCTTTCCGGTAATCCCTGTAGGACATATTTGGGGAATCTATCCTGGATGGATTGTCAGTTACCCATGTTCCCAACCATCTTGTTAGGGTCTCCGCTGGAATCCACGGTGGTCTGGTTGACCTGTCCGGGGACAACCCATCCAAAAACGGGATCGTATACAGCTCCGTTTTCATTGGTGGTGCCGGCAGGAGGCGTACTGTCCTTTCCTGTATCTGTGGAAGAAGGGGCTGTTTCCGGGGCAGGGTTCACAGGATGGTCCCCACCGGGGTCCGTGATGACGGTCTTGCCCTCCGGGGGCGGAGGCGGCGTTTCCTCCTTTGTTTCTGTGGGAACAAAGTCAACTACAACTTCCTGATCCGATTCCTCTGCCACCTTTGGGTAATCTTCCAGTTTTTCTTCCGTACTGCTCTGGCTGGGAATACCGCTGTCTGCATGCTCCCAGGAACTCCCCGCAGTATCCGGGGTATCCGTCCATTCCTCCTGGACGGCGTCCGGCGATGGTTCGTCCGGCAGAAAGGCGGTTTTTGTGTCCCGCCCCACAAACCAGCAGACGGCGAGGATGGCGATGCAGGAAATGGAAAGGGCAGTGACAAGAAAGCCTTTGGATTTCAAAAATTTCTTCATGTAGCAGTCATCTCCTTTTTTCCTTTATATATAACCTATACGCTTTTAGGCCAGGGCTTTTCAACAGATGATCAGAAATTTTTACTTTCCGCCCTGCGGTGTCCGATAAAACGGAAGGCCAGAAAACCGGCAAAAGCCGTGATAAGGGTAGTGAGGATGAATTTTTTGGATGTAAACAGTTTCTTCATAAGAGGTAAGCTCCTTTCATAGTTAACTGCTGCCTGTTGTCCGGCAGACTAAAATTTCGTGTTGTGGTAACCGGTCAGCTCCACGGGCCGGGTGATGGCGGGGTAGGAGTGGCCGAACATGTAGACATAGAACTCCACGTTGCAGGTGAAGACGTATTCCACCCGGTCGCCTGTTACATGGAACGCAAGGCGGATATCCCTTACCCGGTAGTCATCCGTGGAAAGGGGGATCTTGCTGGCGAGCCCGTCTGTCACCATGTCCTCCAGCATGGCGGTATAGTCCCCGCTGGAATAGAGGGTATTTAAGTATTCGCTGAAGTTGGTCTCCCTCTGGGAACGGTAGGTATCCGCATAGATGCTGGCGCTTAAATTGTTCAGCTCCATCTTTGCGCCATTGCGGATGTTGATGCAGGTGATACGGATGGAGGCATACAGCAGCAGGAAGGAGACCAGCATCACGATCCCTACCACAAAAAAACAGGTAAAGATAGAAATATCCCCACGGTCATTCCGGAGGGGATTCCTGCCTGTATTGCCTTTCATACGCTGGTACGGATTCTTCATACGCCACCTCACTTCCAGTAATGTTCACTGACGCCTGCGCCCCTGGAGACAACCGTGATGTTCACCAGGTTGAAGTTCCAGAAGCCCCCCAGTTTTGCCCTGCCCGTGATGGTGATGTAGAAGGGGGTGCCAAGCTGGATGGCCCGGCTCATGCCGGACGGGGTAGGCGACTTATAGGAGGCGTCAATGGAGTAGGAGATGTTCTCGGCCCCTTCGATCTGGGAACAGAGGAAGTGAAAAAGCTGGTCTGTCTCTCCGTTAATGCCTCCTGAGAGCTGGATCTGTTTCACCATCTGGTCTGCACAGTGGTCCAGTTCCTGCTTGGTGGAGATGATGCTGAACAGGTCCAGGATGAATGCCAGCAGGAGCACCGCGATAAAGATAAATACCACCGTACTGAAATAGTTTACATCTCCATTCTCGCTTTTCAGTATGGCCGCCGGGTTCCTGCCGGGCCTGCCCTTGTGGGGGGATGCCCTGCCGGCTGCTTTGGACATTGTGCTGGGAATTGTTTCCAACAATAGTAAAACCACCGCCTTTCTGACGAAAACAGCCGTCTCCCGGAATGGAAAACGGCTGCTTTACATATTTTTGACTGTACCAAGTATAGCATGGATGTCTTTACGGGGAAAGAGCAGAACCGTGCCAATGCTGTGCCGATGGTGTGCCAATTTGAAGATGCTAATGATTGTTGCCGCTGTTGTCAGCAGGAAAGCAAATTGTAATTTTCTTATTTTTATGGTAAGATGGGAAATAAGAAAGACTGTGTTGCAAATAGGATAGACAAAAATGGAAACAATAGGATAGAGGTGTCTGCATAGAATGGATCAGGAAGTAAAAACTATATCATCTGATGCTGAAAAGAAACCGGAACAGGTGGCAAAATATACGGTAAAGGACAGCGTGTTCACTTCACTCTTCCGGGAGCCGAAATATCTTCTGCAGTTATATCAGGCGCTGCATCCGGAAGATCGGGAAGCGACAGAAGACAGCATTACCAATGTGACCATCACAAATGTCCTCTTGGATCAGTTCTATAATGATGTCGGCTTTCAGGTCAGGGAAAAATTAGTCATCCTGGTGGAGCAGCAGTCCAGTTGGAGCATCAATATCGTGGTGCGCTGCCTGCTGTACCTTGCCCAGACATACCAGGAGTATTTTACGGACACGAAGCAGAATATATATGGGAGCAGAAAGCTGAAACTGCCGAAGCCGGAGGTCTGTGTTATATATACGGGCAGCCGAAAGACAAGGCCGGAATATCTGAGTCTGTCGAAGGAATTTTTTGATGGGGATGCCAGCGTCCTTGATGTAAAAGTCAGAATGATCTATGACGGGCAGGATGGGGATATCATCAATCAGTATGTGAATTTTACAAAGATATACAATGACCAGGTGAGGCAGTACGGAAGGACCAGGGAGGCGGTCATGGAAACGATCCGTATTTGTAAAGACCGAAATGTGCTGGCTGAGTTTTTCTCGGAGCGTGAAAAGGAGGTAGTGGATATCATGATGACGTTGTTTAATGAAGAATATATTTTAAAGACCTATGTGGAGAGCGAGAAGCAGGAGGCAGCTGAAAAAACAAAAATAGGAACAGCACAAAGATTATATGAAATGGGGATTTCAGTTCAGGATATTGCAAAGGCATGTCAGGCCACTGTAGAGACCGTAGAACAGTGGCTTAGCCTTGTTAAAGCTTAGAATGTGGGCACTATTATGATATTGTTTAGTGAAGAATACATCTTAAAGGCTTATGTGGAAAGTAAAGAAGAGGAAGCATCTGATAAAACCAAAAAAGGAATAGCTCAAAAACTGCACAAAAAAGGAAATTCCATAGAGGAGATTGCGGGTATCCTTGATGTTTCAGTAAAAGAAGTGGAACAGTGGCTTGGATTTGCCAAGGTTTAACAGAATTGTGACCATTTGATTATAAAAATCCGAAACCGCCTATAAAATGTAGTTTTGGATTTTTTGACTTTTAATATGATAGATTTTGTCAGAGAGTGATTAACCACAAATTATATTATTGGTATAATGACAAATTCGTGAATTGGTGTTATAGTGATTACAGTTAAGAAAAAAGCGGACCGAATGAGTCCAGAAAGGAAAAGATCATGGCAACAGTTAATTTCGCTGCGAAGGCTTTCGCATATTATCTGCATAGCGAACATTATGAGGCACTGTTCAGTAAAGAAAAAGAACAGAGTCTGGTTAAGATGCGCTCATGTAAGGTAAGGAAAAGGCGAAAAACTGTGTGATACCTGGACGGCAGATTTTGTACGGATGCCTGACTGTACTCTCTCAGAATATATGACAAAAGGGTGACATTAAACGGGATCATCAAAGATGAGGCGGGATATGCCGGGAAGCCCCGAAATATCGAGGGATTCGGCGGTTTTGATAAAGATGGAAGAAAAAGTTTTGACAGCGATTTTGAGAATGAGGCAGTCAAAACTTTTTTAATGCGGTTTTATAAAAAGGAAAGGGGGATAATCGTCTGGAAGCATTGATTTTACGCAATTTGTTGAACGATCATCCCTCTTTTTACGGAATGCTAAAATTATAACAGAGAGAAATTTGATTGTAAATAGCTTCGACGTTATAACGTGGCGTTACAGCGTCACTTTTTTTGTTACAAAAACAAGTAAGAAAGTGATGAAAATGCCGTAAAATGGGCGTTTCTTATAAAGTGACGCTGTAATGTTTTAACGTTACAGGAACTAAAAATTAAAAAATATGTGTTATAAACAATTCGACATAAAAACAATAACAGTTTAATGTGTCGAATTGGCGTATTTACGGGCTTTTTACAGTTTTTTCGGTAAATATTTCCCTAAAAACAATTCGACAAAATTTGTAGTGATAGAACTGAAAATAATATACCTAACCAAACGGACAAAATTAAACTTTCAAAAAGGGATGTCCGTTTGTTGGATTTTCGGGGTTTTTAAGCATTTTTCGGTAAATATTTCCCCAAAAGCAAACGGACAAAAAATGGTTTAAAAATAACCCAAAAGTGACAAAAAATTAAGCAATTCCAGATGTAATATTATTTCCTTCTGAATGAGTGGATTCTTCCTTTCTTTTTCTTTTGTTAGCTTTCATTTGTGCAATCATTAAAAGATCTTCTTTATCTGATAATGACATTTTTTGGTAATAAAGTAATAATTTTTTTTCGTTAGAATCTAAGATATCTAACGATTCTTCTGTATTAGATATCTTAGATTCTCCTGTTAATATCCAATCTATAGAACAATTAAGAACGTGGGATAATTCTATTAGTGCTGTAGCAGAAGGTAAATATTTCCCGTTCTCAATACAACTAAGATTTCCAGAAGAAATACTAGTATTTTTTTGTATATATGATTGAGTTAACTGCAATTCTATTCTTTTATCTTTTATTCTTTGGCCAATCATATTGTCCATGATACCTCCAATCCCCTAATATTATATATCTGATAAAAAATTAGAAATCTAAAAATAATACTTGAAAATCTTAGATATCTAATATATACTTGCATTAGGGTTAAAAATAATCCACTTCAAAAATAGCATATCCTGAAGGTTTCCACAATCAGGAAACCTGAACCGGAGATCTCCGGAACAAAGACCGTCGCCCGGATCAGGGCACAGATAGTTGAAAATGCAGTCATGGAATCATGGCGTTTACCTCCTTTCAGAGGAATCTCCTGACTGCTTTTCATATTTCAATACAAATCTATAAATCTTTATACCGGAGATCTCCGGAACAAGGACCGTCGCCCAAGTCAGGACAAAAAAGTATTAATGAAAATGCAACCGGAATTATAGCCCTCCTTTCTGTTATTTATTGGAATTTAAAGTTCCACATAGCGGACACTTTATTTCCTTTTTGATAGTAATAGGTAAAGGTTTGAAGCATTTTGTACAAATATTTTTTCTGATACTGGAACTGCAAATTCGAATACCAGAATTAGTGTTATTAATCCTCACGCTATGGTTTGGCTCAGAGGATTCCTGTTTTAAAATTAAATTTTTCATAAGGTTGTACCGGCTGCTTTTCAAACATTTTATCCAGATGGTGCTGGAACACCATCTGGACAGTGTCACAGTAAACCGGACACTGTAGAAAAATTGGCGAATCTCTACAGTGTCCATTTTATCACAGGATTGGAGGATGATAAAGAACAATTCAAGAGTAAAATCGGAGGCAAAGAGAAAGAGGGACATGACTGTAAAGATCATGCGGCTGGTACGGGCGGAAGCATTGAACATGGAACTGCGCGAGGAGACAGGGCATTATGATATTGCCACAATAGCGCAGATGCTCCTGAACGAATCGGCAACCGCCCGTATTGAGAGGAAAGAAGACGCAACAGAAGTCAGGATATATGACAAGGTGCACGGAAAATATATTGCCGAGTTCGATGTGGAAATATTTCGGGACTGGCTTCTGTTTACTGGACATCAGTTTCTCTGAGAATATTGTGAAAGTAGGAGGTTGAATGGTGAGAGGAGAAAAGAAAAATTGGAAGATGCTGGTCATCAAGTATCTGATGCCACTGAAGAAATGGGAAAGTATTGATGTTATTGATGGAAGCATCTGTTTAGACGGTCGCGTGTATCAGGATAAGAGCCTGAGAGCACATGGCAGGGTGGCAGTTTTAGAATATAGAGAAACAATAACTATATTCGACAATGCAGGAAGATTTATCGTTGAACTGATGAAAGAGGCACCTGGGTTTAGTGACAGCGCTCCTAAAGGAATAAGGGACGAATCAGGAGCGCTGGAAAGATATGAAATTAGTAAGCTGATTGATTTGATGGATAAGGTACTGACAGGCTGCTTCTGTGATCCAGATGTAAAAAAATCATACAAAGAACGTATCAGGTCCTGTATGGTAAAACGTATTGATGAAATCTATAAAAATAGTATTCACGAAGAGGATTCATCAAGAAGTTCCTGAACATGGGCGGCGGCATGCCCTTCCAGCCATGGAACCAGTTCGTTCAGAAAAGTGCACAGGGTATCGCATGTCATCTCGGCACAATGCTCATAGGTTTCCAGACAGCATTCGACAACGGCATGCTGGTCATCCAAGCCAAATTCATTAACATCGGTAGTGTAGATGGCTTCGAGCCTATCACGCAGGTCTGCCAGATCCCGCCGGTTGGCATCATAGATTTTTTGGCTGGCAGACTCCATAAGCGTTTCAAAAGTAAATTCAGTTATTTTTTTCATAGGGTATTAGTTCCTCCTTTTTTATGGTGATTATATCACAGAGGAAGGAGGCACGCCATATGGAGGCGAAGCAAAACCATATCAATATTATCAACAGGAAAGAGGAAGGTGGTGATGGATACGGGGTGGAAAGATCAGGATATACCAGTTACGGCAAAGAGATAAAGAAGAAACTGATCGACAGAGACATGACGGCAAGGCAGCTTGCGGATCTGCTGGGAACAACGCCCCAGTACCTGAACAGGATATTCCACGGGGAACGGAGCGGGGAAAAGTACAAAGAAGCGATCAGGAAGATACTGGACATACCGGCATGAAGGAGGTGGTCAGATGGCGGAAGGGTATGTGACACTGGATGAAGCTGCTGAATTAGAAGGTATTGGTTATGATACCATGCAAAAAAGAGTTAAGAGAGCACCTCAAAATTTTCTGATAACAAAAGAGCAGCGTGAAAAAGGAGGGAGGGAGCTGACGATGGTGGCGGTATCCTCTCTTACGAAAAAAGCGAGGAACGCATGGCGGGAGAGGGAAAAGCTGAGGGAGCTGGCGGGAGCGCCAGATCAGGAGACGGAGAAACCAAAAACGCCGTGGTACGTGGAAATGGACATTGACTGGTTCATGGAAAATCACCGGGAGAAATGGTACAGGGCGATGGAGCTCGGGAACACTGTCCGGGAGTTCATGGGATATGACAAAAAACGAAAAACGGAGTATGCGGAGGACTTTGCCCGCGAGCGGATCGGGAAGGATGCGAGGACACTGTACCGGTATATGAAATCCTACCGGGAGGCGGAGGCATGGGCGGACAGGCTTCATAAAGAGGACGGCGGCAACTATGAATTTTTCAAGGTGCTATGCCTTTGCAGGAAGCCGAAGGAGGCAGGGACATTCCCCAGCTTCAGGCCGGAAGTCCGGCAGGCGATCAAGAACATCTGGTTCAATGCGGACTTCGCGAAAAATATGGGGACAAAGGAGATGCTGTATGAGAAGCTGACAGCGGTAGCGGCGCTCAATCATTGGGAGAAGATCCCGTCCTACCAGTCCGTGGTGCGCTATATCAATTACCTGATGGAAGATGAAAACATGCAGAATGCATGGTATCTGGCAAGCGGCGGGCTGAAAGATTACCGGAACAGGGATGGTGAAGGCTGAGCGGGATACGAAAGGGTTGAAGGTGATGGAGGTCGTGATGGGAGATGAGCATACTTTCGACTGCTGGGTGGCATATACAAACCGGAACGGAAAAGTGACGGCGGTCAAACCTCACCTTGCGGCATGGATCGATATACGGAGCCGCATGATTTTAGGAGATGTGATGTGTAAAGATGCCAACAGCAGGGTATTAAAAGAATCCCTCCTGAAGCTACTGTACCATGACGCGGGGAGTGCACCGGGTTTGGCGAAGTCACCGGGGGCATAGAACTCATGACCGGGAAGAAAAAAGGGAAGCCGGCGAAGATCGTATCAATGCCGGAGGACAATACCTACCGGAACGGTTTCCGGGGGAAAAAGCAGGAGGAGCCTGCCGAGGGGAATGGCTATATCAACGAAAAAGCGGAAGAGGCGCTGCGCGCACTGCGGGCGTTGTAACTATCAAATTTGTCACAAATATTGAGAAAAAAGGAAAGGACGGGCGGAAATGGAAGCATTGAAAACTTATACAAAGGAAATGACACTCAGGGAAAGGGTACTGGACATCCTCGGGGAAATGAAGATGACGAAGGCGGAGCTGGCGCTGAAGCTCCAGTATTCGCGGAGCGCGGTGAGCCAGTACCTGAACGGGAAATACAGTTCTGACCCGGCGGAGATCGAAGCAAGGCTGCGGGAATTCGTGCAGGCTTATGAGCAGCAGACGGGGCAGCCGGAAGCCCATATGGAAACAGGCGTCAGGGCGCCGTGTGTGCTGAAGCCCAAGATCCAATACTTTGAAAGCCGGGATTTTGTGCAGACCATCGGGGTATGCCAGGCATGTCAGGAGGAAACTGCACTGGGGATCGTGGTGGCGGAGTCAGGGTACGGCAAAACACATGCCCTGAAAAAATATGCAAAGATGCCGCGGGTAGCCTATATCGAGTGCGACGACACGATGGCATGCCGGGACCTGGTGGAAGCCATCGAAAATAAGATCGGGATGCCGAAGGGAGCCGGCGGGACCATATGGACGAGGGTGAACCGGATCAGGGATTTTTTCAACGCGAATGAAGGGTATCTCCTGATCATTGATGAGGCGGACACAGCTTCCAATAATCAAATATTTCTTGATTTTTTGGCGCAGTTAAGATTTCAATATATTGAAAGAAAATCTGAGCCAGATTATAAGACATTTCAGTCGGTGATACTTGCAGGCGTGACAGATGTTAAAAATCTAAAGCGCAAGCTCCGTCCGAATGAGGAACACA
>OFGL01001678.1_pt1 | contig 12070 bp, 9 predicted proteins | sample 1521801 | NCBI WGS metagenome assembly OFGL01 (sample SAMEA3504085, study PRJEB24116) | mouse gut metagenome | biome: mouse gut; feature: mouse-associated habitat; material: faeces | place: Denmark | collected 2011 | reverse complement strand
CACACATACACACATACACACACACACACACACACACACATCTTTAACTACTGAACTTTTTCTGGGATGTGACTTCATGATAAATGACTAAATCAAAAACCTATGCAGTAGTCGATCTTGAGATGACGACCCCTGCATTGGATGGAACTGGAAGAATTATCCAATTTAGTTGTACTTTTATTGAAAATGGAAAAATCTCAGATACCTTTAGCACGTTGATCGACCCACAATGTCCGATCCCACCAGAAGTACAAAAGCTGACCGGGATCAAGAACAGTGATGTTTCCAAAGCACCATTATTCAGTGATGTAGCGGATACGATCTATGCATTGTTACAGGATACAGTTTTTGTAGCGCATAATATCATGCAGGATTATCGCTTTTTAAATGCAGAGTTTGAGCGTGCGGGCTATCCTGAACTTGAATTAAAGGGTATCGATACGGTGCAGTTGGCTCAGATCTTATTGCCGACGCAACCTTCATATCGATTAGTTGATCTGGGTAACTATCTTGGGATCAAGCATGAACGCCCGCATCAAGCAGATAGTGATACCTATGTTACGGCAGAGTTATTTTTGCTCTTGCAGAAACGTTTAGAATTGTTACCATCAAGTGTCTTACAAACTTTATGTAACTTGAGCGGTGCGTTGCTTTATGATACAGCAGAGTGTTTTAAAGAAGCATATGCTAAGCAAAGAAAAAAAGCCCAGCCGTTAGCTAAAAAGTGGATGCAGATCGAAGACTTGGTTATTTTGAGACCAAATTTCAAGACAAGGGATAATATAGCCCTGACATTTCCTAAGACTAAAGAAGAACAAGAACAACTCTTTTCAGGAAGTATCGAGTGGCGTGATGAGCAAGTCAAAATGATGTCTACGATCGCCGATTTCTTTGATGATCCAAACGAACGGCGCTTGTTACTTGAAGCACCGACCGGGATGGGAAAGACTTTGGGGTATTTAGTGCCGGCCGCATACACTTCGACCCAAGATAAGCGTATCGTGATCAGTACGGCAACAACAGCCCTTCAAGCCCAACTGGCAGAAGAGATCAATCTGACCTTGAAAAATCTTTTCCCATTTGATCTTGATGTCGTTGTTTTAAAAGGAAATCGTCATTATATCGATCTAGATAAGTTTTGGCGTTCGTTGAAACAACCTTACAATAAAAATTCGCGTTTATTACAGATGCGTTTGATCGTTTGGTTATTACAGACCAAGACCGGTGACCTTGATGAGCTTAGATTGACGACACGGCAAGATCCTTTATTTGCTAATATCGAGCATACTGGTTTTGATAGTTTAGAGCCAACCAGTCCATTTTATCGCGTCGATTATTTACGCTTAAATGAGATCGCCAAAGAAAACGCTTCATTTATCATTACAAATCATGCATATCTATTGACCCATGCCACTGATTTTAAGGGCAATGACTTGGAATTGATCGTTGATGAAGCTCAAAATCTCCCAGCTACAGTAGCTAAAAGTGTTCAGCAAGTTTTGGATTTTGATGAGATCAAGATCCTCTGTGATAGTATGTTAGTCAAAATGGAGTCGCAGATCTCATTTTCATTTGAACAATTGATCGAGCAAAGTCTGTTGACTAAAAAACAATACCATGCTCTTTTAAAAGATCTCCAAGTGTTAGATCATGATATGTGGGGTCTGAGGGCTGCTTTTATGCGAAGATTCCTAAGATTCCGACAAAATGGGATCACTGAGCAACCATTAACTGAAAAGAAGTTTTTGGGATTTTTAAAGGAACATTATGGTGTGATCAATAAGATAACTCGCGCCTATGACGGTTTTTTACAGCAATTTGCGTGGCTACAAAAAGTTTTTTTCCAAGCCAGCCGTTTAGAACAGATCGATCAAACGGCGACGTTATACTTATTGGATTTCTTTAGATTAGCTTCGCAATTAGTGACAGCCTTTGAGCCCTGGCAAAAATTAGCCTTTACGGATCTTGAAGCTAACCAAACTAAGCAATTGACCTGGTTGAGTATCGCTGAACAAGAAACTGCACATTTACGTTTACACTTCAGCTATTTAGATGGAGCTGACTTCTTACAAAGTAAAGTGTATCCAAAGTTTGAACATGTATTGTTTTTAGGTGCAGGTTTATTTACAAAGCAAACTCATGCTTATACGTTAAAACAATTAGACCTACCTAAAGATACGCGTTTATTGAGCTACCAAGGTAATTTTGACTATCAAAAAACCTTAGCGTTGATCGCAAAGGACGCGCCTAATGTTGGTGCGACTGAAAATGAGGAATATGTTAAGTACCTAGCTAAGACTATTTATGATCTAACTGCTAAAAATCAATGTCAGACAATGATCTTATTCAATTCATTAGATGAACTTGAACGAACTTATGAGTATCTAGCAGTCTTAGGTCTTACCAAAGAAAGAGAAGTTTTAGCTCAAGGTGTCAATGGAAGTCCCGAAAAGTTAAAGAAACGTTTTACCTTGAATCAAAGTCAGACAGCGATCTTGCTTGCGACGGGGACATTTTTTGAAGGGATAGATCTACCCGAAAAATTATTAGAGCTTTTAGTGATCGTACGTTTACCATTTCAAGCACCTAATACCTTATTTAATCAAGTTCGATATGAGCGTGCACGCCAAGTCGGCGATGATCCGTTTACGACATTAGCTTTACCTGAAGCAGTTTTGCGGCTAAAACAGGGCTTTGGTCGCTTGATCCGGACGCCAAATGATCGTGGAGCTTTTCTTATTAGATTCAAGGATCTTGACTAAGCGTTATGGTAAAGAATTTAAGCAGGTCTTCCCAGATAAATTAGAATTACGCCCAGTTTTGACAGCTGAGATCCCGAAATTAGTTGCTGATTTTTTACATGACAAACAGCGCTAACTTGGTATAATTGAAATAAACAGTTTTTGACTAGAGGAAGGAATTTATGAAGCGGACAACGAGGATCAAAAAGAAAACAAAGCATCGTTTGTGGTATCTCGGAGTTTTGACCGTCTTGGTATTAGTGCTCGTTATTTTCAACTTGGCACTTTCGCCTATGAGAAATGCTAAAAAGCAAGCAACGCAATTAGCACAACAATACGCTGGCTTAAAAGAAGAGACGGCCTTTTATCACTACAATCGAAATCATACTTATTACACGGTCGCAGGAACTAATGATAAAAAACAAAAAATTTATGCCATCGTTGCACAAAATGGTAAGAAGATCAACGTTTACCGGCAAAACGAAGGGATCTCTGAAGCAAGTGCCAAAAAGATCACTCAGCAAACTGGGAATGTGAAAAAAATCACCCATACTGCTTTAGGGATGCATAAAAATAAACCAGTCTGGGAAATAAGTTATCTCAATTCTTACGGCAATCTTTGTTATGATCTACTTGATTTTAAAACAGGAAAAATTGTTAAAACGATCCAAAATATTTAATTAAAGGGGCCATTCAAGATGGAATTATCAAAAAGAGTACAAAATGTTTCACCCTCAGCAACTTTAGCTTTGTCAGCTAAGGCAAAGCAATTACAAAAAGACGGCTATGATGTCAAAAATTTAACTGCTGGTGAGCCTAATTTCAATACGCCAGAACATATCAAAAAAGCAGCGATCCAAGCGATCCAAGCGGGAAAATCAGATTTTTACACCGCTGCTTTAGGGATCGTTGAATTGCGCAAAGCGATCGCTAAAACAACTAATGCTCAATATCACACTGATTATACGTTTGAAAATGTTGCTGTTACAGTAGGGGGAAAATTCTCTTTATATGCGGTCAGCCAAACGATCCTTGATCCAGGCGATGAAGTCTTGATCCCCTTGCCATATTGGGTCAGTTATAGTGAACAAGTCAAGTTAGCTGAAGGTAAGCCAGTTTTTGTATTGCCTGAAACTAAGAGCTTAAAGGTAACGGTAGCTGCTCTTGAAGCTAAACGAACTGAAAAAACGAAGGCCGTGATCATTAACTCACCGCAAAACCCTTCTGGTGTCATTTACACTAGAGCTGAGTTAGAAGCGATCGGAAATTGGGCCGTAAAAAATAATATCTGGCTAATTGCTGATGACATGTATAATAAGTTAGTTTATAATGGAAACAGCTTTGTTTCTTTAGTTGAACTTTCAGAAGCAATCAAGCAGCAAACGATATTGATCAATGGTTTTTCTAAAACGTACTCGATGACTGGGTGGCGTGTGGGCTATACTTTGGCGAAGAAAGAATTGATCGCTAAGTTAGGTGCTGTGGTCGGGCATGCGACTGGAAATCTTTCGGCGGTCAGCCAATATGCAGCCTTAGCAGCTTTGGAACAAGATCAAGCTTGTGTTGAAGAGATGCGCCAAGCGTATGAAACACGACTAAATGAGATCTATCCTTTAGTGGAGAAGATCCCTGGTTTCGAGCTGACAGCTAAGCCAGAAGGAGCCTTTTACCTATTCCCTAACATTCAAAAAGCTTTAAAAGCAACGGGATTTAGTGATGCATCAAGTTTTGCTGATGCCTTATTGAGCGAGGCCTTTGTTGCTGTAGTTCCAGGGGAAGCCTTTGGAATGCCCGGACATATTCGTTTGAGTTATGCAACTTCACTTGAAGATCTGCGTGAGGCGATCGTACGAATAGAAAAATTTGTTGAAAAATATAGTAAATAAAATAGGAGGAAAAATTTAGTGGAAACTATCAGTATTATTAACGCTAAAGACTATGTTGACCAAAAAGTAAGAATTGGAGTTTGGTTGACTAATAAGCGCTCCAGCGGTAAAATCGCCTTTTTACAGCTGCGCGACGGAACAGCTTATTTTCAAGGAGTCGTAGTTAAGAATAATGTTTCTGAAGATGTATTTAAGCTTGCAAAAGAAGTAAGACAAGAAGCAAGTATGTACGTCACAGGTACGATCCATGAAGATACACGCTCACACTTTGGCTATGAGATCGAAATTGAAGATATTGAACTGGTAGGTCAAAGTGAAGACTATCCGATCACTCCTAAAGAACACGGGACAGATTTCTTGATGGATCATCGTCATCTTTGGTTGCGTTCGAAGCGTCAATTTGCGATCATGAAGATCAGAAACGAAATGATCCGTGCAACTTATGAATTCTTCAACAAGGAAGGTTTCATCAAGTTGGATTCACCGATCTTGACCGGTAGTGCTCCTGAAGGCACAACAGAATTGTTCCATACTGAATATTTTGAAAAAGATGCTTATCTTTCACAATCAGGTCAGCTTTATGCTGAAGCTGGGGCAATGGCTTATGGTAAAGTCTTTACTTTCGGGCCAACATTTAGAGCGGAAAAATCCAAGACACGTCGTCATTTGATCGAATTTTGGATGATCGAACCAGAAATGGCATTTATGCATCAAGAAGAAAGTTTAGAGATCCAAGAACGCTATATTGCTTACTTGGTTGAAAAAGTACTTGAAAATTGTGACTACGAACTTGATATTTTAGGACGAGATAAGGAAGTCCTCAAGCGCTATACGCAACTACCTTATCCACGAATTTCCTATGATGATGCGATCAAATTATTACAAGAATCAGGTAAATTCCCAGATGTAAAATGGGGCGAAGATTTCGGTTCGCCAGAAGAAACTTATTTGGCAGAACACTTCAGCAAACCTGTTTTTGTGTTGAACTACCCTAAAGCGATCAAACCATTTTACATGAAACCACATCCAACTAGAGAAGACTTAGTTGTGTGTGCTGACTTGTTAGCGCCAGAAGGCTATGGTGAGATCATCGGTGGTTCTGAGCGTGCGACCGATCCAGAATATTTAGCAAAACAAATTGAAGATGCAGGTTTAAATAAAGCTGATTATGAATGGTACTTAGATCTACGGCGCTACGGTAGTGTACCACACTCTGGCTTTGGACTTGGTCTGGAACGTGCGGTAACTTGGATCACAGGTGAAGACCATATCCGGGAAGCTATTCCATTCCCACGTTTATTAAACCGGATCTACCCATAATAGTTGGTGGGCTGCGGGACATGACCGAGTGTTGTGTCCTGTTTTTTACTTAAAAAGGAAGATCAAGATGGATAAAATAATACGAAAATATTTAGCTGCTGGACAAATGACAGTTTCCAATCTATTGTTGAATAATTATCGTCAGTTAGGACTAGATGAAGCTGAGTTTATCTTGATGTTACAGCTCATGAGTCGAACGCAGCAGGGAAACGCGATCGATCTAACTGAAATTTCACAAAGTATGCAGCTTGATACTAGTAAGCTGGGAAATTTATTGCGTAATTTGATCGAAAAAAAATTTCTTAGATTAACGACAGCAACTGATGTGGCGGGACGTAAGTATGACAAGTATGATTTTACGCTACTTTACGAGAAATTATTTGCTTTAGAACAAAATGAAGTAACAGCTGAACTAACACAAAACAAAACGACCAGTAAGCAAGAAGTTTATAAAAATATTGAGGTCGAATTTGGCCGGCTTTTGACCCCGATGGAACTACAAACGATCGATAGTTGGCTCAATACAGAGAATTATTCACCCGAATTGATCGTTTTAGCTTTACGTGAGGCCGTTTTAAATCAGGTTTACAGTTTGAAGTATATTGATAAGATCTTATTGAGCTGGGAAAAACAAAATATCAAAACTAGTGCCGATGTGCAACGATCACGTCAACAGCGCCGACAAGAAATGGCTCAAAAAGCACAACCAACTGCACCTAAGCAAAATAAAGCTAAACCAAGTATTCCAATGTATGATTGGTCAGGAGGGATCGATGATGCTAAGTAGTGAAGAAACGACACATGCGATCGAAGTCATGGGTGAAATGTTTCCCAATGCCACAACATCGTTGACGAAGACAGATCCGTATCACTTTATGCTTTCAGTGATATTGAGTGCCCAAACTACTGACAAAGCTGTTAACTTGGTCACACCAGCTTTATTTGAACGCTATAAGGATCCTGTTGACTTAGCGAATGCGAGCCAAGCAGAAGTTGAAAGCTATATCAAAACGATCGGTCTATATCGCAATAAGGCGCGCTTTTTGATCAAATGCTCACAGGAACTGGTCGAACGCTTTGATGGGGTCGTCCCTAAAACTAGAAAAGAGCTGATGAGCTTAAGTGGGGTCGGACGCAAAACAGCGGATGTGGTTTTAGCTGAATGCTTTGGGATCCCAGCATTTGCAGTTGATACCCATGTCAGTCGCGTTGCTAAACGTTTAGGGATGGTCCCAGCTGATAGTGATGTTTTAACGATCGAAAAGATCTTAATGCAAAAAGTCCCACAAGATCTATGGATCAAAGGACATCACCGGATGATATTTTGGGGACGATACCAATGCATGGCAAGAAATCCGAAGTGTAGTTCTTGTCCACTATTAGATATTTGCCCAGAAGGCCGATCAAGAGTGTAAAAACCGAACATAATTAGTGATAAAGATATAATTTTAATAAAAAAACAAACAACATAATGAATTTTTATGTAAAATATGGTAAATTATTAACTGGCATAAAAATTCTATGGAGATGGTGAATTTGAAAAAGTTAAAAGTATATCGTTTGTCACTTGGGTGGCAGATAATTTTAGGCCTGTTGATCGGGATCGGTTTAGGGGTCATATTTGCTGATGATAAAGGATTTATCAAATTTGCAAATGGACTCGGATCGACCTTTATCAATATGATCTCGATGATCGTCTTACCGATCGTCTTTTCAAGTTTAGTTGTAGGGATCGCTAATATGGGCGATATCAAAAAGTTAGGGCGGATCGGACTAAAAACTTTGATCTATTTTGAGGTGTTATCAACGATCGCCTTTATCGTTGGGATGTTAGTCTCTAATCTTTCCCAGATCGGATATATGCTTGATTTAAGCAAGTTATCCCAAGTTGATATTTCGACATATGTTAAAACAGCTAAACAGGCTTCGCACAGCGGATTAGGTTCGATCTTGATGTCGATCGTGCCATCTAATTTCTTTGATGCATTAGCGACAGGTCAGATGCTACCAGTGATCTTTTTCTCTTGTTTATTTGGGTTAGGGATCGCGGCAATTGGTGAAAAAGGTAAGATCTTATTACAATTTTTCCAAGCCGTAGCAGAAGTAATGTTCAAGATCACTGGTTGGATCATGTATTTTGCACCTTTTGGGGTCGCAGGCTTGATCGGGGCTACCGTCGCTCAATTGGGGCTCGAGTCGTTAAAACCATTAGGATTATTTATCGTAATGTCTTACGCAACGATGATCTTCTTTATTTTAGTAGTTTTAGGGATCACATCTCGGATCTTTGGTTTTAAGATCATGGACCAATTACGAGTAGTCAAAGATGAATTGGTGTTGGCCTTTACAACAGCTAGTTCAGAGGTCACATTGCCCCGTTTGATGGAAAAAACTCAAAAATTAGGTGTTGACCAAGCGATCAGCTCGTTCGTTATTCCGACTGGTTATACCTTTAACTTGGACGGCTCTGCGATCTATCAATCATTAGCAGCTATCTTTTTAGCCCAAGCCTATCATATTGATCTTTCGTTGAGTCAGCAATTGACTTTATTATTAGTTTTAATGATCACTTCTAAAGGGATGGCAGGCGTTCCTGGGGCGTCATTTGTTGTTTTATTAGCGACAGTTTCAACGATCGGTGTTCCAGTCTCAGGCCTAGCTTTGATCGCTGGGATCGATCGTTTAGTTGATATGGGACGGACAGTTGTCAATGTTGCAGGAAATGTTACTGCGACATTGATCATCGGTAAATCAGAAAATGAATTTGATCAAGAAAAACATGATAAATATGTAGCCTCTTTTAAATAAAAGAAGCATAAAAAGAGGCTGTGACATAAGTCTCTATCTTTAAAGAAGACCATTCGAATTATTCAAAAAAATTCGAGTGGTCTTCTTTATTTGGATCAGTTGGTGATGTTGTTTTTGCGTAAAAAAACACTCCTCCACATTGCTGAGGGGAGTGTTTACGAGTCTATCCATATCAGTTGATGGATACTTTGTTACTTTATTGTGGTGGATTTCCACTGTTTGTTGTTTGATTTTCAGCTTGTGAGTCGGGTTCAGCTGGTGGTGTAGAGTTTGCTGAACTAGAGTTATCGTCGGTCGGTCGTGAAGGCTGACTTGACGATTGACTCGCAGAACTACTTGAGTTTGAAGAAGATTCTGATGAACTTTCTGAGCTAGCTGAACTTTCTGAGCTTGAAGAAGATCCAGACGATGAACTAGAAGTTTCTGAAGAACTTGAGCGACTAGAAGTTGAACTACCAAAAAGTTCTGAGCTTGGAGCAGCAGAACCAGCCAAGTAAAGTTGACGGACACCATTGATATAGCGAACATAGACGTTGCTTGGTTTGCGCCAATCGGTGTTGGTCTTTCCTTGCGACATGTAGGTCATGATGTTCTTATAGAAAAGTGATGCTAAAGCAACGGAATTGTTATCCAAGTAATTACCCGCTTCGTATTGGTGGTCATAACCGACCCAAACAGAGACAGAGTAGTGTTTGGTATAACCGTTGAACCAAGAATCCATTGCAGCATTATCAGGGAATTTAGCTGAGATATCAGATGGGTAAGCGTTAGTCCCAGTCTTACCGGCTTGATATAAACCGCTGATATTAGCTCGAGTACCTGTTCCTTCAGGTGAAGTAATAACACCTTTGAGCATATCGGTGATCATATAAGCTGTTGATGACTGCATGACTTGTTTACCAGAACTTGAAAATTCTTTGCGTTCGCCATCACCAGTTACGATCTCTTTGATATATTGTGGTTGGTAATAAGTCCCACCATTGGCAAAGGCCGCATAAGCTGCAGCATTTTGGAGAGTCGAAGAAGGTAACCCGATACCGTTTTGATATTCTAGGGTCTTATCGTAGTTAAAGCCCATTTGTGAAATGAAGTTTTGAGCTTTTGTGATCCCCACTGCGGCTAAAGCCCGGATCGCAGGGACGTTACGTGATTCGACCAAAGCTTGGCGCATCGTCATCAGGCCTTTGTATTGGTGGTCAAAATCGTATAGTTGAATATTTGTTCCAGGGTAAACATAACGATTGTCTTTGATCGGATGATACGTAGCCCAATCGAGATATTCGATCGCAGGTGCATAATCCATCAAAGGCTTAGCCGTAGAACCATTTGTCCGATCAGTTTGAACGGCACGGTTGAGTCCAAAGGTAACATCGCCAGTCTTACGTCCACCAAGCATCGCGACCACATTACCATTATCTGGATCGATCACAGTTGAAGCAACTTGGATATTGTCATCTGGGAAGTTCAAATATTCATCGCTATTTGCGATCTCATAGAGACGTTTTTGGATCGCCATGTCTAAATTAGTGTAGATCTGTAAGCTGTCTTTATAAGGATCATAGCCTTTCTTCTTAGCTTCTTCGATAACTTGTTTGATATATGGATCAGCGATCTTTTCAGTTGAGGTCACAGTTTTTGAAGTGTTCTTCTCAACTAGACCAGTGGTGATGCTTTCTTGTTTAGCTTCGTTAGCTTGAGCTTGGGTGATCTTTTTATTAGCGACCATCGCATTTAAAACATCATCCCGACGCTTTTTAGCAAATTCTGGATTAGTATAAGGATTGTAAGAGGATGGGGCATTTGGGATCCCAGCGATCAAAGCTGTTTGAGCTAAGTTTAATTTATCCAATGTCTTACCAAAATAGTATTTAGACGCGGTCTGCATCCCGTAACATCCGTCACCCATGAAGACTTTATTGACATAGAAAGTCAAAATTTGATCTTTGCTGTATTGGCGGTCCATATTGATGGCTAGCCAAGCTTCTTGGGCTTTACGCTTGATCGTTTGGTCAGAGCGCTTGGTCGAGAAGTAGGAGAGTTTGATCAATTGCTGATCTAATGTACTCCCACCTTGTAATCCAGCTGAACCAGACGCATTAGACATTGCAGCTGATACGATCCGCCATGGGTCGACCCCATGATGCTTATAGAAACGACGGTCCTCGATCGAGATGACCGCATCTTTTAATTGCTGTGGGATATCTTTTTCTGCAACATAGGTCCGGTTTTCGGTCCCTAAAGACATGATCTTTTTGCCATTTGAATCATAAATGACCGTTGAACCGGCACTTTCAAGCTGTTGCTCACTTAATTTAGGAGCACTGCTTGCATAGACAAAAAAGACGGTGACTCCAACCACTAAAGCAGCTACTAGGGCGACTGCAAAGGATATTAAGATCTTGAGCCACATTGGCTTTTTGCCAGCGCGTGAAGCTTTTTTCTTACCGCTACGCTTTAAACGACCATTTTTCTTCGGGCCATTTGTGCGCGAGTATTTCGGATTTTTATCCATAACGATGCTGCTACTATACAAATGTGGAATCATAAAATATATGATCAGAAAGAATATAGCGTTCCTTTCTTAATTTTAGTTACTACAGTTATATAGTGATAAAGTGTAGTTTAGGCAAATTGCCTGACTGGGTCATTGTAAGTATCAGTCACACATTTTTAACTTTCTAACTGATATAGCTAACTGTATTTATCCACTAGGGAAACATTGAACTACTTTTCAAGCAGTAGATCAACGTAATTTAGATATGGGATACGGGGCCGGAGCGCATAATCGATCTCAAAGCCATCGCGTTCGATCACTGCTTTTGGGATCGATTTGCGCCCAGTTGCTTGGGCATCCCAGTAATCAAATAAAATATCAGCCGGCATCAAAAACACCTGATCAGTTGTGACGAATTTAACGATCGTAAAGCAGATACCAGCTTGATCTTGACATGCTTTCATGTGTTTTATCTGGTGAGCATGAAAGTTACTGAGCGGAAATGAGGTCTTATTTTTAGTCTCTTTTGCTTCAAAATCAAGATAATGACCACGATAGACACCATTGTAATCAGTGGTAGAAGCTTGTTTGAAATAAGCTTTTTTGATCACTGCGGCGCTACGTTTGGGATAATAAACATCAACGATCTGGATCGGTGTCGGCTTTTTGTGAATGACCGCGATCCCAGCTGAAAGATAGTATTTGTTGCTTTCGTTTATTTCATCTTCTAACGACATTCCGCGCTTTCCATAAATAGTATTGTTGGCGCGGCTTTTTTTACTCGCACTATTTTTAGTAGTGAACAAGCCGCCGTTTGGATA
>OFGL01001677.1_pt1 | contig 12077 bp, 9 predicted proteins | sample 1521801 | NCBI WGS metagenome assembly OFGL01 (sample SAMEA3504085, study PRJEB24116) | mouse gut metagenome | biome: mouse gut; feature: mouse-associated habitat; material: faeces | place: Denmark | collected 2011 | reverse complement strand
CAGTTAGCGGCTTAGCCAAGGCTGAACAACCTCAAATTTTACCGAATCATTGTAAATTATTACCATGAGGAAAATTAACCGGGTACTGCTCGGGGCATCGATTGCCCTGACGGCAGCTTCAGCCTCGGCCGGAACTTTCGTCGGCGACCGTACCGACTTCCGTGACGAGACAATCTATTTCGCCATGACCACCCGTTTCTATGACGGGGATCCCACCAACAACGTATGCTCCTGGGACAAGCAGGATGTGCAGATTGCTAATGGCGACCCAGACTGGCGCGGCGACTTCAAAGGGCTTATCGATAAGCTCGACTATATCAAGGCACTCGGCTTCACCGCAGTATGGATTACCCCTGTCGTACAGAATTCTTCGGGCGAAGACTACCACGGCTACCATGCCATGGACTTCTCGAATGTGGATCTCCGTTATGAGAGCCGCAAAACGTGGGGAGCATCAGAAGATGTAAAATTCCAGGACCTCATAGACGCGGCCCATGCAAAAGGGATGAAGATTATCCTCGACATAGTGCTACAGCACACCGGGAACTTCGGAGAAGCCTATCTCAACCCCCTCTTCACCCGCGACCAGAACATCAGGAACCAGGCATCGGTATCCGCATCGATGATTCCCAACCCCGACAGGCTTAGCGCAAACTATTTCGAACAGGATCCCAAAGCGCAGTATGCGGAGCGCTGGAAATATTTCAAGAACCCCGAATTCGAGCCTGACAACTATTACCACCATTACGGCACAGGCTGGAACTGGGACCTTCCCAACCGCTGGTGGGGGCAGATTGCAGGCGACTGCGTGGATCTCAACACCGAGAACGACTATGTAGCCGAATACATCGTAAACTGCTACGGCAAGTTCATCGAAATGGGTGTTGACGGCTTCCGTATTGACACCACCGGCCATATCTCGCGCCTTACCTTCAACAAGCAGTTCATCCCGCAGTTCCTCGAAATCGCAGAGACGCACAAAGCCAAACGTGGCGGCACCCCGTTCTTCATGTTCGGCGAATGCTGCCAGCGCTTCCAGGGTTCGGTGGTCTACCGCGACCAGCCCAACCTCTCCAGCTACTACTACACCTGGAAATCTCCCCAAAACCTCCTCGATGAATTCAACGGCGATCCGGAATGGTGGCGCGCACAGGTGCTTCCCGAAGGACACGACACCCCGGTAGGCCCTATGGCCGTCTGCGAAAAGGAGACTGCCGACACTCCCGAAAGCGACAACGCGTTACTGAAAAACGGACAATGGCACGAACCGGACTACACCCAGTATTCCGGCTTCTCAATCATCGACTTTCCCTCGCACTACGGCTTCAACAATGCGGCTTATGTTGTTAACCTTGCCAAGAATGGTGACAAGAAATACAACGACGCCTCATTCAATGTGGTCTACGTGGATTCGCACGACTACTGCCCCGGCCCCAATGACGGCACCCGATTCAACGGCGGAACCGCACAATGGGCCGAGAACCTCTCGCTGATGTTCACATTCCGAGGCATCCCCTGTATATATTACGGTTCGGAAGTCGAGTTCAAGAAGGGCAAACCCATCGATGTCGGTGGCGAAAACAACAAAACTCCCCGTAAAGACTCCGGACGAGCATACTTCGGCGCTTACCTTGAAGGGGATGTGACCGCATCCGACTTCGGCCAGTACACCGCATCGGGCAATGTGGCCACCACTCTCAATGGCGACCTTGCACAGCACCTGCGCCGCCTCAACCAGATCCGTGCCGCCGTTCCCGCCCTGCGTAAGGGACAGTACTCCTTCGACGGATGTTCTGCCAAGGGCGGCCTGGCATTCAAACGCGCTTACAAGAACGAAAGCTACGTGCTCGTGGCCATCAACGGCGGTGCGACATTCTCGAACGTGCCTGCCGGTATATATACCGACATCGTTACCGGCAAGACCTACACCGGGTCCACCATCACAGTCGAGGCTCCCGCAACACAAGGCCAGCTACGCGTGCTCGTGAAAGACTGGGTCGGCGGCAAGGTCGGCGAGGATGGCAAGTTCATCTACACCACTTCTCCTGTGCCTCACGGAGGCAATCCCGTATTCCCCGACGAACCCACCAGCCAGTTCTACACTGCTGATGACGCTGTAGGGAATCCCGAAGTGAAACTCTCTCCTGCCGGAGGTTCGTTCAGCACCGAGACCCTGAATGTCACCGCCACTCTCAATGAGGAAGCTGTTTCAGGATGGTATCAGGTGGGTACCGGGGCAAAGGTAAATATCTCCCAGGGCCATGGCAAAGAATTCACCATCGGCGAAGACATGGACTACGGGCAGACCGTGACCGTGAGCTGGGGTGCGGCAAATAATGAAGGGGCGAACTTCAACGGCACTGTCAAATACAAGAAAGTCGACCCCAATGCCACAATTACCGTATATGTAAAAGCTCCCGTGGCATTCAACATGTATGCATGGGACGCCGCCAACAACCAGCTGCTTGGCGCATGGCCCGGCAAAGCTTCATCGACCCTTGATACGAAAACGGTTGCAGGTGAAGAATTCTACTACTCGACTTTTGCCGACGTCGAGGCTGTAAACCTGATTTTAAACAGCGGAAATGGCCAGACCCCTGACATAAAGGGTATCACCGAAGACACATACTTCGAATATGACGGCGGTTCCAACTATCGGCAGATTGAGATTTCCTCCGACGACCCGGTTGTAAGGTTCTCTCCCAACGGCGGCATATTCAAGACAGAGACACTTGATGTGACCGCAACAGTGGCCAACGCCACATCGGCATGGTACCGTATCAACGGCGGCGCACAGGTGAATATCCTTGGCCCCACCGCAACTTTCACCATCGGCGGGGATGTACACTACGACAGCACAATCTCCGTTGACTGGAGTGCCACAGGAGCCACAGGCACGCGCACCGGAAAGGTTACCTACACCAAGCAGGATCCATCGGCCGCCACAACCTGGACATTCTACTACGACAACCGCAACTCCTCGTCCTGGAATACTGTAAACGCATACTTATGGGATAACACAAGCGGCAAAGAATACCTCGGCGTATGGCCCGGCAAGGCAATGGACTGCGAAGGCGACCTTTACAAGATTTCGTTCACGACACACGACGACATCGATTCTCCGATGATTATCTTCAACAACGGAGACAAAGAACAGACCGCCGACTTTGTTGCCGTAAATAACGCCACATATATCCGCAGCGGTATCGACCTGTCTGGTATCAACAAAGTTGCCGAGGAGACAGGTTGCAAAATCTACACACGCGGTACAACAATCGTGGTGTATTCTCCGCTCCACACATTCGTTACCATAGCAAGTATAGACGGACGTTCCGAGACTATCGCCGTGGAACCGGGTCTCAACTACATCGAGTACGAACCGGGGCTGTATATAGTCAACACCACCAAGGTGTACCTCCGATAAGACGCTTCCGCCGACACAATCCTTGCATATCTGACAGAAAATCACTAACTTTGTGGGCTTTTTGGCCGCACCGGGCTTCGAGATAAGCGGCGCTTGCGCCCGCCCGTCGGCATAATCAATTAAATTTCACAACGTTACAATGTACGCAATTGTAGAAATTAAGGGACAGCAGTTCAAGGCCGAAGCAGGCAAATTCCTGTATGTCCACTATCTCGGCGAAGAGGTTCAAGAAGGCGCTACCGTTGAATTCGACCGCGTTCTCCTCATCGACGCCGACGGTGCCGTAAAAGTAGGCGCGCCCACCGTAGAAGGGGCAAAAGTTGTTTGCGAGGTTAAACGTCCCCTCGTGAAAGGCGACAAGGTGATTATCTTCAAGAAGAAACGCCGCAAAGGCTACCGCCGTAAAAACGGTCATCGCCAGATGTTCAGCCAGATTGTGATTAAAGACGTAATTGCTTAACCCCTAAAAATCCCTAAAACGAAATGGCACATAAAAAAGGTGTCGGTAGTTCGAAGAACGGCCGTGAGTCGGAAAGCAAACGACTCGGAGTGAAGATTTTTGGCGGTCAGCACGCCAAGGCAGGCAACATCATCAAGCGTCAGCGCGGCACGGTTCACCATCCCGGCCTCAACGTAGGCATGGGTAAGGATCACACCCTTTACGCACTCATCGACGGTACAGTGGTGTTCACCCAGGGCAAGGAAGGCCGCCGTTTCATCAACGTGCAGCCCCTGGAACTCCCCCAGGCATAACCGCAGGTTATTACAAACGAAATGAGGCGATGTGTCAAAATCTAAGATTTTGACACATCGCCTTGCTTTTCGCCCGGATGGCGGGGAGTCTGTCAGGATGGCTCAGATGGCAGAAACTTGTGGGTGAGTATGACAGGAGCTGACCGAGGCCAATGACCAAAGCCGCATCCAGCAAGCGACAACCCGGATGAGCCATTATGACAGCACCCTCCGGCTTATGCCATATAACCGGGCATGGTTGAAATAACGGTTGACATTCGGGCCGACGTCGCTTCCAACGCCGAAGATGGGAGTCTAACATCAGCCGCACAACCTTTCGCGTCTGGGTCAGGGCTTCGCAGACCTCTGCCCGGGATTTCTATCCCGCCCGGCAACCTTATGGTTTCATCTGTATAACAACAGCCCTGCGGTCAAAGTTTGCGCTATATTACCAGCCGCCGGAAGCACCACCGCCGCCGGTCATACCGCCACCGAACGAACCGCCCGAGAAACCTCCGCCACCACCGAAACCACGGCCTCCGCCACCACCGGCAATGAAAATCGGCGGTTCTATAACCTTGGCAATAGTGTAGGGCTTCTGCCATCGGTTGCGGCAGTTAAGGCAGACATATTCTTCCACCCCCCGCCCCTCACGGCTGACGGTAGGGGCAAGCACCGTGCGCCGGTTTACCATCGTGCATGCCCTTGCATTACAGTTAGGGCATACAGTAAAGTTTTTCGACGGGTTGACATAAGGGATTATGTCGGTCTCGCCACACTGCGGGCACAGCCACACATCATAATCAACCGAATCCAGGCGCTCCTCGGCATCCTGGCTTTGGGTGAGGTAGCCGTTGTCGTTATCCTCGTCGACACGCTGCATACGGGTCGAGCAATTAGGGCAAAGCCGCTTGTGCAGCCTCACATGCCGCATAAGCAGCAGCAACACGAAGTAGGCCGGGAAGGGGAAACCAAGGGCCAGGATGCTGGCCATCAGGCCGGGCATCTTCAATCCCTGCAACTGCGAGTAAGCCTGCGCCGTGGGCTGGCGCCGCGACGAAAAGTAGACCACAAGCACCAGCACCATAAGCCCTACCGCCACGATGATGCAGAAGGTCAGATATATGCTGAAAATATCGGCATCCCCCTCCCTGGCACCTGCATCGTTGGCATACTGCGACATAAGCTCCTCCCGTGCCTCGTCGGATGTCAGCGCCGAATTCATCGTCTCCAAGGCTGCAAGCACGCCGCCGTCATAATCCCCTTCCCTGAAATACGGAGCCATGTCATGGCGGATGATATTTGAAGCTATGACATCAGGCAGAACCCCCTCGGCACCATAACCTGTACGGATCACAGCTTTGCGGTCGCCGGTGGAAATCAGCATCAGCACGCCGTTATCCTTATCTTTCTTACCTATGCCCCAATGTGTGAAAAGCCTGGTGGCGAAATCATTGATTTCCTCCCCGTCGAGGTCGCTGACAATCACCACAACAGGTTCGGCGCTCGACTGACGCCACATCGATGCAAGCAACGAATCGGCCTGCGCACGCCCTGCGGGCGACATGGCACCGGCCATGTCGCTTACATAGCGGGTACGGTTACCTACATGCACATTCTCTATATCGCCGACCGCCAAGGCCGACACTATAGGGAATATACAGGCTATAATCAGGAATATGGAAAATAATCGTTTCATAATCAAGTACGTAAAAAATTACACCGCCGGGAGCGAATGCCCGTTCAGACGGCGGTAGAGGTCGAGGGCATAGACATCGGTCATGGCCGACACATGGTCGAGTACCGCCTGCACCTTTCCATAGAGGCCGGGGGCATGCACATCATATTGCTCAGGCACCTGCGACAACAGGAGCCGAGAATAGTTCAATCCGGGATTACGCACGGCATGTATCAGCTTTTCAAGCAGGAAGGTGATGATGCGGTTACCGGCAAGCTCTATATTCACAACATCGGAAGCCTGGTAAATCTTATCCCACGACACGGCATTGCAACGCCCGTAAGCATCCCGCTCCCTCTGAGGCACCTTTGAAAGCAGCTGCCCGCAGAACTCCCCGCGCATAATCTCATCCTCATGCTCCACAAACACACGCGCACATGCGTTGACCAGCACCCCTATCACACCCGAACGCAGATAGGCCACCTGCTCGTTGGTATCGGTAATCCGCCCCATTATCTCCTCGCAACGACGCCTGCGGGCATCATCGAAAAAGCCGAGCATAAGGCTCTTCACCTCTTCGGTTGAAAGAATCTTAAGCTTGTGGGCATCCTCGATATCCATAACCTCGTAGCATATGTCGTCGGCCGCCTCCACTATATAGACCAGCGGGTGGCGGGCATAGCTCACCCCTCCGTCGTCACTACGGCGGCAGATAAGCCCCAGCTCCGACGCAATACGCCCGAATGCTTCACATTCCGACTCAAAGAAGCCGAATTTGTTACGTCCGCCTGCAAGGGTCGACGTAAACGGATACTTCACAATCGACGCAAGCATGGAATATGTCATGGCGAAGCCACCCTGTCGGCGCCCGTTGAACTGGTGGGTAAGCAGCCTGAAGGCATTCGCATTCCCTTCGAAATGCACAAGGTCGGCCCACTGGTGCGGCGTAAGTTCGTTCTCCAAAGCCGCCCCGTCACCTTCGGAAAAGAATGTGGCTATGGCAGTCTCGCCCGAATGCCCGAACGGGGGATTGCCCAGGTCGTGAGCCAGGCAGGCCGCCGCCACAATCTCACCTATCGATTCCATCGCGACACCCGCAGGAGTACCTGCGTATTTACCGCGCAACGCCGATGCAATCTCATTAGCCATCGAGCGCCCTACTGATGCCACCTCCATGCTGTGGGTCAAGCGGTTGTGGACAAACACACTGCCCGGCAACGGGAACACCTGTGTCTTATTCTGCAACCGCCGGAACGGCGACGAGAATACCAGCCGGTCGAAATCGCGCTGGAAATCGGAACGGCTGCCGCCACGCTTGTCGTGGTAATCCTCCATGCCGAACCGTTTGTCGCATATCAACCGCGCCCACTCCATGCGGGGGGAGCATCCGCCACCGTCAGGCATCTTCCCCTCATGACGGCTCGGAATCGTCGATAGGTTGGTCTTGGTCATATTTCTGAAAAAGGAAATCATTATACGGGAACCGCTCTGCGTGGATGCGGCGCGCCTTCTCGTAAAGCATAGCCTTGAGTTCGTCGATATTTACCCCCTTCTTAGCCGAGACAAACACGCAGTTGCCCGGATCGAGGCGGTTCATCCACGTTTCCTTCAACTCTTCAAGCGGAATATTCTCACGGGTTCGCGGCGTGAGGTCATCCTCATCCTTCGGCACATGGCTATAGGCGTCGACTTTGTTGAACACCATTATCATAGGCTTGTCGGCGGAACCGCATACCTCGGCCAAGGTCTTGTTAACGACCTCGATCTGCTCCTCGAACTGCGGGTGGCTTATATCGACCACATGCACCAGAAGGTCGGCGTCACGCACCTCGTCGAGTGTTGATTTGAACGACTCGACCAGATGGGTGGGCAGTTTGCGGATAAATCCCACAGTGTCGGTCAGCAGGAAAGGCAGATTATCGATAATCACCTTGCGCACAGTTGTGTCAAGGGTGGCAAACAGCTTGTTTTCGGCAAACACATCGCTCTTGCTCAACACATTCATCAGTGTGGATTTCCCCACATTGGTATAACCCACCAAGGCCACACGCGTAAGCTTGCCCCGGTTTTTGCGTTGCAGGGTTTTCTGACGGTCTATGTCGCGTAACTGCTCTTTAAGCAGCGAGATGCGGCGCAGGATTATACGGCGGTCGGTCTCAATCTGCGTCTCGCCGGGGCCGCGCATACCGATACCGCCACGCTGGCGCTCCAAGTGTGTCCACATACGCGTAAGCCTCGGCAACAGATACTGGTATTGCGCAAGTTCAACCTGCGTCTTAGCCGTGGCAGTCTGCGCGCGTTTGGCGAAAATATCCAGGATAAGGCTCGAACGGTCAAGGATTTTCACCTGCAACTCCTTTTCGATGTTGGCAATCTGCTTGGTCGAAAGGTCGTCGTCGAAAATCACCATCCCTATATCGTTCTTTTCCACATATTCCCTCAGTTCGGCAAGCTTGCCCTGCCCCACGAATGTGCGCGGGTTAGGATATTCGAGTTTCTGGGTGAAACGGCACACAACCTCGGCACCGGCAGTGTCGGCCAGGAATTCCAATTCGTCAAGATATTCGCCCACCTTTGCCTCATTCTGCCGCTGGGTAATCAACCCGACGAGCACGGTGCGCTCATTGATTTCTTTTCCTATTACTAAATCTTTCATTCCAACAATGTTGTAGTCACTGAAGCCACGACGGCCTCACCGCCTCCCCCCGGATTAAAATTTGATTCTACAAAGATAACAATTTCCACCATAAAAAATCCATCACCCACCTGCAATCACCCACATTTCACCGATATAAGTGGCAATAAAAACACAGCAGGGCAACACATAGCCAAAACATTTTCGGAACATCGATGCTTTAAATATCGTTACAATTGTAAAATATTCAAGTTGAAAAGTTTGCATTTTTGAAACTTGTTTGTAACTTTGTTGTGGTATATAAGGGCTAATGTGCAGCTCCACGACAAGATTATACAATCAAAAGATTATGAGCAGCTTAGAGCCAATAGGAATAAGTATGGACACCCGAAGGGATTCGTTGGTAATCATACCTATGTATAATGAAAAGGAAAACGCCGCCGCGATAATAGAGGCAGTGTTGGCTCTTCCACACCCTTTTGACGTGCTTGTAATCGATGACAATTCACCCGACGGGACTGCCGCGATAGTCAAAGAGAAAACCCTATGCCATCCGGGCCGGGTGCATATAATCGAACGTCCCGGCAAACTAGGGCTTGGCACAGCCTATATCACAGGCTTCCGATGGGCAATCGGCCACGGATATGACTATATATTCGAGATGGACGCCGATTTCTCACACAACCCCGACGACCTTATACCCCTTTACAAAGCATGTGCCTTTGGCGATGCCGATGTTGCAGTAGGCTCCCGTTACGTTACAGGTGTCAATGTGGTCAACTGGCCGATGGGACGGGTGCTGATGTCATATTTCGCCTCGAAATATGTGCGCCTAATAACAGGCTTGAAAGTGCAGGACACAACTGCAGGATTCGCCTGCTACCGACGCGAAGTGCTTGAAACCATGGAACTCGACAAAATCAGGTTCAAAGGCTATGCGTTCCAAATCGAGATGAAATTCACTGCCGCGAAATGCGGATTCAAAGTAGAGGAAGTCCCCATTATCTTCGTAAACCGGGTGCTGGGCACCAGCAAAATGTCGTCAGGCATTTTCGGGGAAGCCCTGTTCGGGGTTATAAAGCTGAAAACCGGTTCATGGACACGGAAATACCCGCAGAAAAAAATCTCCGACAACAAGAAACGGGAAACTTCCCGGCCAACCATCGCGCCATAATAATTCATCAAGCCCACCATTCCAATCACATTTCTAACTGTCTTTTACCACAATGAAACCAAAAGTTCTCAACAACGGCCTTATCATAAGCGACGGATTCCGGTTCGTCGGCAGCATCGTTATAGACGGAGGCTTGATAACCCGTGTGGATATAGGCCGGACAGACCCGGCCGACATTCCCGCCGAGAACTACGAAGTATATGACTGCCAGGGAAAATTCCTACTCCCCGGCATGATTGACGAGCATGTGCATTTCCGCGATCCGGGAATGACCGAGAAGGGCGACATCGCAACCGAAAGCCGTGCAGCCATAGCAGGGGGCATAACGTCGTTTTTCGATATGCCAAACACCACCCCTCTCACCACCACTATCCAGGCATGGGAGGAGAAAATGGCCCGTGCAGCCGAAGCCTCGGCAGCCAACTATGCATTCTTCATCGGGGCGACAAACTCCAACCTTAATGAAATCCTGCATGCCGACTACACCCGCATACCAGGGGTGAAACTCTTCATGGGAAGCTCCACAGGCGGCATGCTCGTTGACAACGATTCGGAAATACGACGGCTGTTCACGCAGTTCCATCGCGTCATAGCCTGCCACGCCGAAAGCGAAAGCATAATTGCCGCCAATCGCGAAACCCTGTGCAAACAATACCCCGACGGCATACCCGTGGGCTGCCACAGCCGTATCCGCTCACGCGAGGCATGCCTTGACGCCACCGCACATGCCATAGCCCTGGCTCGTGAAACCGGCGCACGCCTTCATGTGATGCACATCACCACGGCCGACGAGCTGGCACTGTTCAAACCGGGCAACCTCACGGGGAAACGCATAACCGCAGAAACCTGCCCACACTATCTTTACTTTACGGAAGAATCGGTGGAACGTACCGACGGGCTGACAAAATGCAACCCGGCACTTAAAACCGATGCCGACCGCCGCGAACTGCTCCGCGCCGTGGCCGACGGACGCATCGACGTAATCGGCACAGACCATGCCCCGCACCTGCTGTCGCAGAAACTCGGCAAGGACGCCCTTACGGGAGCCTCAGGCATGCCGTCGGTGCAGTTTGCCCTACCCGTAATGATGCAACTGGCAGGCAAAGGCTATTTCACACTTGAGGACGTGGTTGAAAAAATGGCGGCAGCACCCGCACGCCTATACGGCATTTCGCGACGCGGCTATCTCCGCCAGCAATACATGGCCGACATAGTGGTGGTAAACCCTGATGATGATTACACCATCCCACGCGACGATATAATCAGCCCGTGCGGGTGGAGCCCCTATGAAGGGATGCGTCTGCGTTACCGTGTGGAGCAGACATGGGTCAACGGCCAGCCTGCCTACATCAACGGCACATTCACCAACCGCCAGACACCCTTGGCAATCCGGTTCGACAGCTGATAAAGTCGGCCAGCCATACACGATATGGCAGCCCCCGCATCCAAGCTCCGATTTATACTATTTGCTTGCAGCCTTTCCCACCAACGAAGCACGGATGCGAGAAAGGGTTGCAGGACTGATGTGCAGATACTGGGCGATATATTTCACAGGAACACGGTTTATCACATCGGGACGGGTGCGCACCAACGTCTCGTAACGTTGTGCCGCGCTGTCATTGCCAATCCACACATACCGGCGTTCGAGCACATAAAGCTCGTCGAGCAGCGCCTTGCTCCACCAGCAATGGATTTCCGGCTCCTCGGCAAGCAACTTCTCGAAATCAGAGAACTTTAGCGCCAAAAGCCTGGTATCATCAAGCGCCTGCCACGAAAACTGCGACGGCTCCCCCCGCGACATCGAATGTATCGACGTAAAGGGATCGCCGGAAGTTGCAAACAGGAATGTTTCCTCCTCACCGCCACGCGTATGCACGCAACGCACCAAACCGTCGATAATGAAAAACAGACTGTCGGTGGGCTGCCCCTGCTCTATTATAAAGGTTCGTTTTGACACGTTCATTTCCCGCACCAGCCCCATAACACGCTTCACCACTGCTTCCGAAACGGGGTAATCTACATCGAATATATCCTTAAGTGTAACCATGATATAACTGCATCTAAACAAGAAAGCTGAAAAAGCTATATAACAACAAGTCTTGAAGACTTCTACAACCTATTTTCCCAAATTTACACATTCTCAGTCAGATTTGAAAATTTTTATAGCCATAAACGTAAACGAATGAGCAAAGGCATCGTGCCGGAAACCTGCACGATGCCTTTGCTCATTCGTTATCTATGGAAGGCGGTGTGTCAAAATTCAATATTTTGACACACCGCTGTGGTGGTTTTCGCCTGGATGGCGAGGGATGTCAATACACAGAATCAGTCGCGGAACTCGCGGCGGGGGCCACGGTCACCACCTTCACGGCGCGGGCCTCGGCGGTCGTCACGACGGGGACCGCGGTCGCCACCTTCACGGCGGGGTGCACCA
>OFGL01001673.1_pt1 | contig 12101 bp, 11 predicted proteins | sample 1521801 | NCBI WGS metagenome assembly OFGL01 (sample SAMEA3504085, study PRJEB24116) | mouse gut metagenome | biome: mouse gut; feature: mouse-associated habitat; material: faeces | place: Denmark | collected 2011 | reverse complement strand
AGGCCACCGCCAGATAGTCCGCCCCCAGCTCCTCCAGGCGGCGGGCCATGGGGATGGCCCCGTGGCCGTAGCCGTTGGCCTTCACCGTGGCCAGAAACCTGCTGTCCGGGGCGCAGGCGCGCAGGGCCCGGTAGTTGTGCTCCAAATTGCCCAGGCTGATCTCCGCCCAGGTGCGCGCGGTGTCACGGGTCGTCTTTTGTGTCATCTTGCTTCAACTCCATGGTAAAATTGCTGAACTGTGCGCTCAGCACCTTCTGGCCCTGGGCGCTCACCTCGGCGGACAGCAGGGCATAGCCCGCCCGGTCGAAGGTGAGCAGGAACTGGGTGCCGGCGTTGTCCTCCTGTTCCGGGTCCCGGAAGGAGATTTGCAGGTGCTCGCCGTTTTCCCCTGCCCAGGCGCACTGGGCCATCCAGCCCTGTTCGATCTGCTCCATGCAGGCGGTGACGGCGGACACCGGGGTGAGCCCGGAACCGTCCAGCAGCCCCAGGGACAGCCCCGCGCCGTCGTACTCCAGCACCGTCTCCCCCTGGGCGATCCGGGCGGTAATCCCCGCCACCAGCTCCGGGGCGGTGACGGTGAGCACCGTCTCCCCATCCCGCCGCCACTGGGCGTCCAGGGAGAAGTCGTACACCGTGTCGGTATAGCACACCGAAACGTCCACCGAGGCGGACCAGCCCGCCAGCGCCTGGTATGTTTCCCGGAGGGCCAGCGCCGCGTCCTCCGGGGTCTCGCCCGCGCCGGCCGGCCGGCAGCCGGACAGCAGCAGGGTTATCATCAGTACACAAGACAGGGCCTTGCGCACCTCTCGCTCCTCCTTTAAGTCAATTCCTTTATGGCGTATGGTATTTGTTCGCGAAAACGCTTGTACGGCGCACTCGCGCCGTCCCGGCTTTGGCCGGCGCCGGGGGTTATCCCCTTTCACACAGCTCTTTCATGGCGTAGGGTATCTGCTCAATCAGGTCGGAGGGGGTCATGCCGTACTCCCCCTTGTCCGCCGCCGCCTGGAGAATGTCCTCCACGCTGGCGTACTCCCGGACGGAGCTGAGGGCAATGACCCCCTGGTGGGCGTGGGTGCGGCTCATGGCGTCCAGCTTCCGCTTGTCCGCCTCCACCACCACGGCCCCGGCGGAGCGGGCCTTGGAGGCGATATGGCCCAGGGTCTTGTCCGTTTCGCCCTTCTGGAGGTAGATTTTATCAATGGCCGTCCCGGCCCGCAGGGCCTCGATGACGGCGTTCCGGCCCTCAATGACGCCGTCGGCCTCGGGGGCGGGGAATTTGCGCTCGTCCATAGGGAGTTCCTTCCCGGCCGGGGAACCGGCCTGAAAATTTTGTCGATACATTCCACAGTATACCATAACCCGGAAGGATAATAAAGCGGGAATTTACAGAAACTTCATGAAACCTTCTTGTGACTTTCCGGGTTCTGTGTTATACTGCGATATAATTTCGCCGGGTTTCACGCGCTGACGGATACCGTGCGCTTTTCTTTAGAAAGGAGCAACTGCATACATGGACCAAAACAACAACAAAAAGAAGCCGGACCAGAACAAAAACAGCAACTGGCGGGGCTTCATCCACCTGATCTGCTGGGCCGTGCTGCTGGCGGTGCTGGTGAGCTACGCCACCACCTACATGACCAGCATGGGCCACCAGGCCAGCTCCGTGGAGCTGGAGTACAGCGAGTTTCTGGACATGCTGGACTTCGGAAAGGTCGCCGGGGTGGACTTTGACAACAGCGAATCCATCCTCATCATCACCCCGGTGGACGGCTACGTCTACACCAACAGCGAGGGGATGGAATACACCAAATCCACCCGGGAGGACGGCTCCGCCGTTTACACCCACGTGGACGGGGAGGGACGGGAGATGAAGCTGTCCCTGGAGCTTTTCACCGTCCAGCTCCAGTCCTACGACGCCATTGTGGAGCACATCCGCTCCCTGGGCGGGGAGAGGGTCCGCATCAACCAGGACTATCAGCCCCCCATGAGCCCCATTTTGCTGTTCCTGGTGAACCTGGCCCCCTTCTTCATCATCATCCTGGTAATGAGCCTGGTGATGAACTGGATGGCGAAAAAGGGCATGGGCGGCATCGGGGGCATCGGCGGCGTGGGCAAATCCAACGCCAAGGTCTACATGGAGAAGTCCACCGGCGTCACCTTCCGGGACGTGGCCGGCCAGGACGAGGCCAAGGAGAGCCTGGAGGAGATCATCGACTTCCTCCACAACCCGGGCAAGTACACCGAGATCGGCGCCAAGCTGCCCAAGGGCGCGCTGCTGGTGGGCCCGCCGGGCACCGGCAAGACCCTGCTGGCCAAGGCCGTGGCCGGCGAGGCCAACGTGCCTTTCTTCTCCATCTCCGGCTCCGACTTTGTGGAGATGTTCGTGGGCGTGGGCGCCTCCCGTGTCCGCGACCTGTTCAAGGAGGCCAGCAAGATGGCCCCTTGTATCATCTTCATCGACGAGATCGACACCATCGGCAAGTCCCGGGACAACCGCATGGGCGGCAACGACGAGCGGGAGCAGACCCTGAACCAGCTGCTGGCCGAGCTGGACGGTTTCGACCCCGGCAAGGGCGTCATCGTGCTGGGGGCCACCAACCGGCCCGAGGTGCTGGACAAGGCCCTGCTGCGTCCGGGGCGGTTCGACCGGCGCATCACCATTGACCGGCCCAACCTTGCCGGGCGGCTTGCCACCCTCCAGGTGCACACCCGCAAGATCAAGCTGGCCGAGGACGTGGATCTGAATAAGATCGCCCTGGCCACCGCAGGCTGCGTGGGGGCGGATCTGGCAAACCTGGTGAACGAGGCCGCCCTGCGGGCGGTACGCAAGGGCCGCCGTCTGGTCACCCAGGAGGACTTGCTGGCCTCCTTTGAGTTCGTCATCGCGGGCAGCGAGAAGAAAAATTCCGTGCTCACCGAGTTCGAGCGCAAGCTGGTGGCCTATCACGAGGTGGGCCACGCCATGGTGGCCTATAAGCAGAAGAACGCCGAGCCGGTGCAGAAGATCACCATCGTCCCCCACACCGAGGGTAGCTTGGGCTACACCCTGCTGATGCCCGAGGAGGATAAGACCAACCTGCGCACCAGGGAAGAGCTGATGGCGAAAATCGCTGTGTCTATGGGCGGGCGCGCGGCGGAGGAAGTGGTGATGAACACCATGACCAACGGCGCCTCCCAGGATATCCAGGAGGCCACCAACATCGCCCGGAACATGGTGGCTATGTATGGCATGAGCGAGGAATTCGGCATGATGGCCCTGGGCAGTGTGCGCAACCAGTATTTGGATGGGGGCTACGGCCTGGATTGCGCCCAGGACACCGCCGCCGTGATGGACAAGGCGGTAAAAGCGGTGATCGACGTATGCTACAAGGAGGCGGTGGAGGTCATCCGCGCCAACCGGGAGGACATGGACAAGGTGGTGGCCTACCTGCTGGAGAAGGAGACCATCACCGGAGGCGAGATGGTGGCCATCCTGGAGGGCCGGGATCCGGCCCTGGTGGAGGGGGCCTACACCTCCACCCGCACCAAGCAGCTGCCGGGGGACATTGAGCCCCCCGCCCGGCACGTCCACATGACCGACGAGCCCATCCCCATGCCCTCGCCGGAGGGGGACGTGGAAAAGGGCCCGGATGAAGGGCCGGAGAAGCCGGAGGAACCGAAAGAGTAAACGAAAGCCCCGCCCGGAGCGTCGCTCCGGGCGGGGCTTCGTGCTGGGTTTACCACTCTTCGCCCAGCTGATCCAGCGCGGCCTGGAACCAGGGACGGTTGACGCTTTCCAGCTCATAGCTGGGGTCGTTGTTCAGCTTCTCCACCAGCTCCTCAGAGAGCTCATAGGAGGGCTGGCGCACGCCGTCGATGACCAGGTAGGTGTCGGCGTAGTCGAGCCCGGTCAGGGAGCCGGTGCCGCTTTCCGTACCAAAGAACTCGGCCCAGCCGAAGTGGTCCACGGTGCCGCCCACAATGACATAGCCCTTGTTGCCGGTGGCGGGGTCTGTGTGCTCATAGATATAAGGTGTATTCTCGTCGATGAGGCCGGTGAGGTCGGTGCGCTCGCTGCCGTTGACGAACCAGAGCTTGCCGCCCTCTTGGACAATGGGCGTGTAATTCTCATCGCCCCAAACCATTTCCACGCTGCCGATGGTGTCCTCAACGCCGTTGGGCGGCATGAAAACCACCGACCCGCCGCTCATGAAGTTATACACCTGGGCGGGCAGGCCCGCCGCGATGGACAGTACGCACCCCACCGCCAGCGCCGACGCCAAAATCACCTTGCCCATCCGGGGCATACGCCGCTTCTGGGTCCGTTTCTCGCTATTCTCCAACATGTTCATAATTTCCTCCTTTTTACGCTCACTCATTTGAGCCTGTTCCATCATGTGCCAATAGTTGTTCATCGTCGCTCAGCTCCTTTCTCAGCATGGCACGGGCCCGTGCCATGCGCGTCTGGACCGCCGTGCGGGAGATGTGGAGTACCTCTCCGATCTCCCCCTGGTCGTAGCCCTCCCAGTAGTAGAGGTGGATCACCGCCCGGTACTTGGGAGGCAGGGACATCACCGCCTCCCACACCGCCCGGTCGGCCTGGTCCTGAAAGGGGATGGATTCCTCCAGCTCCCCCACGTTCCGCCGCCAGAAGGATCTCAGCTGGCTTTTGCACAGGTTGGCGGCGCAGGTGAGCAGCCAGCTTTTCTCCCGTCCCGGCAGAAGGACCACCTTGCCCTCCGCCAGCTTGAGGAACACGCTCTGGCACACGTCCTCCCCGTCGGCGCGTGAGCCCAGGTAGCTGTACGCCAGCCGGAACACATCGTCGCCGTATTTGCGGAACAGGTCCGTCAGTTGTTCTGCGCCCATTGCGGGTCACTTCCTTTCGCCGCCGTGATTTGCTGCAATGCTCGGCGCCTTGCTGTTGTCACGCTGCGAGACGGCCAGGACGCTCGGCCGCTTTCGCTGCGGCTCAGGCAAAATCCAGACCCACACAGTGGGTCTTGGGTTTTTGCCTTCGCTGTCCGCCTCTCCGCGCTTCTTTGTAGCTACACCCATAAAACGATTGAGGGTGCCCGATTATCACAGGCCATGGAAAATTTTCCGAAAAAAGCGGCGCGCCACCGGTGAAGCGCCCCCAAAAGGTTAGGGCTTGTTTGAAAATTGTCAACGCGCCCAACCGGCGGGCCTTTTTCCGCCAAGCCGCGTTGACTTGCCTTGAAATACACAAAGTATTTCTGCGCCAAATCGCCTTGCCCGGCGAAAAAATTCCTCGCCGCTGGGCATATTGCCAATTTTCAAACGGCGCCTAACCGCCTGTATTGTATCAAATACCGCTGTCGGATGCCAGTGTTTGCGGGGATTTTCCCTTGTGTGGAACGCTGAAAAAAGGGCGTCCCCCGTCCGGGGTTTTGACGCTTTGCCCGGATGGGGCCGGGCGGGAAAGGGAGGGGCAAAAAGCGTGCTGTTTTCAGTGGACAAGCGGGGGAAGCGGGTGTATAATAGGTGCGCCGCGCCGGAGGGCGCGGGCGAATGCCTGAAAAGAAGGAAATGCTCGAAAGAAGGAATGCTTGGATGAAGCAACACAAAAGAGGGCTGGCGGTGTGCCTTGCGGCCGCGGTGCTGCTGTTCATCGCCGCGCTGCTGGCGGGCTCCCCCGGCCCGTCGGAGAGCGTGCAGGAGGCCATGCGGGACGCGGTGCTCCACGGCACGGGGCAGGTCAGCCTGTTGGGCCTGATGACGGTGAACCCGGGGATGATATCCGCCCTGCTGGTGACGGCGTTCCTGCTGCTGTGCGCCGCGCTGGTCCGGATTTTCGCCATCCCCCGGTTCCAATACCGGCCGGGAAGGCTCCAGCTGCTGCTGGAGGAGCTGGTGGGCCTGTTCGACAACATGGCCAAAAGCAACAGTCCCCACCGCAGCCGCTTTCTGGGGGCGTACCTCTTTGCCGCCGGGTCCTACATCTTCGTGGGCACCCTGTCGGAGCTGCTGGGCCTCCAGGCGGTGACCGTCCACGGCCACCCCATCACCCTGCCCGCCCCGCTGTCCGACGTGAACGCCGCCATCGCCATGGGCACGTTGTCCTATCTGGTGATCCTGTCCGGCGGCATCGCCTCCAACGGCCTGGGCGGCGTGGGAAAGACCCTGAAGGAATTCTCCCTGCCAATATCCATGAGCTTCCGCCTGTTCGGCGCGCTGCTCAGCGGCCTTCTGGTGACGGAGCTGGTGTACTACTACGTGGCGCTCAGCTTTGTGCTGCCCGTGGTGGTGGGGGTGCTGTTCACCCTGCTCCACGCCCTCATCCAGACCTATGTGCTCACCATGCTCACCGCGCTGTACTACGGCGAGGTGTCCGAGCCCTCCCCCAAAAAGGGGAAAAAGAAAAAGCTCCGGGCGGAAAATGCCTGAGAAGCTTTGCCAATCCTTAGCACACATCTTTGCGGCCCCAACTGCCGCTGGGTTCGTTGAAAAAATTTATATACAACATAACAAAACGGAGGTTGTGTACCCATGAACAAGCTGCTGAAAAAAATTCTCATCCTGGCCGGGGTGCTGGCGCTCACCCTGTCCCTGGCTGTCCCCGCCTTTGCCGCCGGCGCCCCCGCCCAGGGGGAGGACGCCGCCCAGTCTGAGGCGGACGAGGGCTCCACCATCGGGCTGAAGGCCATCGCCGCGGGCATCGCCGTGGGCATCGCCGCCGCCGGCGGCGCGGTGGGCATGGGCCTTGCCACCGCCAAGTCCACCGAGAGCCTGGCCCGCCAGCCCGAGGCGGAGGGCAAGATCCGCACCACCCTGATGCTGGGCCTTGTGTTTATTGAGACGGCCATCATCTACGCGCTGTTGGTGGTCATCCTCATTATCTTCGTGCTGTAACGGCGGGAGGGCTTTGTCATGCCTCTGAATATCAACTTGCAGCAGATTTTGCTGCACTGGATGAATCTGGCCATCCTGACGGGGGGGCTGTACTTCCTCCTCTACAAGCCGGTGAAGCAGTTTATGGACAAGCGGTCGGCCTATTACCAGGAGCTGGAGGACCGGGCGGCGGACGGGCTGGCCCAGGCCGAACGCCTTAAGGCCGAGGCCCAGGCCAAGCTGGAGGCGGCGGACGACGAGATCCACGACGAACGGATGCGCGCCCAGCAGGCGGCCTCCGACGCCGCCCAGGAGCAGCTGGCCCAGGCGGAGGAGCAGGCCCGCCGCATTGTGGCCAAGGCCCAGGCCGAGGCGGAGCAGTCCAAGGAGCGGGCGCTGCGGGAGTCCCAGCGGGAGATGCGGGAGCTGGCCGCCAAGGCGGCGAAAAAGCTGGCCGCCAAGCCGGGGGCCGACTTCTTCGACCAGTTCCTGGACCTGACGGAGGGGGGCGGGGCGCATGAGGGACGCTAGAAGCCGCCTCACCGCCCTTTTGCGCAGCGCCGACCAGCCCACCCAGGAGCAGCTCCAGCGCTTCGACCGGTTCCTCTCCCGCACCTACAAGCGGAAGGTGCCCCTCCACTGGGAGTTTGACGAGGGGCTTCAGGACGGCTTCCGGCTCCAGGTGGGCTCCGACGTGTACGACTGGACCCTGGACGGCCGGGTGCGGCAGTTCCAGGACTACCTGCGCAGGCTGGAGCCGGGGGAGAACGATATCATCCCCCTCATCCGCCAGGCGGTGGAGAGCTGGGAGCCCTCCCCCGCCCCGGAGGAGATGGGCGAGGTGCTCAGCGTGGACAGCGACATCGCCGCCGTGGGCGGGCTGGCCCACGCCCAGTACGGGGAGATCCTGGTGTTCGAGGGCGGCGTAAAGGGCATGGTGCAGGATCTGCGCCCGGAGAGCCTGAGCTGCATCCTCTTTGGCGACGGGGAGGAGATCCGGGCGGGCGGTATGGTACGCCGCACCCTGAAAACCGCCGGCATGCCGGTGGGGGAGGGTTATCTGGGCCGGGTGGTGGACGCCCTGGGCGTGCCGGTGGACGGCAAGGGGGCCATCGAGCCGGAGGGCTACCGGCCCCTGGAGACCCCCGCCCCCGGCATCCTGGACCGCCAGCCGGTGAACACCCCCATGGAGACCGGCCTTTTGGCCATCGACTCCATGTTCCCCATCGGCCGGGGCCAGCGGGAGCTTATCATCGGCGACCGCCAGACCGGCAAGACCGCCATTGCCCTGGACACCATCCTCAACCAGAAAGGCAAGGACGTGGTGTGCATCTACGTGGCCATCGGCCAAAAGACCAGCTCGGTGGCCCAGCTGGCGGAAAACCTGGAGCGCCGGGGGGCCATGGAGTACACCACCATCGTCACCGCCCCCGCCGGGGCGTCCGCCGCCTTGCAGTATATCGCCCCCTACGCCGGGTGCGCCCTGGCCGAGTATTTTATGTACCAGGGGGACGACGTGCTCATCGTGTACGACGACCTCAGCAAGCACGCCATCGCCTACCGGGCGCTGTCCTTGCTGCTGGAGCGCTCCCCGGGGCGGGAGGCCTACCCCGGCGACGTGTTCTACCTCCACTCCCGCCTGCTGGAGCGGTCCGCCCACCTCAGCGACGAGCTGGGGGGCGGAAGCATGACCGCCCTGCCCATTGTGGAGACCCAGGCGGGGGACGTGTCCGCCTATATCCCCACCAACATCATTTCCATCACCGACGGCCAGATCTTCCTGGAGAGCGACCTGTTTTTCTCCGGCCAGCGCCCCGCCGTCAACGTGGGGCTGTCCGTGTCCCGCGTGGGCGGCGACGCCCAGACCAAGGCGAAAAAATCCGCCGCCGGGGCCATCCGGCTGGATCTGGCCCAGTACCGGGAGATGGAGGTGTTCACCCAGTTCTCCAGCGACCTGGACGACGCCACAAAGCGCCAGCTCTCTTACGGCCAGGGGCTGATGCGGCTGCTGCGCCAGCCCCAGTATTCCCCCCTGTCCCACCACCAGCAGGTCATCGTGCTCACCGCCGCCATGGGCCGGGTGATGCAGGACGTGCCGCTGGACAAGATGGACCAGTTCCGCACCGGCCTTTTGGCCGCAGTGGAGGGGGAGGGTGCCGACCTGTGCGCCCGTATCGACCAGACCGGCAAGCTGTCGGAGGATGACCGGGAGGAAATTTTGGACCTGGCCCGGGCGTATCTGGCCCGCTTCCAGGGCGGCGGAAAGCAGGGCAGCTGACATGGCCGGGACCAAGGAGATCAAGGACCACATCGACAGCGTCCAGGAGACCAAAAAAATCACCAGCGCCATGTACCTCATCGCCTCCACCAAGCTGCGGAAGGCCCGGCAGGAGCTGGACAACACCCGGCCCTATTTCGAGGCCCTGCGCCGGGAGATCAAGCGCATCTTCCGCACTGTGGGCGGGGAGGCGGTGGACAGCCCCTACTTCTACCCCATGGAGGGGGAGCCCCCCCTGGACAAGCCCAATGCCTGCCTGGTCATCACCGCCGACAAGGGGCTGGCGGGGGCCTATAACCAGAACGCCATCAAGGAGGCGCTGAAGCTGCTGGATACCCACCCGGACACCAAGCTGTACGTGGTGGGGGAGTACGGGCGGCGGTTTTTCGCCTCCCACAGCATCCCCATTGAGCACAGCTTCCTCTACACAGCGCAAAACCCCACCATGGCCAGGGCGCGGGAGATCAGCGCGCTGCTGCTGGATGGCTTTGAGAAGGACGAGCTGGACAAAATCTATGTGGTGTACACCGACATGGGCAACGGTATGGACTTCCAGGCCAGGTGCACCCGTGTGCTGCCCTTCCACCGCACCCACTTTGCCGACTCCGCCCTGGTGGAGCCGCCGGTGGCCACCCCGTTCGAGTTCCTGCCCAGCGTACAGGCGGTGCTGGACAGCATGATGCCCAGCTATGTGTCCGGCTTTATTTACAGCGCCCTCATCGACAGCTTCTGCTGTGAGCAGCAGGCCCGCATGACCGCCATGGACAGCGCCAACCAGAACGCGGAAAAGCTGCTGGGGGAGCTGTCCCTGGAGTTCAACCGGGTCCGGCAGTCGGCGATCACCCAGGAAATCACCGAGGTGTCCGCCGGGGCCAGGGCCCAGCGCAAAAAGCACGAGAAAGAAGGCTGATGATTTTGGAACGAGCGGTCATCAAACAGATATCCGGCCCCGTGGTGGACGTGGAGATTGTGGAGGGCGAGCTGCCCCGCCTGCGGGAGGAGCTCACCGTGGAGAAGGACGGCGCGCACCGGGTGATGGAGGTGGCCCAGCATCTGGACCACAAGACGGTGCGGTGTATTATGCTCTCCCCCAGTGAGGGGCTGGCCCGGGGGCTGGCGGTGGATGTGCCGGGCCACACCATCCAGGTGCCGGTGGGCGAGGCCACCCTGGGCCGCATGTTCAATGTGCTGGGACAGCCCATTGACGGGGCCGGGCCGGTGCCGGAGGGCACCCCCGTGCGCTCCATTTACCGCAAGCCCCCCGCCTTTGACGAACAGAGCCCCTCCGTGGAGATCCTGGAGACGGGCATCAAGGTCATCGACCTGCTGGAGCCCTATCCCAAAGGGGGGAAGATCGGCCTGTTCGGCGGGGCCGGCGTGGGAAAGACGGTGCTCATCCAGGAGCTGATCCACAATGTAGCCATGGAACACGGAGGCTATTCCATCTTTACCGGCGTGGGGGAGCGTTCCCGGGAAGGAAACGACCTGTGGCGGGAGATGGGGGAGAGCGGCGTGTCCTCCAAAACCGCCCTGGTATTCGGCCAGATGAACGAGTCCCCGGGTGTGCGTATGCGGGTGGCCCTGTCGGGGCTGACCATGGCGGAGCACTTCCGGGATAAGGAACACAAGGATGTGCTGCTGTTCATCGATAACATCTTCCGCTTCGTCCAGGCTGGCAGCGAGGTGTCCACCCTGCTGGGGCGTATGCCCTCCGCAGTGGGCTACCAGCCCACCCTGGCCAACGAGATGGGGGAATTGCAGGAGCGCATCACCTCCACCAAAAACGGCTCGGTGACTTCGGTACAGGCGGTGTATGTCCCGGCGGACGACCTTACCGACCCGGCTACCGCCACCACCTTTGCCCATCTGGACGCCACCACCGTGCTGAGCCGGAAAATCTCCGAGCAGGGCATTTACCCCGCTGTGGATCCGCTGGAGTCGTCCTCCCGGATTCTGGAGGCAGATATCGTGGGGGTGGAGCACTACCGGGTGGCCCGGAAGGTGCAGGAGATTTTGGAAAAATACCGGGAGCTCCAGGACATCATCGCCATTTTGGGCATGGACGAGCTCAGCGACGATGACCGCAGGACGGTGGCGCGGGCGAGGAGGCTCCAGCGGTTTCTGGCCCAGCCCACCCACGTGGCGGAGAAATTCACCGGCATCCCCGGCGTGTATGTGCCGCTGGCCGACACCCTGGAGAGCTTTGCCGCCATTGTGGACGGCGAGCTGGATCAATATCCAGAGGCGGCGTTTTACAACGTGGGGGCCTGGCGGGACGTGGTGGAGAAGGCCCGGAAGCTGGAGGGCGGCGTGTGATGGATACCTTTCAGGTGCATATCCTGGCGGCAGACAGAACCCTTTACGAAGGCCCCTGTGTCAGTCTGACTATCCCGGCCAGCGACGGGGAGCGGGGCATCCTGGCCCACCACGCCAGCATGATGGCGGCCATTGTCCCCGGCATGGTCCGCTGGCAGCCGCCGGGGGAGGGGGTGCAGCTGGCGGCAGTGTCCCCCGGCATGGTGAAGGTGGAGAACAACGAGGTTCTGGTGCTGGTAGACTCCGCCGAGCGGCCCGAGGAGATCGACGAGGCCCGGGCCCGCCGGGAGGCCGACGAGGCACGGGAGGCCATGCTCCAGAAGAAGAGCCGCCAGGAGTACCAGCTGGCCCAGGCCAGCCTCCGGGCGCTGGAGCAGGCCGCGCTGGAGTATCTGGGCCCGATCCGCCCTGACCGCCGTCCCGGGGAACCGGGCGGCATACCCTGCTTCGTCCTCCGGACCGGTCCCCGGGGGGAGCTGATTGCCATAGGGGACGGCTACTACGACCTCACCGACGAGGACTGGCTGCTGACGCTGCTGGCCGCCGCTCAGGAACGGGGAGGCCGGGAGGGCGTGCTGGAGGACTACGGCCTCCGGTTCTGCCGGAGCGGACCGCCGGAGCGTCCGGCGCTGGCCTTCGCGGATCTGACCGAGATCGGAAGAGCGTCGTGTAGGGA
>OFGL01001672.1_pt1 | contig 12138 bp, 10 predicted proteins | sample 1521801 | NCBI WGS metagenome assembly OFGL01 (sample SAMEA3504085, study PRJEB24116) | mouse gut metagenome | biome: mouse gut; feature: mouse-associated habitat; material: faeces | place: Denmark | collected 2011 | reverse complement strand
AAGCCGCAACACTTTGTCCGGCCCCACTTCGATCATGGAATGTAAGATGTGCTCTCCTACGTCATAACAGTGGTGCTTATGTCTCTGTGGCGTTTCCATACAGAGGTCAAATTCCGGCAGAATCTGCGCTGTGATGCCAAGCTCATAAGCCGTCCGCAGATAATCGGGGTTAGGAGAAGTGACCAGTTTTACCAGCTCCACCTGTATCCGCTCCGCACTGATTTTCTGCAGATTGGGGGCAAGCGCCTTCACCGCCTCCCCGGTCGCCTCCTCAATCCGAAAGCTGAGCTGGGCAGAAAAGCGCACCGCACGAAGCATGCGCAGAGCGTCCTCGTCAAATCTCTCTCCGGCAATCCCCACACAGCGTATCACCCGGTTTTCTATGTCCGCAAGACCGCCGTAAAGATCCACCAGACCGGTGCGCGCATTGTAAGCCATAGCGTTGATTGTAAAATCCCGTCTTTTCAGATCTTCTTTTAAGCTGGCGGTAAAAGTCACCTCGCTTGGATGTCTGCCGTCCTCGTAGACGCCGTCGACCCGATAGGTCGTTACTTCAAATCCCTCTCCTCCCAGAAGAACCGTGACGGTTCCGTGCTTAATTCCCGTGTCCACGGTTCTCGGGAAGAGACGTTTTATTTCCTCCGGCTTAGCCGACGTGGTAATATCCCAGTCATCCGGCTTTCTGCCAAGTATGGAATCCCTGACACAGCCGCCTACTGCGTAAGCCTCATATCCCGCCTCCTCCAGCGTATTTATGATGTGATGCACTTTATCGGGCAACTGTATCTGCATAAAAAACTCCCTGCTTCCTTTTCCTTCGGGCCCTCATTTATCCGATTCCCGGCCCCTTAAATATCTGATTCACATCTTCGAGATGGAGATCCGGCTTTTCATCCTCCGTAAGAGAACCGACCAGACTGTCCATTTCCTTCCCGGACATCACGCCCCGGCTCCTCTCCACAAACTCTTTCTTCTCGTCATCGGACATGCCCGAAAAACGATCCATAGCTGCGCGGTTGTTCGCAAATGCCAGCCCAAGGCCGACAGGTAACGTATTATAATCCATGTTTTCATCCCTTTCCTGTACTCTGCTCCCTACTCAGCAGTGCACGCTCGAAAAACCTGCGTTTTTTCAAGCTTTCGGGCTTCGCCCTATCACTCCATAATTTGTCAAAACTGACTGCAAGCAGTCATTTTGTCATATTACGTCGTGGCACTGCTCATTGCCATCGTGTATAGCATGTACGCCGGGATGAAATGTTATGCAGTTTATATGGAAAAGTTCAACTGCCTGCTGCCCGCAGTTGAGCCGCTTTCCGCCTTAACTGAGCGTTGCAATGCCCCGCAGTCTGATATCTTCACAGGACGCGCCCACCAGAATCTCGTAATCGCCCGCATCTGCGATAAATTTGCGCAGCTGCACATCATAATACATAAAATCTTCCTGCTTCAAGGTCAAAGAAATTTTTTTGGATCGGCCCGCTCCAAGCTCCACTTTGCTAAACGCCTTCAATTCCTTGTCAGGCCTGTCCACCTGCGCGGCGATGGGCGCAATATAAATCTGCACAGCCTCCGCTCCCGCCAGCTTTCCAGTATTTTTGACTGAGAAAGTCAATTTCACGTCCTTTCCCTTTTCCGCTTTCATGGTAAGGCCGCTGTATTCAAAGCTGGTGTAAGACAATCCATGCCCAAAGCAGAAGGCCGGTTTGATCCGCTGTCTGTCAAAATGACGATAGCCGCAGTACAGCCCTTCCTCCAAAACAATATTTCCCCACTTGCCAAACTGTCCGTTCTTTGCGGCAGCGCAGTCCTCATATCTGACAGGAAAAGTTTCCGCCAGCTTACCAGAAGGATTTACTTCACCAAAAATAATCTGCGCCAACGCATTTCCTGTCTCCATGCCTGCGTAATAACTCCACAATATGGTCTGCGCCTGCTCCCGCCAGGGCATCTCCACGGGAGAACCGCCCACAAAGGTCAGTATCACATCCTTTCTGACCTTTAAAAGCGCCTCAATCAACATATCCTGCTCATAAGGCAGTTTCATATCCGGCCGGTCACAGCCCTCGACATCGTATTCATGATTCAGACCTCCCACAAAAATAACGGCATCCGCATCCTTTGCCGTCTCAAGCGCCTCGGCGAACAGCTTCTCATTTTTTTCATGAGCCTCCGCCTTTTCCCGCTCCAGTTTCGCAAGCCGCTCTTCCTCTCCCCTGCGGCGGTTTTCGCTGTCACTGACTTCGTCCCGGCCAGCTTTTCCCATATCCGGGTTTCTATCCTCATCCACACTTGCCACCTGCCAGTTCTCTCCCTCTTCTGCCTTGTTCTGCGGCACATAGTAGCCCTGCGCATAGGAGACCCTGACATTGCCGCCCAGATACATCCTGAGCCCGGCCAGCGGACAGATCTCGTAAAGCGCTTTAATCTCCGCGCTGCCGCCGCCGTAAGAGTGCTGTGTCACGGCATTTGCACCGATCACTGCCAGTTTTTTTATTTTTTTCGCATCCAGAGGGAGAATGCGGTTCTCATTTTTTAATAAAATCATGGACTCCTGCGCGCCGCGAAGGACTGCCTCCCGGTGTTCCGGCTTATTGTATGCGCCGGCTTTGCGGTCGTCCTTTTTCGAGCCGATCATCTTCAGCCGGTACATCATGCGCAGAAGGTTCCTCACTTTGGCGTCCACCGTATCCACGGAAATTTCACCCTTTTCAATCAGCGCCTTTAACGGATTGGCCAGCTTGTAATCGTCAAAATCCGGGAAGATGGACATTTCCAGATCCATAGAACATTCTGCCGCCTCTTTGGTTTTATGCACGCCTCCCCAGTCGCTGATTACCGCGCCGTCAAAACCCCATTCCTTCCTCAGAATTTCATCCAGCAGTTTTTTGTTCTCACAGCAGTGAACACCGTTGACTTTGTTGTAGGCGCCCATGACTGAGTAGGCCCCGGCCTCCTGTACTGCCGCCTTAAAGGCAGGCAGATAGAGTTCATAGAGCGTCCGCTCATCAATCTCCTCATCCACCATCAGGCGGTCCGTCTCCTGCCCGTTCGCCGCAAAATGTTTCACACAGGCCGCCACATCATTTTCCTGCACTGCCTGTATAAACGGTACCGCGAACGCTTTTGTGAGAACCGGATCCTCACTCATATATTCAAAATTCCGGCCGCACAGCGGGTCTCTCTTGATATTGATGCCCGGCGCCAGAATCACGTCCTTACCGCGCCCTCTGGCCTCCGCTCCGAGCACATGCCCCATTTCGCGGGCAAGGTCCGTATTCCAGGATGAAGCGAGCGCACTGTTGCTCGGAAGATAGGTAACCATATCATCCTGATTTCCCACGAGAATCCATCTGTCATCAAGAAATTCCGCACGCACGCCCATAGGCCCGTCCGAAGTTTCAATTGCGGGAATCCCCAGCCTCGCCACTTCGCCGGAGCGAAACAGGGAAGCCCCGTGAATCATCGCAATTTTCTCATCCAGCGTCAGTTTTTTTATCAGTTTATCAATTTCTTTTTCCCTCTTTTTTTCGATCTTTTTCTCGTCCTTTTTTAACATATTGACACCCTCCGTAAAAAGACGGCGGCACATCCATATGGACATACCGCCTGTTTGCTCCAATTCCATATTAAGGTAAGTATAACGGGAATTTCTCTCAGATACAATTCCCTTTTTATACTTTATTTGGACAAGCTTTTATGCTAATCCCTCTCGGGCATCCATACCCGCATCTGGTTCAGCCCCCTGTTTCCCCAGGTATAATAAGGCACCAGCGTCACCTGGCACGGCTGCACCTCCTGCCTCTCAAAACTGTACAGCTCCTCGTTTACCGTCTCCCGGTACCCATGTGCAACAAGTTTCTGAATCCCGAACAATTCATCCGACAGATACGCTCCTACCGTCACTTCTCCGTCTCTTTTCAGACTTAAGGAGAGGATATCATTCTCGTTATCCACGCCCTCCGCGCAGTAAATCAGCGGTCCACGCTGCAAAGAGACTTTTCCTGTATTCGCGGAAACGCGGCTGCTGGTATACACACGCCTTACCGTCATATCAAGCTCCACCGTAATCACATCGTCCGCCGTATACTCACCCCGCAGATAAGCAAACCCGTCCCGGATTTCACATTCCGCCTCTTTTCCGTTTAAAAGAATTTTTGTCTGCCTGCTCCACGCGGGAATGCGGACTGCCAACGGCACCTCCATGCCCGCTCTTCCCTCCTGCGGTTCGAAACGGTACTCCAGTACATGATCATAAGGATAATTTGTCCGCAAAACCACCTTGCCTCCGAAACGATCACTCACATCCAGAGTGCCCGCAATGTACAAGTTGGAGAACAAAGTGCCCGGTATCACATGCCAGGCGTATTCCGCCACAGATCCTAAAAGCCTTGCCACATTCGGCGGGCAGCAGGCACAGGCAAACCACTTGGGCCTGACAGGCAGCGCGTGCTTGTGCGTCTGGGCCTCCCCGGAAATACCCGGCAGCGCCTCCAATGGATTCACGTAGAAAAACCTCGTGCCGTCAAGCTGCATCCCTGCCAGCACACAATTATATAAAGCCCGCTCCATCACATCCGCATACTTGCCGTTATGTTCCAGATACAGCATTTTATTGGAGAAAAAGATCAGGCCAATGGCCGCACACGTCTCCGCATAAGCCGTATCGTTGGGCAGATGGTCATCCTTCGTGAAGGCTTCCCCCTCATAGGCGGAACCGATGGCTCCCGTCACATACATCCTGTGCTGTGTGATATTGTTCCAGAGCGTTTTGCAGGCTTCCGCAAGTTCTGTATCTCCCGTCTCCATAGCTGCATCGGCCATACCTGTGTAGAGATATACCGCCCGGACCGCATGTCCCACTGCCTTGTCCTGCTGCCGCACCGGCGCATAATTCTGGGCATACTCCGTATCCTCGGGATGATTTCCCCAGACGCGCCAGGGATTTTTCTTCATCTCCTTTTTGTAATAATCGGGGTCAACGCCGCGCACATTGATAAAATGCATCGCAAGCTCCTTGTACCTCTCCTCTTTGGTGCTTCGGTACAGCCGCATCAAGGCAAGCTCAATCTCGGGATGCCCCGGATATCCTTCCGCGCCCTCCTCAATAAAATGACGGTAAATATGGTCTGCCATATCACACATAATTTCCAGAAGCTTCGCCTTTCCCGTGCACTCCGTATAGGCCACCGCCGCCTCGATCATATGTCCCGCGCAGTATAACTCGTGTGCCTCGTGAAGGTTCGTCCACCGTTTCTCCGGCTCCTTCACCGTGAAGTAGGTATTCAGATACCCGTCCTTCTGCTGTGCCTCACCGATCAGCTCAATGATCTCATCACACCGCTTCTCCAGCGCCTCATCGGGATTTTGCGCAAGGGAATAGGCTGCACCCTCCAGCCATTTGGCCACATCGCTGTCCTGAAACACCATACCGTAAAACTCTCCGTCACAGCTCCCGGTTTTCAGCTTCTTCGCCGCCATACGGAAATTTTCAATACAATGGCTCTTTTCCGCGCCTTCAATCTGATCGTTCAACGCCCGCTCCTGATAAGGAAGCACCACATCCTTTACCAGCTTCTCATATCTGCCAAAAAACCCTTCCTCCACCTTAAAATCCTTGACTAACCTCAAATCACCCATTCTTTTACCCTCCATGTCAGCTTCCATCGCCCGGCACACAGACACCTTTCCGACTTCCTCTGTCCTGCGCCTCAATATATGTATTATATTCGGAAATATGCGGCAATAAAATGGATTAAATTCTTATTTATTTGTATTATTTTCCGATTCTGTATGCCGATGGCGTGCTCCCATAGACCTCCTTGAAGGATTTGGCAAAATAACTCATCTCCTGGAATCCGCAGCTTTCCGCAATCGCCGATATCTTATCGGTGGTGAGCTGCAGCTTGAGCGCCGCCTGCTGGAGACGGTAAGATTTGAGATAGGCAATGGGCGTTGTGTTAATCGTTGCGCGGAAACAGCGGATGCACTCGCTCGTACTGACCGCACAGGCAGAGGCGATCTCTTCTATCGTAATTTCCCTGCTGTAATTGGCCTGGATAAAAGTCAGCATTTCCTTAATTCTGGCATTGTCCCTCTGGGCCTTTCCGAAAGATTTCCTGTTCACAACCGGCTGAAACTCCGAAACCAGCGCCACAATTGTGGAAAGCTCATTGCGGATCTGTATTTCATAGCCGAAAGACTCCTCCTGCGCCGACCGCCAAAGAGAAGTCAGAGAGTCCAGAATTTTCTTCTGCCAGTCTACATCCGGTGTCAGATAAAACCCGGGACACGCTTGATTTTCCATCAGAGGTTTCAGATATTTCTGCCAGATTATATTGTCCGTACTGCCGCTGACAGCCCGCGGATGAAACACCACGGAATGAATTTCACAGGAATCATCCTCAAACAAAGAGGCGGCATGCAAAATATTGCTGTTGAAGAAAAATCCCTCCCCGGCCCGGAGCAGACGGGAAGAAGAGCCCATCTCCACAATGGCGCTTCCATCGGCAACCAGTCCCAGCTCCAATTCATTGTGCCAATGCCAGGAAATTTCATCCCGGGGCATCAGATCCAGATAACATGCCACGGGAAACTGATGCGTCCCATGCTTGCGCAGTTCCTCCCCCTGCATATTCGTCTGTACACTGCACGGCAATATCATACCTTTGTCCTCCTGTTGAAACATTCACACGAATATCTGCCTGTTCTTTCCTCATCCTTCAATAATTCATTTTTGGAAATATAGTTATATAAAGTGCGTATTTATTCCTAACATTATTTTTTAATATGATGATATTATCATATCACAAGGTAACACAAAAGAAAAGACAAAAGGAAAACCCATATAAGAATGCAGGAAGGAGAGAATTTATGTATAAGGTAAATATCAGAACAATCAAAAACACAGAAAAATTTATTCAGATGGTAGAAAACAGCTGCGGCCGTGTCTTTCTGGAACTGCCCAACGAAACGCTCTGTGACTTAAAGCAGAACACGGCGGTTCTGCAGATGCTTCGGATGATTAATCCGGGGGAATTATGGCTGGATCTTTTCCTGACGGATGCGCAGGACAGTTACAATTTCATGGCTTACATGATCGGCGCGGGGGCATAAAAACCCCCGCTTTTTTTCACAGAACTTTCAAACCTGGTTTTCTCCGGCACATCCTCTTCATCGAATTTCCGCTATCAGCCCATGCTCCACACAGTAATGATAAACCCCGTCCTGTGCCGCATGGCCGCATATATCATCCGCCACTGCTTTAAGCGCATCCGATCCATTTGCCATAGCAACACCGATACCCACTGCCTGCAGCATATCTATATCGTTGTTGCCGTCGCCAAAAGCGAGCGCATCCTCCTTTTTCAGACCATAATGTGCAAGTACCTTTTCGATCCCGACCCCTTTCCCGCTGTCCGCCGGGATGATGTCCACCGCCCGATCCCACCAGGCCGCTATTTTCGCATTTTTCGTGTCACGCAAAAGCGACGGATATTCCTCTTCACGTCCTCCGCACATAATCTGGTAGACTTCATCCTTCTCTATCATCTCGTCAAACCCGCTGGAAACATTCACATCCAGCTTGGCAAGAGAAAAATAATCCACCAGGTCTTTATCCTTGCCATTCGCTGCCAGCTTGTTCGGCGTAGCGGCCGATACCCGCCTGTTGATCGAGGCGGCATTCTTCACAATTACTTTTGCGTCTTCAGTCGAAATCGGATTTTTGTAAATAATCTGTTGCCTGTTATAGCAGTATGAGCCGTTAAAAGTAAGAAATACATCGGGTTCCCAGCCTTCGAAATGGGGGACTGTCAGCGGCGCCCTTCCCGTCGAAAGACAAAGAAGGATATTACGCTCCTTCAATCGGATTAATGTCTCCAGCGTTTTTTCCGATATCTTCCTGCTGTTGATATCAATCAGTGTACCGTCAATATCAAAAAAGATAATTTTAATCATATCCAGTCTCATATTCCATATCCTCCTCAATAAAGCTTTTCATGTTTCTTTCTTTTCAAGACAATTCACCCTTTAGCGATCTGTCAGATCCCCGGAATATACGTCCTGCGGTATTCGCTCGGCGGACATCCCTGCTGCGCACGAAAAACCCTGCTGAAATAAAACACATCCGAAAATCCCGTAAGCTGTGCGATATCCGTAATCGGTTTGTCCGTCTCCTTCAATAGCTGCTTTGCCCTGCGTACCCGCAGCATACGCTGATACTCGTGGATTGTCTGTCCCGTTTCCTCCTTAAAAAGCGTACCTGCATATTTATAGGAAAGCCCGCAGATTGTTTCCACCTCTTTTGCATCGAAATTCTCTGTGTAATGTGCCTGTATGTATTCCCGCAGTTTTTTAACATAACCGTTTTCCACAACATCTCCGGGTGCATTTTTCGCACATTCCAGAAAAATCTGCCACAATCTGACCGAAGCCTGCGGAATATTGCCATGAATATGAGCCTCTATCATTTTTTCAAAATCCTTCTGAATCTGCCGCATACGTCCGCAGTCCGTCAGCTTTGGGAGCGTGATATATTTTTCGCTGTCCCGCAAGGTTAAGCAGACTTTTGTATCATAGTACACATTTTTGGGAAGTTCCTCCATATGCTCTTTTGGTTCTCCGCAGTAAAAATGTGCATAATACCAGGCCGAACCTTCCTCAAAAGGGTTCTCTCCCCAATGATGCACACCGCTTTTTAAGAAAAAGAGCCGGTGCGGCAGTAACTCATAACGGAAACCGTCCTCGATGATCTCCATCGAACCCCTGAGCAGATAAATCGCCACATGAAACGGCGCCGTTCGGTCTGCATGGATCATTTTCCCAAGCGACACGCTGTAATCAGCTTCACAGATAAAAGGCATGGCGTTACATGGAATTTTAAGCGCGTGTTTCTCCACCGGCTTCCTTCTCCCTAAAATCAAGTTTCGCGCAGAAAACAAGGCGATCCTTTCACTGTCTGCAGCGAAAAAAGGTAATCATATACAGTCTATCATAACATAAAGGATTATAAATGGGGGTTACTTTTCACACCCACGCCAGGATTCCAGCCAAACATGAAATAAGCCGGTGCTATAGTATTACGCCATAACACCGGTTTCCTCTTTTGCTTTTTCTCTGGGAGGTCGTTTCCGCCCATATATTTCAGCTGTCTTCTGGTATACATTTTCACCCTGTGACCGCAGCAGATATACCACACTCAGCCCATCACAAATACAGCACAGGTTTTCATAACTGCGCAGCGTAACTGCCTGTTTCTGTTTCCTCTTGTATACCCTTGCCAGCCTTTCACACAGGGAATTATTGGCAGGAACCCTTGTATCATGCAGGAACAGCAATTCGTTTTCTTTGTACTCCTTCAGCCTTATAAATAGGTTATACCCTTCCCTATAGTAATCGTTTGGTGGCTCACTGGCGTATTCTTCCTCCGCTTTTTGAAGGATCCGGTCATATGCCGCTTCAAATCCGGAAACCGCCTGCGGGTCGGGCTGCGCGCCTTCCGGCAGCCCGTTGCGGTAATGCAGCATCTCCCGGAACAGGGAGAGCATCTGCCCGTTCCATGTCAGTTCCGGCTCGTTCTGTATGCTCCCTGTCAGGTAGCGGATATCATGCTGTGTGCATTCCTGGTGGTCTGTGCCATAGCTGTAAAAGGTCTTGTCATGGTCATGCACGACCGTCCCCACATAGTCCGCAAGCGGGGTGCCAATGACCCCTGCATGCCCCTTTTTCTCCCTGCCGATATACAATGCGGCGTTCTCTGACGGGGATGCCAGTACAAGAACCTGCATCCCTTTCCCATTGACGGATGCGTTTGTGAAATCTGCGTTCATGACAGGGGAGGACAGCAGTTTCCTGACGATCTCTTTTTTCTCGTGTCCTGTTTTCGCACTGAATTCCCCACACAGCCCATTGATCATGCCGTCTGAGATCACGATCCTGCCGCCTGTCAGTTCCGAGAGGAGCCGCCGTATTTTTCCGTGGGAGACACAGCACTCGTTCGAAAGCAGGAATGCCAGTGCCTTTACTGTCCCGTCGTAATTGACTTCATTGACAAAGCCTTCCGGGAATGGGGCATGCACACGCGCCCCGCTCTTCCTGCTGCGGTATTCCCTTGCGGTATATTCAATGACTTCCACTCCAAGCCTGATGCAGACCTTCTGCTTGCGGATGACCTTTCCGGTCTCGTAATAATCCGGGCTTTCTGCGTACTCTGCCGGAGCCGGTATCTCACAGGTGATATCCGGCGTATGCTTTCTGCGTGGGTGTCCCTTGTGCCCCGGCTGCCCGCCCGGACGCCTTCCGGTTTTCTCCCTGCTGTTTGGTATCTTTTTCCTTCCTGCTCTCTGGAGGGAGGAGGGGAGGGAGGAATTCTCAAAATCCCGGTTTACCTGTGCCCTCAGCTTTTTATTTTTCCCCCGTTCCTCTTCCAGTTCGGAGGCAGCGGCATAGTACTGTCCTGTGCGCTCCCTGAGCTTATCTTTTGCCGCATCCCGCTGTCTGGCAAGTTCGAGGTTCTGTTTTTTCAGGCGTCCGATCTCTGCTTCAAGGCGGCGTATCTGCTCCCGGTATTCTTTTTCCAGGTCATCCATCACCCCGCCCCAGTACCTGCGCACGGTGACTGTCTCGCTGTGGGCTCTGGATAATTCGTATTCCAGCCGTTTCATTTCCCGGTGGTGGAAACGCAGGAGTTCTTTATAGTCCGCCGCCATCTGTATATATTTTTCGCCGGATTTAAAATCCGCCACCTGTTTTGTGAGGCTCCTGTTCCGGTACTGTAGTGTGGATACCGTTTCAAAATCCATATGCATAGCTGTAATGTCCTTTACGGATGAATATCCTTAAGCATCTGCCGCATGGTCTCCAGATATTTCCATGCCTGCTCCTGCAGCGTACGGTTTTCTTCTTCCAGCTTTTCGATCAGCTGTTTCTGCAGGCTGTTTTCTTTTTCCAGAAGGGAAATAACCTGTTCCATTTCCCGGATGCGTTCTTCCTGTAGTTTTTCTGTCTTTTCCTGTGATCTCCCCTGTTCCATAAGGCACCTTCCTTTAAGGGAAGTATAGCAGGATTTTCAAGGAAAGGCGAATGTGGATAACTTTTTGGACTGGTAAAAATGACGGTATGGAAAAGCTGTCCGCGAGTCATTCAGGCGGGAAAAGCAGATAAAAAACTGACCCCGGTATACAAAAAGACATGAGGGAAGAAAAGAAAACAGACAGAATGGCTGTTGGAGAGTAGTCTATCCACAATTCTGCACTTTCTGTCTGTTGGTGGTGTATAACATTTTTTTCAATTTCAGCATTATGCCTAAATCTGGCGTGGGTGTGAAAAGTAACGACGCATGTGGTATAAAAAGAGAAAAGCGTGCGTGGTGTCTTTCTTATGATGGCTGGATATGCTATAATCAAAATGAACGAAGGAGATTATGGGTGAAAGATACAAAGGTACAGTGGCATCCGGGGTTTGTAGCGGCGATGAACTTGGAACTGGCAAAGAATCGGGATGATCTGATATTTGTCAAGGAATATAATTTGAATACGAAGCCGCTGGAGGTTGACCTTCTGGTAATCAAAAAGGATAAATGTGTTGCTACTGATAATGAAATAGGGGCGATATTTAGGGGACATAATATTGTAGAGTACAAATCCCCACAGGATCATCTGGATATCGACACGTTTTATAAGGTGGGAGCATATGCAGGTTTGTATAAATCTTATGGGGAGACCGTAGATTCGATAAAAGCAGATGATATCACAGTGTCCCTTGTCCGAGATGCGAAGCCGGTGGAGCTTTTCAGATATTTTGAAAAACATGAATATACGATAACGACCCCTTACCGTGGCGTATACTATATTGAGGGTATGGTTTTGTTTCCGACACAGATTATTGTCACGAAGGAGCTGGAAAGGGATGCACATATATGGCTGAAAGTCTTGTCGGACAGGATCGAGAAACAGGATATGGAGGAACTGTTAAAAAGAATCAGTCGGCTTACGGAGCAGGGGGACAGGGAATTAGCTGATTCTGTTTTGGAAGTGAGTGCACAGGTAAACAGAGAAGTGCTAGGGAAACACTGATTAATTCAAGTATTTCCAGATAATGTATGATAAAATGTAAGTATCAAACAAAAGGTGGTACGCC
>OFGL01001666.1_pt1 | contig 12162 bp, 9 predicted proteins | sample 1521801 | NCBI WGS metagenome assembly OFGL01 (sample SAMEA3504085, study PRJEB24116) | mouse gut metagenome | biome: mouse gut; feature: mouse-associated habitat; material: faeces | place: Denmark | collected 2011 | reverse complement strand
CTGCCCCCAGCCACTATGGCAAGGGGGGAGAGCCTTACCTGCCTGCGGCAGGCTATGCGGTAATAGAAATAGTTGCGAAGAATGCTCAGAATACTCATATGACGACTGTTACGGCTGATGGGTTGATATTATCGGAAAAAATCGGAACGTATTATCTTTTCAGAGATGCCGGCAATCTCCTCCACAGGTATTCCGGTGCCCGGGAGGGAGTCGTCGGGGGTGACAAGTGAGGTGCCGAGCCCGCGGTAATCCGTGCCTGTGACTCCCATTATGTCAAGAATGGTGGGATAGACATCCATCTGCCAGGCATCCTTATCGATGAGGCGTGTCGCGCCTCCGGTGTTGAGCGCGATGAAAGCTATAGGGAGGCTCTCGGTGCTGTCGATGATTCCGTCGACGGACTTATAAGGACGGTCATGATCAGAGGCTATCACTATCACGGAACGGTCGTAGATCCCTTTAGCCTTCAACATGCCGAGAAACCACCCGAGCTGACGGTCGAAATATGCCACAGATTGCAGATAGTTGCGCTCGGATGGGGAGATGCCGGTGATGCGGTCAATCCATGCGAGCCTGTCTATGCCGGGGTCCTGAAACGGAAAGTGCATCGACAGGGTGACGACCTGGGCAAAGAAGGGCTCGGGGAGCGAGCCGATCTTCTGAAGAGCCATCTCGAATACAGCCCTGTCACCTCCGACTTCGAGAGGGTCCATGCCAAGGCGTCTTATCTCTCCGGCATCGTACAATGCGTCGTAACCGTATGCCAGAGTGGTCTCCTTATGGTTCCATACACGCCCATCCTCCACGATACATTCTATAGATGGACGCGGACGGAGGCTTTTTGCCAGAGAGGGGAAAGAGTTGCCGGCAAACTGCTGAGCCAAACATCCTGACTCCAATGGCAGAAGACCTGTATTATATATGAGCTGCCCAGCACTCGAACATCCGGACTTGACCTGATCATAAATCCTAAGGCATGAAATTGTCCCCGGCTTTTCCATTAAGGAACAGAGCTCAGGGGCAAGACGCTGACCATAATCCGTAAGGACTCCGGAATTAAGTGATTCAACGATTATCAATATCAGGTTTTTGTCCCTGTTGGAAACATACCGACCGGAATTATCAACTCCACCCAAGGACCGGAGAGCCCGACTCAAGGATTCCTTGTAATTTTCATCAAGCACCAATCGCTCCTGAATATCACCTAATGATTTTATATTATTGACCATGAAATAGACATAGCCTGACTTCCATGAAAGTGATAGGTCGTGCATCCTGCTATAAGCATATTCATCACCAAATCTGTAATTAAATATTTCGCCAACAGAATTGTCCTTCTCAATGCTTGCCAGATATCCACTCATATGATAGAATGAACATATCTCAGCCATTACCCATATGAACACTGATGCTGCAAAGCCTGCCGATCTCCATTTCCAGGAAAGATTTGCAGGGGCATACTTACGCCGACGCCACAGCAGGAACACAAGCAGCCCTAAAGGGAGGATGCACATGACCACATCGCTCCAAGCCAACAGATGGGAAATGCTTCCGAACACAAAAGAGTTCCAGTTGTCCGGCTCAAAGACCGACGACAACGGCAACAGGTCACCCCAGTAGCGAAAGTACATGGAGCTTGCGGTAAGATACACCGACGTAAGCCACACAGGCACGACCGACAGCCATCTCAACCGACGCGGAAGGAGCCATACAGGGGCAAGCAGCAATGCCGAGTCGCCTATAAAGTACAATACATTGTAGAACAGCCTGAGACTATCACCGATACTCAAAGTGAACACACACAGAATGCTCCACAATGCCATTGCGGATGCAGAATAATCTATGAAAGTGTCCTTAAAAGATTGGCTGGAAATTAAGAGTTTCATGATAGACAGATGGGATGAACGTCAGCAAAGGTACAAAAAAGAAATTGATTGTCATCTCGACAACCAATCTTAGTTAACCTTAAATCTAATACCATGAAAAACACGGTGCAAAGTTAAGACGTTTGGCTGATGTGACAAAATATTTCTTGAAGAAATGACATGAGCATTAACAACATTTCACACAATCGATACTTTTTAGGCTTTAATTGTAGATTTTTGCTACTTTTCGGAGCCTATAACGACATTATTGAAACAATGTGCGGAACACTGCGAAGGGGTGCATTATACACAGCAATCGAAGAGATCCGTACAAAAAGAACGCGGATTTTTGCGTAAATTTGCACTTTCTAAAAAACAGAGGATCATGAAATCACAACCGAACACGTATATAAAAACCTACAAGAACATCCTACGGCTCGGGCTTCCGATACTCATAGGTCAGTTGGGTACAATCGTAGTGGGGTTTGCGGACAACATAATGGTGGGCCACTATTCGACCGAGGCACTTGCCTCGGCATCGTTTGTGAACAATCTGTTCAACTGCGGGCTCTTTGCCTGCCTGGGATTCACCTATGGCATAACCCCTATCGTGGCATCGCTATTCAGCAGGAAGATGGACAACGAGATCGGCTCCACCATGAGATCGGCAGTGAAACTCAATGTGGCGTTCTCGCTTGCCGTGACGTTGATAATGACAATATTCTTCCTGAATGTGGAGCGTATGGGTCAGCCCGAGGAGCTCATACCCATAATCAAGCCTTACTTCATGATATACCTTGCAGGAGTGGTGCCGGTGTCGCTGTTCAATGTGTTTGCGCAGTGGTCGTACGCCGTAAACAACACAAGGATGCCGATGTGGATAATACTTGGAGCCAATGCGCTGAATATCATCGGCAACTATATGCTCATATACGGCAACTGTGGAATGCCTGAAATGGGGCTGACAGGTGCCGGAGTGAGCACCCTGACAGCGCGCCTCCTGAGTGCCGGACTGATGATGGGAGCGTTCTTCGGCAGAAAGAGGTATGCCTCCTATGCCAAGGCGTTCATGAGAGGGGTTCCGGTGCGAGGCATGGCACGCAAACTCAACCGTACATCATGGCCTGTGGCTGTGCAGATGGGGCTTGAGTCGGGGTCGTTCACATTCGCCGCGATTGTGGCGGGATGGCTCGGCACGATAGAGCTGGCGTCGTTCCAGATAATAGTCATAGTGGGCATGCTTGGTTTCTGCCTCTACTACAGCGTGGGCTCAGCCACAAGTGTGCTCGTAGCGAATGCCTGCGGGCTTAACGACACCCGAGAGATGCGCAGGATCGCTTTCGGAGGATATCATGTGACCATCGCCATCGGGACAGTGTCGTCGCTTGCGTTCATATTCGGAGGGAGGTTTCTGATTTCGGCATTCACCACTGACCCTGCCGTTCTCGCCATGACAATGACCCTCATTATTCCGCTTGTGCTCTACCAGTTGGGCGACGCCACACAGATAAGTTTCGCCAATGCACTGAGAGGCACATCGAATGTGATGCCGATGCTGTGGATAGCATTCGTGAGCTATGTGATAATAGGCGCGCCTGCCACATATCTGCTTGCCATACCGGCAGGGATGGGTGTGACAGGGATCATCCTGAGCTTCTCAGCGTCGCTGTTCTTTGCCGGAGGATGCTTCGCGTATTTCTTCTTCCGGACAGTGAGGGGAGGGAACTGACAGGCCGCGCCAGAAAAAACAAGGCTGGTAAAGCATCGGCAGCAGGTTGTGAATAAATGTTTTTTTTGCTATCTTTGCGAGAAGATAAAAGAATCCCCTACCCATGAGCGACGATAAAGACCCGAAGATACTTGTAGACACGACTGACGATGTGGTGAAGCACGAATTGAGAGGAATGTACCAGAGCTGGTTTCTCGACTATGCCAGCTATGTGATCCTGGAACGTGCCGTGCCGCATATCGATGACGGGCTTAAGCCTGTGCAGCGACGCATCCTACACTCGATGAAGCTGCTGGACGACGGACGTTTCAACAAGGTGGCCAACATCGTGGGCAACACCATGCAGTTCCACCCTCACGGCGACGCGTCGATCTATGAGGCTCTGGTGCAGTTAGGGCAGAAGGACCTGCTGGTGGAGACACAGGGAAACTGGGGAAATATACTTACCGGCGAGCCGCCGCGGGCCGATACATCGAGGCACGCCTGTCGCATTTTGCCATGGATGTGGTGTTCAACCCTAAGGTGACAGAATGGACTCTAAGTTACGACGGACGCAAGAAGGAGCCGGTGACTTTCCCGATGAAGTTCCCCCTGCTTCTGTCGCAGGGTGTCGAGGGCATAGCCGTGGGGCTTTCGTCAAAGATTCTTCCCCATAATTTCAACGAGATAATCGATGCGGCGATAGCCCACCTCAAGGGTGAGGAGTTCACGCTGTACCCTGACTTCCCCACAGGAGGCTCCATAGATGTGTCGCGCTACAACGACGGAGAGCGCGGAGGCTCGGTGAGGATACGCGCCAAGATCGAGAAGGTCGACAACAAGACACTCGCCATCACTGAAATCCCCTACGGCAAGACCACCGCAACGCTCATCGAGTCGATACTCAAGGCTTTCGAGAGCGGAAAGATAAAGATACGCAAGGTGGACGACAATACAGCGGAGACTGCCAACATACTGGTGCATCTGCTCCCGGGAACATCAAGCGACCGCACCATCGACGCCCTGTACGCGTTCACGGACTGCGAGGTGTCGGTGTCGCCCAACTGCTGCGTCATATCGGAGAAGAAACCCCACTTCATAGGGGTGAGCGATGTGCTGCGCCACAATGTGGAGCACACCCGCTCGATTCTCGGGAAGGAGCTTGAGATACAGCTCGGAGAGGTGAGAGAACAGCTCCACTTCGCATCGCTCGAACGGATATTCATCGAAGAGCGCATATACAAGGACAAGGAATACGAGGAGAGCGAGAACCGCGAACAGGCAATAGCCCACATACACCGCCGCCTGGAGCCGTGGGCTCCCAAACTGATACGCCCTGTGACGGACGATGACATCATACGCCTGTTCGAAATAAAGATGGGACGCATCCTAAAGTTCAACTCGCGCAAGAGCGAGGAGCAGATAGCCGCCTATCTTGAAAGAATCGAAGAGCTGAACGGACACCTGGCGCACCTGACCGAATATACCATAGACTGGTACAAGAGGCTTAAATCCAAATACGGAGCATCCTATCCGCGCCTGACACAGATACGCAGCTTCGACAATATACAGGCCGCCACGGTGGCTGAGGCAAACGAGAAACTGTACATCAACCGCGAGGAGGGGTTCATAGGCACTTCGCTCAAAAAGGATGAGTTCCTGTGCAACTGCTCAAGCATCGACGATGTGATAATCTTCTATAAGGACGGACGGTACAAGGTGGTGAAAGTGCAGGAGAAACTGTCGGTGGGCAAAGGTGTGATACACGTGGATGTGTTCAAACGCAACGACGAGAGGACCATCTACAATGTGATATACCAGGACGGCAAGGGCGGAACCTACTACATGAAACGATTCCGCGTGACCGGAGTGACCCGCGACAAGGAGTATAACCTCACACCGGGGAAACCCGGCACCAAGGTGAAGTATTTCACAGCCAACCCCAACGGCGAGGCAGAGGTGGTGAAGGTGACACTGAAACCTAAACTGCGCCTGAAGACACTGCAATTCGACATAGACTTCTCGGAGCTCGCCATCAAGGGGCGCGGAGCCTTAGGCAACATAGTGACACGCAACGAGGTGCATTCGTTCACTAAGAAGAGCGACGGAGTGTCGACGCTCGGAGGCAGGGATGTGTGGTTCGACCCGGATGTAAACCGCCTCAATTATGACGGCAGGGGCAATTACCTGGGAGAGTTCAACAGCGGGGACCTTGTGCTGGTGATAATGAAGAGCGGAGAGTACTACACCTCGACATTCGACGCGTCAAACCATTATCCCGAGAATATACTGCGCATAGAGAAATACAATTCCCACAAGGCTTGGACCGCCATACTCAACGATGCCGACCAGGGGTATCCCTACCTGAAACGATTCACATTCGAGCCCACTACCAAACCGCAACGCTATCTTGGCGAGAATGAGAATTCGACACTCATACTCCTATCGGACGCAGCAGGGCTGAGAGTGGAAGTGACTTACGCGGGAGCCGACTCGGTGAGACCGCCGCTCGAGGTAGTAGCCCGGGAGTTTGTGGCCGTGAAGTCATACAAGGCAAAGGGGAAACGCCTCACCACCTATGCAATTGACAGTGTGACCGAGCTCGAACCGCTGGAGGATCCTGAAATCGGAGAAGAATTTGAAGAAGAATCCGACGAGAACACGACCAGGGAGAACGCCACCGAGGAGTTCATCGAGAAAAGCGATGACGAGATAAGGGACGAGCTGACAGGTCAGACACGATTGTTCGAATAGCATCCCATCCTTATGAAACATATTATCGCGATCATATCTGCCCTCTGCCTCGGGGCGGCTGGCGCCGATGCCCAGGACTATGGCTCAGCCACGCTTGCCGAAAGGCAGATCATGTACTACGAAGGCACGACGACTCAACAGCATGAGGAGAGCAAACCGCTGCGGCCGGTGCATGCCTCATACACTATCGAGGCAGGATCGGCACGCCTTGCGGACACCTATCTCACGCCTCTAAAGTATCGAGGATGGCACACAGGTGTGGACTACACGCGCTATCAGGCAATGGGATTCGACCCGGAGAACTGGACCATGAGCCTGCACGCCGGAATAGGTATAGACCGCTGCGAGAACCCTGCCGGGAACGCCTCGATGTGGAGCCTCATGCTCAACGCCGACTGGGGCATGATGAGGAAGTTCCGTCCGGCGCAAAGCCTTACCCTCGCCGCCGGCGGCTCCACCGGACTCACCGCAGGATGCCTCTACAATGACCGCAACGGCAACAATCCGGCATCCGCCAAGGGGGCATGGACCATCAACCTCACCGGCTACGCGGCATATCAGCTGCGCATAGGCAAGCTCCCGGTGACCCTCATGTACCGCCCCACCCTACCGGTGACAGGGGTGTTCTTCGCGCCCGACTATGGTGAACTGTACTATGAAATCTATCTGGGCAACGACAAGGGTCTGGTGCACGGAGCCTGGTGGGGCAACTATTTCTCACTTGACAATCTGCTTACAGCCGACCTGCACCTTGGCTCGACCAATCTCAGGCTCGGCTACCGCGCCAATATCTTCTCATCGAAAGTGAACGATACTGTGACCCACATATATAACCATTCGTTCGTGATAGGAATAAGCGGCGAGTGGCTGTCGTTCAACCCGAGAAAGCCACATTCGCGGAAAGCGAGAAGCATTTCACCGATATTTTAAGAGTATATCGACTTTTAACTTCATGAAGCCCTTAAGATGCGAAACATATTTTTCATAACATCCCTGATATCAGCCATATTTATGGGGCTGACCTCCTGCCATAAGATAGAGGAGCGTGCCGATGATCCGCGAGGCAATTTCGAAGCCTTGTGGAGCATCCTTGACGAGCACTACTGCTTCTTCAAAGAAAAGGGGGTGGACTGGGACCAGGTGCATGATAAATATGCATGTCGAATAGGGAGCGAGATGACCCGAGAGGAGCTGTTCATAGTGTGTGCCGACATGCTTGACGAGCTGCGCGACGGACATGTGAACCTGTCGGCACCGTTCAACACATCGTACTACCGCAAATGGTGGAGCGACTATCCTCAGAATTTCAACAAGCGTCTCATAGAGGAGAGCTATTTCAATTTCAACTACCGGCAGTCGTCGGGGATGATATACGGACTTCTTGAAAACAATATCGGGTATATCTACTACGAAAACTTCTCGGCTACCGTCGGTGAGGGGAACCTCGACTACGCACTCAACTTCCTCGCGGCGGCTCGCGGGCTCATAATAGACATACGCGACAACGGCGGCGGCTCGCTGACCAATGTGGAGACCCTCGTGGCCCGGTTCATAGACCGCCCCACCCTCGTAGGCTACATATCGCACAAGACAGGTCCGGGTCACGATGATTTCTCCGAGCCTTATGCCATCACCTATAATCCTGCCGGACCCGGGCGTGTGCGCTGGGCAAAGCCGGTGGTAGTTCTCACCAACCGCTCGACATTCTCAGCCGCCAACAATTTCGCCTCGGTGATGAAGCTGCTGCCTGGCGTGAGGATAGCGGGAGCCACCACAGGAGGAGGATCGGGCATGCCTTACTCCTCGGAGATACCATGCGGATGGAGCGTGAGGTTCTCGGCGTGCTCCATGCTTGACGCCAACGGAGTGTCGACAGAGGGGGGAGTGACCCCGACAGAGGGATGTGCCGTGGATATGGACCCGCAGGACGCCCTCAACGGCAAGGACACCATACTTGAAAAAGCCATGGAACTGCTCAACAATTAAGCACAGCGAGAGGTTATAATCAGAAGAGCTTCAAGACCCGAACGGTATGGAAATACGGCAGAACATATTCATGAGAATCGCTCGATTCTATATAGAAGGTTTCCGGTCCATGACAGTGGGCAGAAAACTCTGGGCCATAATCATCATCAAGCTCATATTCATATTTCTTGTGATGAAACTGTTTTTCTTTCCCGATATTCTCAAGCGGGACTACGCCACGGATGAAGAGAGAGCCGGAGCTGTGAGGGAAGAACTGATCGACAGGTCGCTGTGACTCACCATCAAGAACTATTTATTTGCCTCAGACAACAACCATTAATTCCAATTAGATATGACTGACCTAATGACAGTAGTCGACTGGTCGAGAGGCCTGTTTGCCCTCACCGCCATGTACCATTGGCTCTTCGTGCCTCTGACGCTCGGACTCAGCGTAATTGTAGGTGTAATGGAGACGCTCTATTACCGCAGCCGGAGCCAGGAATGGCTCAAAGCGACCAAATTCTGGATGACGCTCTTCGGCATAAACTTCGCGATGGGTGTCGCCACAGGCATAATCCTGGAGTTTGAGTTCGGGACCAACTGGAGCAACTATTCATGGTTTGTGGGGGACATCTTCGGAGCACCTCTTGCCATCGAAGGCCTGCTCGCCTTCTTCATGGAGGCAACATTCATCGCCATCATGTTCTTCGGATGGAAGAAAGTTAGCCCCGGATTCCATCTGGCCTCCACGTGGCTCACAGCCCTCGGCGCCTCGATTTCTGCCCTTTGGATACTCGTGGCCAATGCCTGGATGCAGTATCCGGTAGGAATGGAATTCGACCCGGCACAGATGCGCAATGTGATGGACGACTTCTGGGCTGTGGCATTCTCGCCGGTGGCTGTGCACAAGTTTCTACACGCAGTGTTTGACGGCTGGGTGCTCGCGGCGGTATTCGTGATGGGAGTGAGCGCCTATCTGATAATGCGCGGCAAGCGCAGGGAGATGGCAATGCGCTCGGTGAAGGTGGCAGGATGGGTAGGAGCTGCCGGAATGGTGCTCACCCTGTGGAGCGGTGACAGTTCGGCAGTCGACGTTGCCCGCGTGCAGCCCATGAAGCTCGCTGCCATGGAGGGACTGTACGACGGAGGCAGAGGCGAGGAGATAGTGGCATTCGGCATACTCGATCCGTCAAAGACCCTCGATGACGGCAAGGACCCTTTCATAATGAAAATAGCGATTCCCTACGGGCTGTCGATACTCGCCAACCATGACATGAATTCATTTGTGCCCGGCATAAACGACATCATAGCTGGACGCAGCATGAACGCCGAAGGGGACTCGATCGACACTGTGAGCTATGCCGAGCGCATGGCGATGGGAAAGAAGTCGCATGAGGCATTGAGGCAGTTTGACCGCGCCCTCACCGAAGGTGACACCGCGGCAATGGACGCTGCAAGGGCTGAGATAAAGGAGAACTATCCCTTCTTCGGCTACGGATATCTTGACAGTGCCGAGGAGGCAGTGCCGCCGGTAGGGATCACATTCTACTCGTTCCACATCATGGTGCTTGCGGGAGGCTATCTCACGCTGTTTATCGCGATAGCCCTGTGGAGCGCGTACAAGAGACGCCGACTGTGGGAAACCCGCTGGTGGCAGTGGGTGGCGATGCTGTCGGTGGCAGTGGTGTGGATATGCTCCGAGGCAGGATGGGTCACCGCGGAAGTGGGACGCCAGCCCTGGATCATACAGGATCTCATGCCGGCACGCGCAGCGATCTCGGCAATACCTTCGGGAACGGTGATAATCACTTTTGTGCTCTTCGCGGCAGTGTTCACAGCGTTGCTTGCCGCCGAAGCCGTAATTATGGTCAAACAGATTAACAAAGAGGAGGAATAAGCTATGACACTCACTATGCTTCAGGATTATTGGTGGATGCTCATCTCGGTGCTCGGCGCGATACTTGTGTTCATGCTTTTTGTGCAGGGAGGACAGACATTCCTACTGTGTCCCGGCAACGGAGCCGCCGACCAAAGTAAAATGATCTCGTCGCTGGGACATAAATGGGAGCTCACGTTCACGACGCTGGTAGTGTTTGGCGGCGCGTTCTTCGCTTCATTCCCACTGTTCTATTCCACAAGTTTCGGCGGTGCCTACTGGCTGTGGATGCTCATACTGCTGAGCTTTGTGCTTCAGGCCGTAAGCTACGAGTTCCGCAGCAAGCCGGGCAATATATTCGGAACCAGGACCTACGATGTGTTCCTGTTCATCAACGGCTCGGCGGGGTGTGTGCTTCTTGGGGTAGCTGTGGCTATGATGTTCTTCGGGGCAGAGTTCACAGTGAGCAAGGGGAGCATCCTTGACACAGGGTCGCCAGTGATATCCCGCTGGGCTCCGACTCATGGGTTCGAGGCTATATTTAGCTGGAAGAATCTTGTGCTCGGGTTTGCCGTGCTGTTCCTTGCACGCACTCAGGCGGCCATGTATCTGCTCAACAATCATCCGCGAAAGGATGCGTTCTTTGATGCCAACCGCCGCAGGGTGCTTGTGAACGGAGTTATCTTTGTGGTACTCTTCCTGCTGTTCGTAGGGCTTCTGCTCACCGCCGACTCACTCCAGACGGTGAAGGACGGCGGTCTTGACGGCGGAAGGTCGGTGTTTGAGACAGTCGAGTTCAAGTATCTCCATAATTATCTTGACATGCCTCTTGCACTTGTGGCATTCCTCGCAGGGACAGTGATGGTGCTGTTCGGTGTTGTGCGCTCGGCATTGGCGAGCCATTTCACAAGCGGGATATGGTGGAGCGGAATCGGTACAGTGCTTGTGGTGCTGAGCCTGTTCTGGGTTGCGGGATACAACGGTACCCCCTATTACCCATCGCTCATTGACCCATCGTCGTCGCTGACCGTACACAACAGTTCGTCATCGATGTTCACCCTCACCGCCATGAGCTGGGTGTCGCTCATCATCCCCTTTGTCCTCGCCTACATAGCGTATGCATGGAGGTCAATGGACAGGAAGTGAAAGTGATTCGATAAATTTTGTCTATCTTTGCAGCAGAGCGAAAAAATATTTTTATCAGGAATCAAGATAAAGACTTAAATAATAAATCAACCTTAAAATAAACATCAGTTCGGAATATGGCTGACGATAAGAAAGTAATTTTTTCTATGGTGGGGGTGTCGAAGATATATCCCCCGCAAAAACAAGTGCTAAAAAATATCTATCTGTCATTCTTTTATGGGGCAAAAATAGGTATAATCGGTCTTAACGGCTCGGGTAAATCCTCTCTGCTCAAGATCATTGCCGGTATCGACAAGAGCTATCAGGGAGAAGTAGTGTTCTCTCCGGGCTACTCCGTGGGGTATCTTGAACAGGACCCGCAGCTGGACCCCGACAAGACTGTGATAGAGGTGGTGCGCGAGGGTGTGCAGCCCATCATGGACCTGATTGCGGAGTTTGACAAGGTGAACGAGTCGTTCGGAGACCCGGATGTGCTTGAGGACCCCGACAAGATGGATGCACTGCTTGCCCGCCAGGCCGAGCTTCAGGACAAGCTCGATGCCGCTGACGCATGGAACATCGACTCGAAGCTCGAACGTGCGATGGATGCCCTACAGTGCCCGCCTGACGACCAGAAGATATCAACCCTCTCGGGTGGCGAACGCCGCCGTGTGGCTTTGTGCCGCCTCCTGCTCCAGCAGCCCGACATCCTTCTTCTCGACGAGCCTACCAACCACCTTGACGCGGAGAGCATCGACTGGCTTGAGCAGCATCTCCAGCAGTATCCCGGCACCGTGATAGCCATCACTCACGACCGTTACTTCCTTGACCATGTGGCGGGATGGATTCTTGAGCTTGACCGCGGCGAG
>OFGL01001664.1_pt1 | contig 12178 bp, 8 predicted proteins | sample 1521801 | NCBI WGS metagenome assembly OFGL01 (sample SAMEA3504085, study PRJEB24116) | mouse gut metagenome | biome: mouse gut; feature: mouse-associated habitat; material: faeces | place: Denmark | collected 2011 | reverse complement strand
GGTTACGGCTGTGCCTGCCACAGCACGCAGGCCATCCGCCGGTGCTCCCTGCCGCTCTGGCCAAACCGTTATACCAGATCAAAAATACTGATCTGGTTGGACTCAGGGATATTCCCTAGCAGTCCTAGTCGACTCATCAAGTCTATTACGGATTTGGAAACCTTTGTCCGCTCCCGGAAATCATCCTTGCTGAGGAACGGCCCGTCCTTCGCGGCTTCCACCGCCGCTTTTTCCCCCAGACCGTCTATGCTGTTTAAGGACGGCATCAGTTTTCCGCCCACGATCTGAAACAGCCTGGACTGCGCCGTAAAAATATCAATCGGCACAAAGTCAAACCCTCTGGCATACATTTCCTGAACAATCTTCATATCCTTCTGGGTGTCCTGCTCCTTCTTGGAAAGCTCATCGCTTCTCCGCTTATATTCCGCCATCACGCGCTCCAAATGAGCCTGTCCCTGGCACATAATTTCGTAGGAAAAGGCCGACGCGCGGATGCTGAAATAAGCCGCGTAGTAAGCCAGCGGATAATTGATCTTGCAGTAGGCAATGCGCCACGCCATCATAACGTAGGCGGCCGCATGAGCCTTGGGGAACATATATTTAATCTTCTTGCAGGAGCCAATGTACCAGTCCGGCACGTTCTGCTCCTTCATCGCCTTGATCCACTCGTCCTTAAGGCCCTTTCCCTTACGCACGCTCTCCATAATGGTGAATGATAAGGACGGCTCCACCCCCTGCTGCATCAGATAAATCATAATATCGTCACGACAACAGATGGCAGTGGAAATGGTCGCAAGGCCTTCCTCGATCAGTGTCTGTGCATTGCCAAGCCACACGTCGGTGCCGTGGGAAAGCCCGGAAATACGCACCAGATCCGTAAAACACTTGGGCTTGGCGTCTATCACCATCTGGATGACAAACTCCGTGCCAAACTCTGGTATGCCGAGACACCCCAGCTTACAGCCGCCGATCTGCTCCGGGGTGATGCCCAGCGCGGACGTGTCCTGGAAAAGCGACATCACGCCCTGATCATCCAGCGGAATCGTCGTCGGGTCAATCCCTGTCAGATCCTGCAGCATACGGATCATGGTCGGATCATCGTGCCCCAGAATATCTAGCTTCAACAGGTTGTGGTCGATGGAGTGATAATCAAAATGGGTGGTGACAATATCCGTTGTCATATCATTAGCCGGATGCTGTACCGGGGTGAAGGAATTGATGTCCTCCCCCACCGGCAGTACCACGATGCCGCCGGGATGCTGTCCCGTACTCCTGCGGATGCCGGTGCATCCGGAAACGATCCTGTTGATCTCGCATGCCCTCTTGTGCCTGCCCCGCTCCTCATAGTAATTCTTCACATAACCGTAGGCCGTCTTGTCCGCCAGCGTACCGATGGTGCCCGCCCGGTAAGTCTGTCCGCTGCCAAAGATCACTTCCGTGTATTTATGCGCCTTACTCTGATACTCACCCGAAAAATTCAGATCGATATCCGGCTCCTTGTCCCCCTTGAAGCCGAGAAACGTCTCGAAAGGAATATCAAACCCTTCCTTTTGCAGGGGTGTCCCACACACCGGGCAGTTCTTGTCCGGCATATCGCACCCGGCGCCGCCGCCGTAAGCCCTGACCTCCTCGGAATCAAAATCATAGTAATGGCATTTCGGGCACAGATAATGGGGACTTAAAGAGTTCACCTCCGTGATCCCCGCCATATTCGCCACGAAGGAACTTCCGACAGAACCTCTGGAACCTACCAGATAGCCGTCCTCTACCGACTTCCATACCAGTTTCTGCGCAATGATGTACATCACCGCAAAGCCGTTGGAAATAATGGAGTTTAGTTCCTTTTTAAGCCTGTCCTCCACAATCTGGGGCAGCGTTTCCCCGTACAGCTCATGGGCCTTGTTGTAACAGATATCCGTAAGCTGCTTGTCGCTGTCCGCTATGACCGGCGGGCACTTGTCCGGCCTCACCGGGGACATGACCTCAATCATATCCGCAATCAGATTGGTGTTTGTGATCACCACCTCCTCCGCCTTGTCGCTGCCAAGATAGGCAAACTCGTCAAGCATTTCCTCCGTCGTGCGCAAATACAGGGGCGCCTGGTTGTCCGCGTCCGGGAAACCCTGCCCCGCCATGATGATGCGGCGGTAAATTTCATCTTCCGGGTTTAGGAAATGCACGTCACAGGTGGCGGCCACAGGCTTGTGAAACTGCTCTCCCAGCCGCACAATCTGCCTGTTGATCTCCTTAATATCATCCACGGACGTGATATCCGGCGTCCGCTCCGACTCAATCATAAAGTGGTTGTTCCCCAACGGCTGTATTTCCAGATAATCATAGAAATTCACAAGCCTTGCAATCTCCGCATCGGATTTTTTCTCCAAAAGCGCCCGGTAAAGCTCCCCCGCCTCACAGGCGCTCCCCAGAATCAGCCCCTCCCGGTACTGCGCAAGCAGGCTCTTCGGAATCCTCGGTCTTCTCGAAAAGTAGGTCAGATGGGACTCCGACACGAGACGGTAAAGGTTCATGCGCCCCACATTGTTCTTCGCCAGAATGATCGCGTGGTAGGTCGGCAGCTTTTTGATAATATCGGGACTTGCCTTCCCCCTCGCATTCATCTGTGCAAGCGTATGGATCCCCTCCTTAGCCATCATGGGAATCAGCTTCACAAAAATTTCCGCCGTGGCCTCCGCATCATCCACCGCCCTGTGATGGTTCTCCAGAGACACGCCCAGAGTTTTCGCCACCGCATCCAGCGTGTGCTTTTTCTGTCCTGGCAGAAGGATCCTCGCAATCCCCACTGTGTCCACATAAGTAAAATCGTGGGAAATCCCCTGCCTGTCACAGTTTTCCATGATAAAGCTCATGTCGAACTGAGCATTGTGCGCCACCAGAATACAGTCCCCGCAAAAAGAAAGAAACTGCGGCAGCACCACGTCGATCTGCTCTGCCCCCATAACCATATCATCTGTTATTCCTGTCAGCTTCTCGATCTCAAACGGAATGGGCACAAGGGGATCGACAAAGGTGGAAAAGCGGTCCACAATCTTACCGCCGCAAACCTTCACCGCGCCGATCTCTATGATACGGTTCTTCGTGGGTGAAAAGCCGGTCGTCTCGATATCGAACACCACGAAGTCCGCCCCGAAATTCTGCCCCTTCTCATTGGTGGCAATCTCATGCAGATCGTCCACCAGATAAGCCTCCACCCCGTAAATTACCTTGAAAAAGCCCTGCTTGTCCGGCTCCGGCTCACCCGCATCCTTACAGCGGTTCTTCTCCGCCTTCCACAGATCCTCCCACACATGGTTCGCGTCGGGAAAAGACTGCACCACCCCGTGATCGGTGATGGCAATGGCCGGATGTCCCCACTTATAGGCGCGTTTTACAAGATCCTTCGCCTCGGAAACCCCGTCCATATCACTCATCTTCGTATGACAGTGAAGCTCCACCCGCTTTCTGACGCTTCTGTCCTCCCGGGAAGTCGTAAAGTCAGGAATCTTTTTAATGCCAGCAAGAGAGCCGATTGTCAGCTCGTGATCAAACTTGTCAACCGCCGTCATACCCTTAAGTTTGACAAAGACCCCCTCTTTCATAACGTCCGTTATTTCTTTGACCTGCTCGTTCCTCACAAAGAATTTCACCGTCATGGTGTCCGTGTAATCCGTGACATCATAAATCAGAATGGTCCTCTCATTCTTGATCTCCCGCTTGTCCATACGGATGACCCTGCCGCGGATGACCACCTCACCGATCTCCCCGATGATATCCTCGATGGGCATGGCCTCCTCCTCAAAGTCCCTGCCGTAGATCACATCTGGATTGTCGGCCCGTTTCAGAGGACGTTTAAAGTCGCCCTTCTCCCTGTCCCTGCCGCCTGCGGATTTTTTTGACGGGAAGGAAAACCCATGATTTCCCTGGGAAGAAGGGGATGCGGCAGTTCCTGCCGCACTCTGCCGTCCCTGCTTCCCTGCACCCTCCGGCTGTCCTTGCGTACCACAAGACCCTGCGCTTTCAATCGGTCCATCCGCCGTCTGAGCCCGGCCCGCTGTGCCCGCAGACAGCGCCGCTCCCTTCATATGTACCGGAAATCCTGCCCGCGCGGAGATCTCCGCCACCTGTATCTCCAGACGGCGTTCGTCCTCCTCCCGGTTCTTGCCCGCCGCCTTCTCCTTATAGGCCAGTTCCACCTGCACCGGGATTGCGCAGCGCTCGTTATATATCTTTTCCAGAATCCGCGCAAGCTCCCCGCCCTTTTCCCTGCCAAACACCGTATCCTCCAGTGTCAGCAGAAGCTTATCCTGTGAAAAGACGATATCCGCCCGTTTAAACAGGCTGTATTCTACGGGGGACGCCTCCCTGAGCTCCAGAAGAATGCTCTCACGGTACGCGTCCATCAGCTTCTCCGGGTCGTACTGGGAAGAGAGGGAAAAACGCTCATAAAACTTGACCACAATCGGCATGTTCGGGAAAAACTGCTTCCCGATCTCCCGTTCCACCCGGAACACGTCCTCCTTATGGATCAGATGGTCAGAAGCGATATAAACGCGCAGAAAGTCTTTCCGCCTGGTGCTGGTCACCTTCTCTACGGTAACCTGCTCAAACAGATCCTGCAATCCTGTATCCAGTTTTAACGTAGGAAATACCTCAAAAAAAGCTTTACTCATTCCAGTGCCCAAGCTCCTCCTTAAGCGTATTCAGAAGCTCCTGTTCAGGCACCTTCTTTACAATCTCTCCCCGTTTAATCAAAAGACCCTCGCCAATACCGCCCGCAATGCCGATATCAGCCTCCTTCGCTTCCCCGGGGCCGTTCACCGCACAGCCCATGACGGCCACCTTGATATCCAGAGGGATGTCCTTCACCATCTCCTCCACCTGTCCGGCCAGACTGATCAGATCAATTTTCGTTCTGCCGCAGGTAGGGCAGGACACCACCTCAATGCCGCCCTTTCTGAGCCCAAGCGTCCTCAGAATCAGCTTCGCGGAACGGATCTCCTCCACGGGATCTCCCGTCAGGGACACCCGGATCGTATCGCCGATTCCCTGGTTAAGGATAATGCCAAGCCCCACAGCGGATTTGATGTTTCCGCTCATCACCGTCCCAGACTCCGTAATCCCCACATGCAGCGGGTAATTCGTCTTCGCCGCCAGAAGCTCATGGGCTTTGACGCACATCATCACATCCGATGACTTTATACTTATGACAAGGTTGTCATATCCACAGTCTTCAATGATTCCCACCTTATCGAGTGCGCTCTCTACGATACCGTCAGCCGTTACGCCATGATATTTCTCCACAAGCTCGCGTTCAAGAGAACCGCTGTTCACCCCCACCCGGATCGGAATATGCCGCTCCCTGGCCGCCGCCACAACCGCCGCCACCTTTTCCTTCCCGCCAATGTTGCCCGGGTTGATACGAATTTTGTCCGCGCCGTATTCCATCGCTGCGATCGCCATTTTATAGTCAAAATGAATGTCCGCCACAAGCGGAACTTCAACAGCATTTTTAATAGGCTCAACCAAATCAAGCGCCTGCTCATTTGGGATTGCAAAGCGAATAACCTGACAGCCTGCTGCTGCAAGCTCCTTAGCCTGTGCAACAGAGCCTTCAATATCACCTGCGGGAATATTGAGCATACTCTGTACTAAAACATCACTGTCACCGCCGATATAAGTGTTTCCGAGCTTAATTTTTCTGCTTTTTCTTCTATCCATAATTTTTCACCTATAAAAAAGTTAAACAAGTTTTGTAATATCGCTGAAGGTCACAAAGCACATAAACAAAAGCAATACAGCAAGACCGACAGCATTAATCAAATACTCCGCCTTTTGCGGCAGTTTTTTTCTTGTAATACCCTCACCAATCAACACAAACAGACGCCAGCCGTCAAGTGCAGGAATCGGGAATAAATTGAACAAACCTATATTTATTGTTAAAAGTGCCATAATTCTGAGAACTGAGTTTATAGAGGTTTTGACAGCAGTACTTACAACCGAAACAGCGCCCACAGGACCGCTCATATCGGATATGCCATACCTGCCGACAAGTAAATCATGCAGTGAAAGAAAAACCATTCTCGCATATGACATTGTTTCTTTGCAGGTCTGAAGGAGAACATTTCCGACAGTTTTAGGTACGCCCCTGAGCCAGAAATCCATATTAATATACTGCTTGCCCTCATATTCCTCTGTAGCAAAGGTAACAGACAGCTTCATAGTTTCACCATTTCTGTCAACTACCATATCAACCGTATCGTCAGGGCTTCTTGTCAACCCCGTTGAAATATCATTAGTGGAATAAATGCGCATACCGTCAATGCTTTTTATAATATCACCGGTCTGCAGCCCCGTGCTTTGACTTACTGCATTATCCTCAAATTTTGCAACCTGAGGAGTGCCGACAAGGTTTTGCGAAGAAACTATTATTAAAACAATAATAAAGCCCAGCACCAAATTCATAACAGCACCTGCCACAACAACAAAAATCCTCTGCCAGACTTTTTTGTTTACGAATGCACCGCTGTCATCACTTTCCTCGTTCTCGCCCTCCATTGAACAGTAACCGCCGAAAAGCACCCACCTGAGAGAATACTTAGTTCCCTTTCGTTCAAACTGAAAAATTTTGGGACCCATTCCGATTGAAAATTCGTTAACCTTAATTTTCATAAGTCTTGCCGCCGCATAATGACCGCCCTCATGCACAATTATGATTAATTCAAAAAACAAAACTGCAATTAAAATAGGATACACTGTATTCCAAACCGAACTAATACTCACTTAACCGCCTCAATAACATAATTTCTTGCTTTTTTGTCTGTTTCAAGGACATCATCAAGCGTGAAGTCCTTTTTATCAGGAGCATTTTTCATTGCCTCATTATTAAGATATGCAATATCTGTGAATTTAATTTTACCTTCAAGGAATAATCTTACACTTTCTTCATTTGCACCATTTGCAGCAGCAGGATGAAGACCGCCCAACTCAATAGCATCCTTACAGACATTGATGCATTTGAAGGTTTCATAGTCAGGCTCAAAGAATGTGAGCTTGCCGTAGTCAGCAAGTGAAAGCTCCTTAACAGGACTTGGCTCTCGCTCAGGATACGTTAAAGCATACTGAATCGGAATACGCATATCAGGAACACCGAGCTGTGCAATCATTGAATTATCCTGATAAACTATTGCAGAGTGAACAACGGACTCCCTGTGAACTACAATTTCAATATCCTCATTCGCCATATCAAAAAGCCGTTTAGCCTCAATGAACTCCAGCCCTTTATTCATCATAGTAGCAGAGTCAATGGTAATTTTTGCACCCATATCCCAGTTAGGATGCTTTAATGCATCAGCAGCAGTTACATTTTCAAGCTCGTTTAATTTTCTGCCGAAAAACGGACCGCCTGATGCGGTAAGTATAATCTTTTTGATAGCCTTTTTATCAGGCATTCCCTGCATTGACTGAAAAATTGCCGAATGCTCACTGTCAACAGGGAGGATATCAACGCCCATTTCCTTTGCAAGGTTAGTAACAAGATGACCGCCTGCAACCAAGGTTTCCTTATTCGCAAGGGCAATTGTTTTTTTAGCCTTAATAGCCTCCAATGTCGGCTGAAGACCAACCATACCAACAACAGAATTAAGTACAGTATCTGCACCGTCATAAACAGCACACTCAATTAAACCCTCCATACCACACACAATCTTAGTGTCGGTATCCTTTATTCTATCCTTAAGCTCCTTTGCTGATTTTTCAGTCATCATACAAACAAGCTCAGGTTTAAACTCTCTAATCTGATTTTCAATAACATCAACACGACTGTTTGCAGTAAGGCATTTTACGTTATAATTATGCATTCTGCACACATCAAGGCTTTGGGTACCTATTGAGCCTGTTGAACCTAAAAGCGAAATATTTTTCATTTCCGTCACCTGAATTATAAAAAGTTTTTAGCAACTATTGCCACAACCAATGCACAAGGCAAGGTAAAAAGCGAAGAGTCCATTCTATCCATTATTCCGCCGTGACCGGGGAAAATCCTGCCAAAATCCTTGACACCAAAGTTTCTTTTAAGAACTGATGCTGACAGGTCACCCATCATACCCATAAATGAAACAGGAACACTCGCCGCAAGAATTACGGTTGCCATTGCCTGATCAACAGGAACATCTGCTATTTTGTTATAAATCACCAATGCCACAGCATTAAGAATAAAGCTGAATATCAGACCGCCTATTGCACCCTCAACCGTTTTTTTAGGTGAAATATTCGGTGCCATTTTGTGCTTGCCGACAGCCATACCTGTAAGCTGTGCACCTGTATCTGTTGCCAGTGCACAAATCAGTGCAAAGAAAATCAGATAAACACCAAACTGCGGATTATCAAACATATCTCTTAATCTGATAAAAATGCTGAATCCAAAAGGTACAACCGCACTTGCAAAAAACGAAACGGTCACATCCTCAAAGGTAGTATAGGCATAGCCCTTAAGCATAGCAAGGAAAAACACAAGACACAAAACAATTATGTAAACTATCGGCGGCAAAAAGCCTGTAACTCTTCCCCACACATCTGCCGAAACCACAGGCTCTAAAACCTTAGCACTTGTCATAAACGGTGTAAGTGCTGCAAAGATTATACCGACAACCTTAATAAACATATTCTGAACATTAGCACATCTCATAATCTCGCCTGCCGCAACTGCCGATAAAAATGCGACTGCAATTGCAAGGGCAGGTGTATTTATCTGCCAAACGATAACTGCCAATATTGCCAGCAGAACAACTGCTGTAATCACTCTTTGTTTCATCACTATCCTCCAAAACGACGGTTCCTTTTTTCAAACTCTCTGAGTGCCTGATGCAAATCCTCAATCTTAAAATCCGGCCAAAGCACGTCACTGTACCAGAATTCACTGTATGCCGCCTGCCAGAGCAGGAAGTTTGAGAGACGCTGTTCACCGCTGGGTCTGATTATCAAATCACATTCACTGCAGGTATAAAGCTTCGATGAAATATCATCTTCGGTAATATCTACTTTGCCCTCACTGATAAGCTGATTAACGGCTGAAACGATTTCCTGTCTGCCGCCGTAATTGATTGCCAGGTTAACAGTCGTGCCTGTGTGCGATGCGGTTTCCGCCTCTGCCTCATCCATTAAATCCAACAGATTCTGAGAAATGCCTTCACGCTCACCGATAAACTTAATTCTGCTGTTACCGGCCTGTGTCATATCACTTTTTGCTTCAAGCAGATAATCCATAAACAGCCTCATAAGAGCATCAACCTCTTCCTTAGGTCTTTTCCAATTTTCTGTTGAAAAAGCATAGAAGGTAACATTTTCAATACTGAGTCGTTCACATTCCTTACTGATTGTTCTGAACACATTAGCACCCGCCTTGTGACCGGCAGATCGCGGCAAAGCTCTTTTTTTCGCCCAACGTCCGTTACCATCCATAATAATACCAATATGCTTTGGAAGAACTGCAAACTCGTCAGTTGTTTCAATTTTTTTACTGAAAAGTGCCATTCAGTGCACCTCCTCAATATAGTTATAAATACAGTTTTAGGGTGACTGTTAAGTCACCCTTTAAACATAAATTAAATTAGATTGAAAGAACCTCTTCCTCTTTCTTTTTGGTAATAGACTCAACCTGCTTTACATAATCGTCTGTAATATCCTGAAGCTTCTTTTCTGCATCCTTCTGCTCATCCTCAGTAATCTCATTATCTTTCTTAAGCTTTTTTATATCATCCATAGCATCACGGCGGACGTTACGTATAGCAACCTTTGCTTCCTCACCACGCTTAGAAATATCTTTTTGCAGAGTTTTACGATGCTCCTCTGTAAGCTGAGGGAAGGTAAGACGTATAACCTTTCCGTCGTTCTGAGGATTGATTCCGATGTCAGCCGTATTGATTGCCTTTTCGATCTCTCTGAGCGTTGAAGCATCCCATGGCTGGATAACAAGAAGCCTTGCCTCAGGCACCGAAACTGCAGCCATCTGATTAATAGGTGTAGGTACGCCGTAATAGTCAACCATCACTTTATCAAGCACAGCCGGATTGGCTCTGCCTGCTCTTACTGCTGCATAATCACGCTCAAGAGCAGTTAAGCACTTTTCCATTTTCTCTTTAGTTTTAGAAAATACTGTTTCCATAATAATTTACCTCTCCAAATATATTAAATTAATTTCTTACAAGTGTGCCGATTGTTTCACCCTTAACAGCTCTAACAACATTATCGGGGTCTGTTAAATCAAACACAAGAATTGACAAATCGTTATCCTTGCAAAGTGAGAAAGCTGTTGAATCCATAACCTTGATATCACGTGCAAGCACCTCTTTGAACTGTACCTCATCAAACTTAACGGCATCGTCATACTTATTAGGGTCTTTGTCATACACACCGTCAACATTCGTAGCTTTAAGAAGAACATCCGCATTGATTTCAACTGCTCTGAGTGCAGCAGCAGTATCGGTTGAGAAGAATGGTGAGCCTGTGCCGCAGCCGAAAATAACAATTCTTCCCTTCTCAAAATGACGGATAGCCTTGTTGCGAATATAAGGCTCGGCAATCTGACGCATTTCAATAGCAGTCTGAACTCTAACAACGGCACCAAGCTGTTCAAGTGCATCACAAAGTGCAAGTGAATTCATAGCAGTTGCAAGCATACCGATATGGTCAGCACGAGTTCTGTCCATATGCTCACTTGTTCTGCCTCTCCAGAAATTTCCTCCGCCGACAACAATGCCGACCTCAACGCCCAAATCGGCAACCTCTTTAATTGATTTACAAATTTTAACTACGGTATCAGTATCAATACCTGTACCCTTTTCACCGGCAAGAACTTCACCGCTGAGTTTTAACAATATTCTTTTATATGCTATGCTCACGAGAATACCTCCATACATATTATTCGCTTATATAATAATATAAAATATAAATAAAGTAAATAGCTATAATAAAGATTTAATAAAATAAATATCTAAAAATTAAAAAGGAGAGCATTATAAGCCCTCCCATAAAGATATTTATTAACTCACTCTGACATTTTCACAGCTTTATTGATTACCGCATAATCCTTGGCATTAATAACTCCGTCATTATTCACATCGAACACGTACCCAAGCAGTAAAACCTCTGCAGTATTTTTATTAATATATGTCGGGAACAAAGCTGATACATTTTTAGGAGCACGCTTGTCTGTGCCGTTACAGATTGTGCAGGTATAAACCAAGGTACCATTATTTTCTGTATTTGTATATAAATACTTATGACCTGTTGCAGGAACAACATTTGTTTTTGTTTTACCGCAAAGTGTACAGGTATCAACTGATGTTGAACTTAAAATACAGGTTGGCTTGATTTTTATATCTGTCGTATAATAGCCCTCAATCCACTCGTTGTGATTGACTGATGCAGGCTCAGTATGACCGCACCTTGTACAGGTAGGAGTATTCATAGTATGTCCGGGCTTGTCCTCGATATCGGTTATATCGTCCTCCATATTATGACCAAACTTTTCAAGTACAATTTCAAAATCAACACTGCAAACTGTACACACCGATTCTGCAACACCATCATGCTCACAATCAGCTTCCGAAATAATTGTATAATTTGTTTCATCCACAGTATGACCAAGTGCAGGAAGGACCGTTGTTTCCTTAGCTGCACAGTTAGCACACTTAAATGTGTTATAGCCGGCAGTCGTACAGGTTGGTGCAACAGACTCTGTTTCCTGTAAAACAAGCTCGTGACCCAATGCAGGAATATTATCACTCTTAGTCATAGTACAGCCTTCATTGATACATCTATAATAAATCTTACCAACATGAGTACAATCGGGATCGGTTCTTGTAGTTTCCTCCCAATTATGCTGTCCTGTTGCAGGAATTTCAACATATCTTGTTTCAGAGCAAACAGTACATACATCACGCTGTCTGCCGTTGATGATACACTTAGCAGGAATAACTACTGTTGATACATACTGACCCTCAAGCCACTCTACATGATTAGGCACAGTGCTTTCCTCTGCACAGACTGAACATTTTAAAACAGTATATGTATGACCGTCCTCGGCAGTGCTGTCAACAATATGGTCTTCAACATTATTGTGACCTGTAGCTTTGATTGTTTCAACAACAGCTTCATTGCAAACAGTGCACACACCTTCTCTTGA
>OFGL01001662.1_pt1 | contig 12183 bp, 10 predicted proteins | sample 1521801 | NCBI WGS metagenome assembly OFGL01 (sample SAMEA3504085, study PRJEB24116) | mouse gut metagenome | biome: mouse gut; feature: mouse-associated habitat; material: faeces | place: Denmark | collected 2011 | reverse complement strand
CGGTTTGTGGTAAACTTTTTTCAGGACGGGACAATATCTTTTCCTGCATTTTATACTGCTCCATGGTCTCTGCTTCCTTGCCGTCCAAATCCTTGGCCCTGGCCGCAAGCATTTCCATATGCTTGATACAATCTGAGATCTTCGCTGAAAGCCGGCTGTGTTCCGATTCTGCCTTAAGGGCGGCATCATGCATGGCTGCAAGTTCCCTAAGTCCGGACAATCTTGCATGGGCCTCCTCTTTCTGACGCACAAGTCCTGCCAGATCCATCTGAGAAAGGAGATTACGGGCCTTGTCAAGTTCCAGTACTATCAGCGCATTGCCCTGATGCTGAATCCGCAGCTTTTCCTGCACAGATGAAAGCGACTTTTCCAGGCCGGATATTTCACTCTCGAGCCTGCAGGCTTCCGCAATATGCCTTGCCCTGCCGGACTCCGCTTTCACCGCCTGGCTCAGGAGCAGCTTTACCGCCTCTGCCTTGGAGTACATCTGAGCATTATCCTTTTCCTTTTCAATGAAGGCTTCCGTTTCCTTCAAAGCGGTCTCCTGCCGCACGACATAAGCGTTCATGAACTCCAGGCCGGAAGACAGCTTGAGATATTCACCGCTAAGGCCGGAAATTTTTGCACTGCACTGTGAAATGAGGTTTGAAAGCCTTGCCATATTGTCCAGCCGCTCATGTTCAGAGCGGAGCCGCTTTTCTTCCTCCGCCATTGCCTCCAGTTTTTTACCGTATCCGGCTATACGTGCCTCAATCGCTTCCCGCTCTTCCCCGTCAAGCAGTACGATTCCATTGATTTCAGCGTTTCTGCGCACCATTTCCTCTTTACGCTCCGCCGTGGTTTTCTGGATGGACATGCTTATGAGGGAATATATCCCTGTTCCTGTCAGTTTTTCGAGGATGTCGGACTTTTCGGAGTCTTTCGCCTTGAGAAAACGTGTGAAATCACCTTGTGCAAGCATCGTAGTGCGGCTGAACTGCTCGAATGTCAGCCCTATGCGGGAGACAATCTCCCTTTCTGTCTCGCTCTTTCGTGAGCATATCCCGTTCCCGAGCGAATCTGAAAGCGTCCATTTTACATCCTGAATCTTTCCGTCTGAGCGCTCACGAGCCTTTGAGCAGCTCCATAATGCGGTAAGGACATTGTCATTCCTGTCAGTGAACACAAGTTCGACAAATGCTGATGCCGCTCCCCTCCGCATAAGCATTCTTGGGTCGCCAATACTCACGCCTCCGTCATCCCTGGTCGTCTTAAAATCGGCATAACTGTCTGTATATATTTCATTTGCGGCACTTTTGAGCCGTGGAGTCGTATTGTACAATGCCAGGCATATGGAGTCCAGTATAGTTGTCTTGCCGGAGCCGAGCGGGCCGCATATCAGAAAACGCGTATCTTCGGCAAGCGGTCCATTTTCAAAGTCCAGGACGGCATCCTCTATGGATGCAATATTGTGTATCGTAAGCTTAAGGAGTTTCATTGTCAGGGTAATTTATTGGTTGCTGACATTTCTTATGGCTTCTTCCAAAAGGCCCTTTATCCCGTCTGTCATCTCAGTGCCGAACCTGTCGCGGTAATACATCATGGCAAGATTGACGGGGCTTATGGAGCGTATCTGCTCCACATCAAGCCGGACAGAAGATGTCTGGGGAGCATTTCCGGCTTTCTCCCACTTGAATGTGCAGAAGCGTGCCTTTTTGCCAGCAAGAGCTTCGGAGGCCTTGAGGAATGCATTGGCAGGAGGCACATCCTCCAAAATTACGTGCGCGCGTATATATGCTTTCTCTCTCCGCGGGAAATCTTTCAGGAGACTTATCACTTCATCAAAGCTTGCCGCATCTTCCGGAATGGTCTTGAGCGGCCACGGATTGTCTATGGCTATTGTTTTGACCAGAGGCGCGGATCCGTTTCCGAGCACTACGGCAGATATGCTGTGCGGATAATTCTCATCGAAACTTACAGGCACAGGTGAGCCGCAATAACGTGCTTTGCCGCCGCGTATTGTCTGAGGAAAATGGATATGGCCGAGCGCCAGATAATCGTATGGTACGGAGATTTCTTCTATATCAGTGCAGTCCATTCCTCCGCGTGATGCATCATGGCCGGAAATGTCGCTTCCGGTCAGCGCGAGATGTGCGGTCATTACGACGGGAAGGCCATGCACATTGACTTCCCTTACGCGCCGCCCCAATCCTGCAAGGAAGGCAGACATGCGCTCTTCACGCGGCACGTCCTGGCTTGTCGCCGGGTAATTCTGCGGGAACACATGGGGCATTGCAACGACATAGCCTTTGTCCGATACCGGGATTATATGCCTGTCGTAGTTTATTTCCCCGTTTTCATCGCGCTCTATTCTTCCTATGACGCTTACTCCGAGGTGCGCCCAGAGCGAGCGGGTAATTTCAAGCCTGGAACTGCTGTCATGGTTTCCGGCAGTCATGATTATCTGCATTTGAGGACAGGCCTGGCGTATCCTGTCAAGCCGGTCCGTGAAAAAGCGCATGACGGAATTTGACGGTGTGGACGTATGGTAAATGTCTCCGCTGATGACAAGTGCATCGGGCTTCTCTTTACGGACAATCATGGCAAGCTGGTCAAGAAACGCCTCATGTTCCTGTGTCCTGTCATAAGTATAGAATTCCTGGCCCAGGTGCCAGTCGCTTGTATGTATTATCTTCATCACTTCCTTTTTGTCTTAGCTCTTTCATGCGGGATGCTTGTTTTCCGTAAAGTTCATGCCGGCGCTCCGAAGAGAAAGACAAATATAGCAATCATAAAAATCTCGTGCAACTCAAAAACACTGTCTGAAATGCCACCACGGCTATTTCAGGCAGTGTTTATATGGAATGGTTTGCTCTTCGTCAGATTATTGCTGCTGATTGCCGGTTGTATATTTGCAGTCATCCCCGGCATTTCTTGTGAAATACATGACAGTGCACAGAAGTACGAACAAGGCGGCTGTTCCGACAAGCAGGCTGGCAGTCTCAAGCTGCAGCAGGATATAGATGAAGCCGTACAGCCCGGCAACAGCACCTGCAAACAGCCAGGCGCTCCAGGAGCGGAGTATTGCTGCAAAATAGCATCCGAGAGCGGCTGTTGTCATGACAGATGCCGCAAGATAAGCCATTGAGAATGAGATGTATTCCGTCAGAGACAAAAGAATCAGATAGAACAGGCATAGCGAGAATCCCGTGACAATATACTGTACTATGCTGACGTTTTTCCTTGATATTGATTCGACAAGATAAATCGCCATGAATACCAGCAGTATTATCAGGAACGAATATTTTACGGAGCGCATTGTCTGCTGATACTGAGACACGGGAACAATCAGTTCCACGCCGAAAGTTTCGTCATATCCGTAGCTGAGATTCAGGCTTGTCACTCTCCATTCAGCCTCAAACCCTTCCGCAGTCACATTGCGTTTGCCTGGAAGACAGGCTCCGACGAATCCGGGAGACGGGAAATCCGATTCCAGATGTACGGACAATGTTTCTGACTTGGGCCGGAACATGAGTGAACGCGTCCCTCTTGTCTTGAGTTTCACGTTATATTGCAGCATGCCCGGTTTCAGTTCGCTTTGTGGTATTACGCATCCGATTTCTCCCTGCGATGCGCCCACCTGCATGGACTTCCCGTTGATGCTGATGCATATTTCTTCTATTCCGTTGCGCGTGTCAAGAGGCAAGATTAAACGGCAGTCTCCGCATGCCAACCTTATGTCATTTTCGCTGAGCTTGAAATTTCCGTCGATTTCAAGTCCTGTCCGATAGACAGGGATGTCGTAAATGGATTTATGCAGCATTTCTACAGATACATCCCCGTCCATGGTTACATCATAGGAATAATGCCGCAGTGTTTCCTCGCTGTGCAATTTGTTCCCTTTGTCATCCTTGATTTCTTTCAGGTGCGGAATCAGAAGCTCCGGTGCGGAGATCGTCTGATTTCCGCACCAAGAGGAGGATACCTCCGCCTCCGTGCCCAACGAGCAGTCAATCCTGTCATTTATGACCGTCTTAATCAGCAATACCGGAATCTGCATGCATAATGCAGCCAGTGCGATGAAAGCGCCCTTTGCAAAAAGGCCTTTTGAGAAGCTTGAAGTTGTTTTCATTCTGTCGTGGATTATTAATATGTGTGCAAATATCTGCCTAATACTTAAGAAATTAAAGCATTATGACCTCCTCTTTACCAAGTACCCTTTGCCGTTGACGTAATGCCTTCCGGTGATGATGAAATATTGGAGCCCATTGTAGCCATCCGTTTAAGAAGGAGACAAATGCCGGTACTGCGACATATGGCATTTCAAGATTTATATCCTCCCCGCAGAGCTTTTCAGACTTTTAGCTTATATTTGTGCTTATGCTCATATATACACTGGCGCTTCGGCAGAGTAGTTATCCAGCTTTTGTCAAAGCGGCTTGGCAGGACTTAGGCAGGCAGATGCCTTGCTCTTGGGCATATTTGCAAAGGGAATCGGATGGAAGATGAAAGAACTGATTTTACAGAATACGGGAAGTGAGCTGCTTAAGGTGAGGCCGTCGGACATTTTGTATGTTGAGTCTGACGGAAATTATTGCCGCATGATTCTGACTGGAGGGTTCAGCCAGCAGCTTTGGTTCAGCCGGAAGAAATTCATTTCCGCAATAAGCAGCCAGATGAAAAGCGAAAGGCCTGTTTTTGTTGTGGTGGGGCGGAGCTGGATAATCAACATGAATTATATCTACCGGATAAATCCGCTCCTTGGAGAACTCGTGCTCTTTGATCCGTGCACCCCTTCACAGATAAAGCTGCATGCATCCCAGGATGCTCTCAACAGGCTCAAAAACGAAATAATGGCATTAAACAAGACCGGAGACTATGGGAAAGAATGAATATACAGACGATGATGTCGTAATAATCGGAGGAAGCGAATGGAAGCCTTCCGGAGATAAAAATGGACACACGGGCGGAAGGTCAGGCAGAAGGAAAACCTTGCTTGTATCATTGGCCGTGCTTGTATTGCTGCCAGCTGTCGCTTATGCCGTGAGGACTGCATGCAATATGATACAGTTTCCAAAGTCAAGACCTGACCATGAAATCGTTTCCATGCTTTCCGTTAAGCCTGAGGGAGTGCCCGGAGTGAGCAGAAATGACGAGGAGATAATGGGTGTGAAGCTGGAGATATTTTCCATATCAGGGCTTCGGGCGCATTTTGCGGACAGTGTGCCGGACTGCTCTGACACATCTGTATATATGGTGACACGCAGTGCTGATTATCGTATATGGAAGGATTCGAGAAAGATGCTCGGTGATTTTGTGCAGGACGGGGAAATCCTTGCCAGAGACACCTGGAGGGCAGGTTTCATGGCAATCTCAGACGGGAATGCACAGATCGGGGTGAGCCGCGGGAACAAGGCCTTCAGATATGTCGTCAGACATGGCGGCTCATTTTTCCGCCAGATGGCAATAGTCTCAGCAGGCACAAGATGTGACCGGCAATATATTCTCAAGGGCAAGGTGACGCGTTGCGCATACGCAAGGGATGAAAACGGCAAGATGTATTTTGTTCAGACCAGCAATGCAGAGACCTTGTATGGCTTTGCTGACGCGCTGATTGAGCATGGTTTCATAGATGCCGTATATGTGACCGGAGGGGCGCAGTCTGACCTGTTCTATCGCGATGCGGACGGTCTCCCCCATGGAAGTTACACCGATGAAAAGCCGCATAAGATGGTTGTCTGGACCAGGTAACCGGTCAGATTATACCCTCTCCTATTTCAACCGTTACGGTTACTGTCCTGCCGTCCACTTTTCTTACCGTATATATTGTCGGGCCGTTAAGATTCAGTGCGTTACGTTCTTCTTCCCATGGAATTTCAGTTACAGGCCGGCCGTTTACGGACAGAATAACATCGCCGATTTCAATGCCCGCTTTTTCCGCATTGCCCTCGACATATACACCATTGACTATCCAGCCTTCACAAATGTCAGTCCTGTCCACATAAGCCATATGGAGCCGTGATGCATCCCGCCATGATTCCGGATATGATGAATTGCGCCGTGCCCAGACAGACTTGCCCGGAACATCGAATACAAAATCATAATGCCTGAGTATGCCGTTGCCTATTATCCCGGCATATGGCCTTTCAGACAAGGCACCTTTCTCATTAAGCGAACATGCCACAACTACATTGTCCAAAGTATCCAGCATTGCAAATTGTCCGGCTCTTATGACAATCTCGTCAGCGCTTCCCCCGATTCCTCCATGGCTGGTTGTATAATATGCATGTTTTCTTACGCTCATATCCAGTTTTGCGGATGCGGCCTTAGTAAGTGTAACATTTCTTCCGGAGCCCATGTCTATGAGGAATTTTCCCTTTATGGCATTGCAAGAATCAATCGCAACTGCCGCTTCAACATAGAATCTGTTCTTCTCGAATACGGCCGGAAGTTTGGTGAATCCTTCATTTTCAATCAAGTTTACATCAGCCCTGCTGAACATGATGCAACGGCTGAAATCCACTTCGAGAGGAGACTCGAATAGTTTGTTGTTGCCGATGATCCCGTCTGCATGGCGGCCCAGAATCTCCCGCAGATTGATGATCGGGGGAATCCGATTTGCCGACATGTTCCGTCCGCCAAGCCGTATGCCTATCGGGTCCAGCAGGATTTCTATTTGCTGCTGTCCGCCGTTCCCGGCCCCTCCAATAAGTGCGCGTCCCGTTTTCATCAGCAATCCGGCGAACTGGGACAACGCAAGATAATCCTTGTCCAGGTAGAGCATATCAGCTCCCGTGTCGAACACCAGATTCGCAGGAATACTGTCGCACAATACAGATTGTATGTAAATGTGCGAGTCGAAAACGAAGGGAATGGCGTCCTCCGGAACTTCCTGTGCAACCATGGAGACGCAGGAACACAATAGCGCCGCTGCTGAGTAGAGGAATCTTTTCATGCAATATGATTTTGTCTTGCCAGGAAGATTTCAGCCTTGCTCCGGACCGCGCATTGAGCGGATTGCCGCTGCCGGATCGGCGGCCTTGAAAACAGCACTTCCGGCTACAAGAATATTGGCTCCTGCTTGTGCGAGGGCCTCTGCGTTTGCCGGGGATACCCCTCCGTCCACTTCTATAGGAATATCCAGATTGCGTGATGCGATCTCAGCCTTGAGAGCGCGCACCCTGCCGTATGTATCCTCTATGAATTTCTGTCCGCCGAAACCTGCGAACACAGACATGAGCATCACATAGTCGCACTCATCCAGATATGGATAAAGGCTCTCTACAGGCAGATCCGGATTGATTGCAAGACCTGCTTTCGCGCCATGACTGCGTATTTCCTGCAACACCGCGGACGGATCGGATGTCGCATTCAGGTGAAAAGATACCATATCCGAACCGGCTTCAATAAAACGTCTCACATATTTTTCCGGATTCACTATCATAAGATGAGTGTCAAGAGGCTTGGATGCCCGCGAAGCCACGGCTTCCTTCAACAAGGGGAAAGCCGTAGGATATATTCGGGACAAATACGCCGTCCATTATGTCAAGATGAAAAATGTCCGCATGGGTGTTCACCATTTCTATATCATTCTCCAGATGAAGGAAATCCGCGGACAGCATGGATGGGGCAATTTGTATCATGTGGCTTATCTGAAAGTAGTTACGACATCAGCAAGTAAGGCCACGAACTTTTCAAGCGACGCAAGGTCAAGTCTCTCTCCCGGAGCATGTACACCTCTGAGCGTAGGTCCGAAAGACACCATGTCAAGCCCGGGGAACTTTTCCGTGAACAAGCCGCACTCAAGCCCGGCATGTATTGCCTTCACTTTTGGCTCAGCCCCGAACAATTTCCTGTATGAGGCCACGCAGGCATCCCTTATCGGTGAAACCGCAGCCGGTGCCCATCCCGGATATTCGCTCTCGTGAGTAACCGTTGCCCCTGCAAGCCTGAAGCACGCTTCCATTTTAGAGGCGTGCCGCCGTGACGCAGCTGCGCTGGCTGGATCCTATGCGGATCACGCCTTCCCCTACCATCTTCACTGAAGCGAGATTGGTGGAAGTCTCCACAAAATTCTCAATCTCCTGGCTCATTGCAAGCACACCGTGAGGTGCCGCACACAAGGCAGTGACAAGACTCCATGCGGTATTCTCATCAATGGCCTTCTGAGCTCCGGTGTTCTCATAGATATCCATACCTACCTTAAGCAACTTTTCCACAGCACCATATTCCTCCTTTACATCATAAGCATAATCCTCCAGACGTGAAGAAATCATCTCGAGAATGCCTGAGTCGGCTGCGATTACAGCCTTGGCCTCCCTTGCAATAGCGTTGCGCTTGTTGCCTCCGTCTATGCTGACGAGCTGCCAGTCAAGCTCTGCGATGCTGTACAGGAAACGTCCCAGAAGCTGGACTGCATTTGCCCTGCCTTTGTTGATGTCATCTCCGCTATGTCCTCCAAGCGCATCCTTGACATATATTTCCGCATAATCGAAGTCTTCCTCGACCGGCTCTTCCTCGTAGTGGAACTCCGCTGTAGTGTCAAGTCCTCCCGCACATCCGACGAAAATCTCCCCCTCATCTTCCGAATCGAGATTCAGCAGCACTTTTCCGCTGAAAAAACCCGGCTTAAGGGCCATCGCCCCGTCAAGTCCGGTCTCCTCAGCCACTGTGAAAAGGCATTCAAGCTTTCCGCACTGCAGACCGGAATCGAGAAGCGCAAGCTGGGCAGCGATTCCTATGCCGCAGTCTGCCCCGAGAGTCGTGTCAGGAGCTATCATCCATCCGTTTTCTATTACATACCTGATAGGATCCTTGGCGAAATCATGTTCAACCCCCTCGTTCTTCTCACAAACCATGTCAGAGTGGCTCTGAAGAACGATTGCAGGTGCATCCTCAAAGCCCTTTGCAGCCTCTTTCACTATCAAGACGTTACCTGCCTCATCAGTCCTGCACTCAAGATTGCGTGCCTTTGCGAACTCCTGAAGGTAGGCGATTATGTGTTCCTCATGTCCGGACTCCCTTGGAATCCTTGTTATTTCCTTAAAAAAGGACAATACTGTTTCTGAATTCATGGCTAATAAAATATTTTCCCCGCAAAGATATTACTTTACGGGGAAATCACTAGTGTCATTTGTGACAATCTTGCTTTTATTTCTTGGCGATTACGCCATCAGCACGGTTCCGGGATTTATCTGCGCACCGGAGCAAGCATTTTCTCTATGTCAGTGACATACTGTTTGAAAGTCTTGTCGGTCGACATAAGGTCAGAGACGGTAGTGCATGCATGCAGCACTGTCGCGTGGTCTTTGCCTCCTATTTCCGCACCGATTGTGGACAGGGAGCAGTTCGCTATAAGGCTGCGCGACATGTACATCGCTATCTGCCTGGCCTGCACTATCTGGCGCTTGCGTGTCTTAGAGAGCAAATCGTCCCGTGTTATATTGAAATAGTCGCATACTACACGCTGCACCTTATCTATGGTAAGGTCGCTTTGCTGCTCTCCGACAATCTTGTCAGTAATCTGCTCAGCAAGAGCAACTGACATCTCCTTATGCGCGAGTGTAGCATTTGCTATAAGTGAAATAAGCGCACCTTCAAGCTCACGGAAATTGGATTTGATTCTCGTTGCGAGGAAGTTGAGCACGTCATCACCGAGCTGCACTCCCTCACGGAATGCCCTTGCCTTGAGCATCTGCAGCCTTGTCGCAAAGTCAGGTCGCTGAAGCTCTACCGACAAGCCCCATTTGAGCCTCGAAAGAAGCCTTTCCTCAAAATTCTCCAGTTCAACAGGCGGCCTGTCAGAAGTGAATATGAGCTGTTTGCCGGACTGGTGAAGGTGATTGAAGATGTTGAAGAACGCGTTCTGGGTGCTCTGTCCCACCAAATCCTGGATATCATCCAAGATAAGCACGTCCATCTTCTGGTAGAAAGCGAGGAAATCGGTAAGCTTGTTCCTTACGTTTACCGCATCCATATACTGAGTCTTGAACCTGTTGGCAGGCACGTAAAGCACCACAAGTTCAGGAAACTTCTTCTTGATTGATATTCCTATGGCCTGTGCCAGGTGGGTCTTCCCGAGTCCCGGTCCGCCAAAAAGGAAGAGCGGGTTGAACGCAGTCTTTCCCGGAGCTGATGATATGCTCTCTCCTGCCGTGAAGCCCATCTTGTTGCACTCTCCTACTATAAGGTTCTCGAAGCAGTAAACGGGATTCAGCTGCGGATTGACCTGTATCCTCTGCATGCCGGGGAACACGAAAGGTCCGGGATTGCCTCCCCTGCTGTATGTCTCCACAGAAATCATCTTGCTGTTGACAGGAGTGTTTCCATGGGCGGCAGGGTATATGAGAGACTGCTGCTTCTGAACAGGAGTCACCACATAGACAAGTCTTGCTGACACGCCGAGCTCCTTTTTCAGGGCTGCCTTCAAGATGTCAAGGTAGGCGTCCTCAAGATACTCGCGGAAAAACTCTGACGGAACCTGAACCGTAAGAGTCGATTCTGCAAGCGATACCGGCTTGATAGGCCTGAACCACACTTCGAACTGCTTCGGGTCAATGTTCTGCCGAATGAAATTCAGACAGTTGTTCCATACTGATATGTGTCTTTCCTGTATCATCTGTTTTTGGATTTGCAATCGTTTGAACCGTGCCTTCCGCAACGGGAGTACAAAGATGAGGAAAAAAAAGTTATAAAAAATAAAATATTCTATTGCTTTTTAATTTTATTTTACAGACCGCCCGCATCGGGAAACCCCAAACGAATAGCCTGCAAAATACTGAAAATCAAATATTTACAAAAATGAAAATTTGCAAACAATGTAAATATTAGATATTTATAAATTTGAATTATTCTATTTTATACAACCTCTTGCGAGAGCATCAGAATACTGAAATCTTTATGTATTTTTTGGGGTTCTGCTCAATCTTGCGCACAAGGGAATCCACGTCATTGAGCAGGGAATCCACTGATTCATAAACGGCTCCGTCATGCATAAGCTTGCCGAGCGTCCCGTCCGGATCATTGATGTTTTCAAGCAACGACTTGAATGAAAGCACAAGCCCCTTTATGTCCGCCTCGTCAAGAGATGCAGCTACGGATGCAACGTCTGTCATTGCCGTATCCGCCTTATCCGCTATGCTTCCGATTTTCGTCGAGAGCGCTGCCAGATTGTCAATAAACAGATTCATCTGCTCGGATTTGCCCTGTATGGATGACGATACCTTGCTTATGTCCCTCATTGTCCTCTCCAAATGGGCAAGGGTTGACGAAATGTTCTGCTGGTTTGTTTCGCAGAGCATGCGGTTGACTCCTGTTACGGTAACGCTGAGACTGTCGAGAGTGTTGCTGACTTTCCCGAGCAGCGGTCCTATGCTTTCAGTAAGGCCTCCTATGAGGTCCGGTGCAGATGCCGGCTCAAGTGCATCCCCATCCTGGGCAAAAGTCTCCGCATTTCCGAGGTCAATCCTGATTCCTTTGCCACCCATTATGTCAACGCTGTATATGGTCATCCGCGAATCGGAGGGAATGCGGAATTCCTTCAATATGGAGCATGTCACCTCGAAATCACCAGCCTCGTTGTCATATGTCACGGATGACACCTTGCCTGCCTTGTATCCCTTTATATATACGGGCGCGGAAGCTACAAGCCCTTCCACATTGCCGTAGCGCGAGACAAGTTCCATCTCCCTGTCCAGTATGTCTTTTCCGCGGAGATAATTTATAACGAAGAATGCCCCGATGAGCACTGCAACGACAAAAACTCCGATTTTGAGTTCTTTTGTAATTTTCATTGTTATATTTCTTTATTGATTCCTTATTTGAAAAATGCGCGGCTACGGCCTGCATACGGTCCCGTCTTCCACTTTTACGACAAATGCTTCAGGGAATTTGGCTTTTACGGCTTTCAGTGCAGCTGATGCCTCCTGCTTTGTCCTGTAATTTCCCGACACATATTTATAGATATTGCTTCCTGGCGCCCTTATGGCCTTGGCGTCGATACCCTTGAACGCAGGGTCTCCCTTTTTGAGCTGCCTTCCCAGGCCCATTATCTGGATTCCGTAATATGGCACTTCTGCAGCTTTTTCTTCCGTTATGGCAGAAGTCTCCGTATTGCTGCAATCCTGCACGGAGGTGCTTTCGGTTGCTCCAACAGAGGCGTCGCAGTGGGTTTTGTATGACCGGAAAGCCTTGAAAAGTCTTGAG
>OFGL01001657.1_pt1 | contig 12202 bp, 9 predicted proteins | sample 1521801 | NCBI WGS metagenome assembly OFGL01 (sample SAMEA3504085, study PRJEB24116) | mouse gut metagenome | biome: mouse gut; feature: mouse-associated habitat; material: faeces | place: Denmark | collected 2011 | reverse complement strand
CCGCCTCCGTGTCGTTATCCAGCGCAGACGTCGCCTCATCCAGGATCAGCACCTCCGGATCATAGTAGAGCGCTCTCGCAATACCGATACGCTGCCTCTGTCCGCCGGAAATGCGGATGCCCCGCTCTCCGATACTCGTGTTTACGCCATCCGGCAGGCTCCTCACAAACTCATCGAGCTGCGCTTCCTTCAGTACCTCCCAGAGTCTCTTCTCATCAATCTCCTCTTCCGCGATGCCAAACGCCACATTCTTGCGGATCGTATCATCCAGCATAAAGATCATCTGGGGAATATAGCCCACATTCTTCAGCCAGCTTCTGTAATTTTCTTTGATGCTGACACCGTCAGCATAAACCCCGCCGGTCCTGATCTCCAAAAGCCCCAGCAGAATATCCACTATAGTAGTCTTTCCGGCGCCGGATGTTCCCACTATGCCTACCGCCGCGCCCACCGGAATTTCCATATTCGCATGGTCGAAAATAAGCGGCTCCGCTCCCGGATAATGGTAAGTGATATCCCGCAGCTCAATGCTCTTTTTCACGGGCAGTTTTTCCTTTGCCACCACCGCAAAGCTCATATCCGTATTTTCCCCCGAGATCTCATCCTGCAGATTATCGCTGACGCCCATAAAGAAGGGCTGGTAAAAGGCCATGGACGTGAGCTGGTTGTTGATCCTGTTTGCGCAGGGCATCATCCGCACCGCCGCCACCACAAAGGCGGAGAGCACTGCCGTCACTTCCTTCACGCTCTCTCCCTTGCTCACAAGGATCATCATATAGCCCACAAGGCTGGCAATACAGACTGTCTCGATCAAAAGCCGGGGGATGCTGTTATAGAGTGTGTATTTCTGGACCGCATTCACATAGCCCCTACCGCACTTGATATATTCTTCCGTAAAATACTGCTCTTTTCCGGCGATCTTCACCTCTTTAATCCCCTGCACGGTCTGGGATATCCACTTAAATAAACCACTGTAAAAATCCTGATTTTCCTTCCCCGCCCTGTTCATAATAGGCTTTACCACTTTTTTGATGATAAAGAGTGTCAGAAGCAGCGGAAGGGCGATCACTATCGTCATCTTCCAGTCCGAAGCCACCATCACGCCGAGCAGTACCACAAACACAATAATCTCCGAGATAAGCTGCAGCAGGGACAGAATCAGCGCATACATATTGTTGACATCGGAGGTGATATTTCTCTGAATGACCGCCGTATCCGCATTTAAGTAAAACTCATACCCCTTCCGCAGATAGTTTTTCATCATCCGCTCGGAAGTCCGGAACTGGTTCGTATAAACAAACCGATACATAAACTTCATTTGCCAGTAAAGATAAATATTTTTCACGATAAAGATCAAAATCAGCGCCGCCATCATCAAAAGGGCAAACTGCATCACGCTCTGCATATGGAGTGCCTTGTATACTCTCCCCACGATATCGTATTTCTGAATGGAATTTTCATCAATGACCACTCCCACAACCGGAATGACCATAGACACGCTGCACGCCTCCAAAACGGCGCCGAATATCATCATCAGAACCATAAACAGCATGGTCTGCTTCTGTTTTTTATCCAGCAGGACATTCAGTTTTTTTAAGATTTCTTGCATAGTATATCAACTCCCTGGTTTTCAATCCTTCTCGATAATACCGATCCGCTTATTCTGGTTATGGATCTCCGGATCTTCATACTTATCCATAAATTCATCTCCAAGGCGGACCAGCTTATCCGCAAAACGGATTCCCTTTAAATCCGTAAAGACCGTGACTACCTGTTCAAAATGCAGGTCGGGGAAAAAGTTCAGCATTTCCATCGGGACCGTCGCATCAAACATGGGATAACCGGGAAATACCTTTCGATAATCCAGCTCGTCCCGCGGATGGGGCTTTATGAAAATCTGTCCCTGTTTTTCATACTCTGCAACGATATCCCGGAAAATCCGTTCCCTGACATCGAGTGTACAGAGCGGATCGGTCAGAAGCAGTATTTTATCCCGCTTTTTACCGCCTGTCCCTGTTTTCTTTGTCTCTTCTTTCCGTTTATCCGGCGCCTCTTCCATTTCGGAGGAACCTGCGCCGCACTCCCTGATCTTTCTCACCAGTCCATCCATATCCCTGACAAAAGCCCGCAATATAATATTCTTATCCTCTCCCGTCAGCGCATCCACCAGCATCTGCCTGGGCAGTTCTTTATAGTAAGGACAGGGCATGGTGATTGCGGAAATGCTGTTGACTTCCATATCCAGACAGTATTTTCCATATCCGTTCTGGATAAAAATGATATTTCTCTTTGCCAAAAATGCCTTTAGTCCGAAATGTCCCCTGTTTTCATACCGGGCCCCATCCAAATACTTCAGACAGTCCAGCCCGTCCTCCATGGCATGATAATAAATATGCTTATAACTCAAGTACCAGCCGATCGGATCCCAGTCACAGTATACATAAATATCTCTATACTGCTTAAAATCTATCGTAATATACGGTTCCATCTTTTGGGGATGCTTCTTTGTCAGAATGATCCGGTTAACCATATGCCACACGACATTATTATGGGATTTCTGATACTTTGCAAGCTCCGGAAAGTCAGACGCCTTTCTTTCATCCAAAATATGCACTTTACGGAACATCCCGCAGGCTTCTAACTGCTCTTTCAGATTTCCAAAATCCGTGGACATTTTACTTAAAGCAATATCAGCCCTTCCCTGCTCTTCCTTCGGACGATTGCATTCTTTTAATAGCGTCACATATACATTATAAAAAGTATGGCAGACGTAGATCCTGTCGTACTTTGTTTTATTTTTTTGCATGATTACTGTCCTCTATATAATACTGGGCTTTATATAATTACTGCGCTCTATATGATTACTGCGCTGCTGTCTTCTGCATTTTTTACCGTTTTCCCGTGAAAATCTTTTGTATCTTTCCCGCCAGCTTATATTGCAGAGTATAGCGGTTAAAAGGCCGTTTCACAAGCCTTATCCCTGCAATGCGCGCGCTCTTTTTCCTATCCGGAAACTGTTTTTTCTTTTGGTAATAACGATAAAAATATTCCATGGCATGTTCCTTTTCATCCGGAAGATGCCAGATACAGACGGGGTTATAAACCGCGTTCATACTGACCAGATAAAAATTGTTCGTCCAATAGCGGTAAATATAAGGTATGGCGGCAATCACTTCCGGGGTATGGCATTCTTTTCCATCCTCCTGTGCCGCATCTTGGGATACTGTTCCTCCCCGCTCCGCCGCGCATTCCCGGGACGCCGTTTCCCCCTGCTCCGCCGCACGCTCCCGGGACACCTGCATTCTTGCCGCGGCAATGGAAAGGATCGTTTCGTCCCCGGTATGATCGTCCACACAAAAGTCCTTTTCTTTCATCCTTTCATAAACGGATCTGCATTCTCTCAAAAAATACCGCAGCGCCTGTCTGTTTCCGCAGACATACTCGCCCCCGTAATGCACGATGTTAATCTGTTCTTCATACAGCTTTACATAGTCGGAACGGATCCGTTCTCTGTCATGATGATGGTAAGAATGGCCAAGAGGATATAAAATAACGCCCGTTTCGCATTCCTCCCACATCTCGCGATAGCCCTGCATGGTGATCGTATCCGCATCCAGCAGCAGGAAGTTCTCATAGTCCTCTTCCTCCGTCACATGAAAAAGCGCGCACAGCTTAAAAAATGCAAGCGACCACACAAAGTTCTCAGGCATGACATAAGAATCGAAATCTATTTCCTTTATTTTGATATTTTCCCTTTCAAATAAACTCTTATATGGCTCCGGAACCGCTTTATTCACCACGAGCATTACCGTGTCTTCAGGATTGTGGATGGCTGCCGATCTCAAAGAAACAAAAATATTCTCCATATATAATGCTAGTTTTTTTTCATCCATTTTTCCTGCAAGCTGCATCGAAGTCTTATAGTTTTCCTTAAACGCAAATGCGTTTATAATCAGATTTGACATAATTCTCCTCATCTACACGCTTTGGCGCCATTTTGGTTTTTTATATACAAATATCCCTTCCTCGGTGAAATAACAGGTGCTATACTGCACGGGCCCGACGAAGGCGGCGTAATCTTTCCTGAAAGAATCCCTCTGCAAAGCCCTAACAGCCTGCCTGCCGCCGTTTTTTCATTCCATTCTTGTTCAATATGCCGATAAGAAGCACGGCCGAACGCTTCTGTCATGTTCCGATCCGACGCCAGCTTTTTTCCCATGCGGATAAATTCCTCTTCATCCCCTGTACGGTATACATAGCCGTTCTCGCCATCCTTTAGAAGATAAGGCGCCGCGCCGATACCATGTCCCGCAATCAGCGCGCATCCGCTATTCATGGATTCATTGACTACCGCGCCCCAGCCTTCCCTGTAATCGCTGGTAAAAAGAAAAATATCCGCCTCTTCCATCTCTTCCCGTACCTTTTCCGGGCTTAAGAAACCCAAAAACCTGACTTCGTTTTCCAAATCTTTTTTCCGGATCTCTGAAAGAAGCGCGTTCTTTTCTTCTCCGTCCCCTATCATATACAATTCAAAAGAAATCCCCTCCGCTTTCATCGCCTCCGCCAAATGGACCGGATATTCGGGATGCTTCAAAGAAAGAAATCTGGCGGCAAAAAGAAGCCGCACTTTGCCCGTTCTTTCCCTGCGTTCTCTTTTCTTTTTCATTAATTCCTCTATATCCTGCTCTTTAAATGCGGGAAAATATCCAAAACAGTACTTTTTATTCGGATAAGCCCCGATCAGCGCAAAATCCGACGCCACATAGGCGCCCGCACACAAAAGATAGACAGGCGCGTTCCGGTAACGGATGTGATCATGATATTTTTTCCGAAGTCCTTTGGGAGAAACCGCCTTCCACTGTCCCTCCCTGTATATACGCTCTGAATACCGTATCACCGGCTTTCCCGCGCGAAGCCGTTCTTCTATATAGGTTTCGTCCTCTACCCCGCCGAAGATCACGATATCGCTTTCCCAGATAATCCGCCTGCAAAGTTCCTCTTCTTCATAAAAGCACTTAGCATAAGGAATCTTCCCGATGTCCGTCCCCCATCCCATGGCGACCCGTTCTCCTTCCATCGGCATTGTCTGGATAAAACAATAATTTTCTCCCAATTCTTCGTACAGCCTGTCTGCAAGCGGAATCTGATGATGATTGATATAATTAGATACAAAGGTTAATTTCATGGTAAATCTCCAAAAGTCGTCTATAATTTGTCCCGGCATCATGGGTTTTGCCTGCACGCCTCTTTCCTGCTGCCGAAAGCCTGTCCGCAAGCTTTTCATCGGCAAAAATGCGCACAATCTGCTCCGCAAGCGCATGTTCATCCTCCGTCGGATAGAAAAGCCCTTCCTTTTCTCCCTCCAGAAGGCTCGGCACGCCTCCTGTTTCACTGCTTACCACCGGCACGCCCAGCAGCATTGCCTCGCCTACGGTATTGGAAGAATTTTCCAAAACCGACGCGGAAAGGAACACATGACTTTTTAAAAGCCGTTCGCACATTCCCTCCGCATCCAGCCTTCCTAAGAAAACAACATGCTCCTCCAAATGATTTTGTCTGATCAGCTCCAACAAATATTTCCCATACGTCCCGATCTTAACCTTCTCTTTGAAAGACCCATACGCCGTTATTTTATCGCCTGCCACATACATTTTGGCATTGGGATATTTCTCCAGCACCTTCGGAAATGCCCTGAGCGCAATATGAAGCCCCTTGATCGGATAATTTCCCTGACTTACAAAGACAGAATATCTCTCGCAGTCCCCAATCTTCCAATCTTTCCCATAAAAATGACTTCTCAATGTCTCATTCCATTTATAATATTTCGCCGTTTCCAGATATTTTCCCAAAACTGCCTTGTCCCATGCGGTCCTGCCGGCAATATTTCCGGCAAGCGCTAATGCGGCTTTCTCATTTGCGCCGCGCAGCATGAATTTTTCCTGCTGCTCTATAATATTATCTTTTTTCAGCCAGTCACGGAACGTTTTCTTTTTACAAACATCAGAAGGCAGTCCCACTGTATAATATTTTGCCAATTCACTACAGATTCCCTGTACCGAGATCAAAATCCGTTTCCGGTTCCGGCAGATTTTTGCCATTGCAAGCGTATGGGGGAACTCCGTGCCGAATATATGTATGATATCCGGTTCAAACTGTTCCACAATGCTCTTAAGCCTTTCCTCTAACGAACTGTCATAGATTTCAGGATGCTGCGTATCCTCATAAAACCCATAATAGGCAACCTCCGCTCCGGTTTTCATCCCGGTTTTTCTCCGATCCTCTTCCCGCCTTCTATCCGGGGTATTGGAAACAACACCTCCTATAGTGTCCGGGGTATTGGCAGTACTAATGGTATCAAAGATACCATTGGTATCAGCAATACCATTGGTATCGAAAGTGCCATTGGTATCAAAGGTACCTTTGGTATCGAAGATGTCATTGGTATCGGGAATACTTACAGTTCCTCTGACGCCATCTCGGTCTTTTGAAACCGGAAAACAAATACCAAGTGTTATTTTATTCTCTTTCTCCCTAAGTATCGCTTCCGAAATACCGGTAAGCCATCCTTCCTTATTACTTTCCGGCATATGCAGTTTTTTTGCAATGGCCGGAAGGACAATATTACACAACCACAATACCTTCATGCCTGCCCTCCGTGTACGTCCGCCTCTATAAAAAGCCGTTCCTATTCTTTCATTCTAAATCCTAACGCTTCACACTCATTTCCTTTTATACAGCGCTTTTTTTAGTCCGTTATATATCCCAGAAAAACGTCTGCTTTCCGCCATCCTGCTTCTAAGCGGCGCGAGGGTAAGCCATAAAATTGCCCGAAACTTTATCCTCTGTCTCCGGCTCATATATTTTGCAGTGATCTCTTTATGCTCCTTTGCAGAAAGTTTTTTATTTTTCTTCGTTTCCGAAAAACCGCCGCCTTCATAGTCTGCCACAACGATCGGCATATAAAGGGGAAACGCCTCTTTTTTAAAATAACTCCACAAAAAATGTTCATAATCGGCGCGCACCTTATATTGTAATAGATACCCACGCTCTGAAAAAAGTTCATTCCGGTAAAAACATGCCTGATGGCAAGGAACATTCCGGTAACATCCAAACGCGTCCATATGGGGATTGGAGGGAACAAGACTGTCCGAAAGTATGGAATAAATGTCCCCATAAAATATTTTGTTCCGCTTTCCCTGTACGAAATCCTTTACTTTTTTCAGGACGTCCTGATCGTGAAACAGGTCTCCGCAATTCAAAAAGAAAAGAATCCCGCCCCTTGCCTGTGCCGCCGCCTGATTCATAGCGTCGTAAATACCTGAATCGGCCTGCCTTATAATGCGGATACGATCGTTTTTTTCAAGCGTTTCCACAGAACCGTCGGTAGAGTTACCGTCCTTGATCAAAATCTCAAGTTCTCCTTCGCCTGAAGACAAAAAGCTCTGTGAAAGGATGCTGTCCACAGTTTTTTGCAATTTGCCTCCGGGATTTAAAGATACTATGATTATGGTAAATAAAGGGGTTTCATTCATGTGAAAGGTACTCCGTTTCTTGTCTTTAACTGTCAACTTCTATTCCGGGAAAATCCATGTCCTGTAAGGTAAAACCTTAATCAAAGGATCGTAAGCTTTGTATAAAAAGGCTGCGAAATATAACGCCGCGGCTGCAATAAATGCCGATTTCCATATTTTTCTCGTTTTTCCTTCAGGAATCGCATTTATCATTCCGGGAAGAAGGAAAAGATGGCTGATATTCATGTAATATCCTATGCGGGACACCTCCGGAATAAAGGAGCCGCAAAGATACAAGAGGAGCGAGAGATAATTGAGCTGGAAAAAAAAACGGTTCGTCGGTCTTTCACGAACGGTTTCTTTATACAACAAGATCCCCGCAATAAAAATTCCCAAGCACCGCAAAATATTCACCAAGGATGTTCCCGCCTCTAAATACATCGTATCCGCATAGGTCGGATAGATGCGTATAATGATTTTTAAAAGTAAATCCCGCAGGATAAAACCTGCCGCAGCAGCCAAAGCCAAAAAGCCCATCTGCCATTTTTTCCATGCGAAATCAGCCATAATATAAATCGGCAAAATAACAAGAACGGATTTATGGAAAGATGCCGCCAAAAGCACTAGCAAAAGAAATTTGGCATATTCTTTCCGCAATACATATTTTATAGATACGACCGCTAATGCAAGCGCCAGATAATAACGTATGGTATTCATACTGTTGAAATAATATCCGAAAGTCATAAACAGAAGAAAAGAAAAAGAAAAATCCGCACTCAAATCATACATTCCTTTTAGGAATAAAAAAATAGTCGCTCCGGCAAACAAAGCAAAAATAAGCAGATTGGTTTTCTCCCCTACGCCGAAAATAGATTGAACGCCTTTGGCAAGCAAATTAAAACCGATTTCCGTCGGCACGCCGTCGCTGCCCTCGATCATCATCAGCCGAAAATACTCCTCATACCGGGTATAGTCGTTTCCCACATAATGCCGGCAGGCAGATACCAAAAACAATAACGCAAATATGCCGCACATAAGTATGCCGTTACGCATCTTCAGCCTGGTAACGGCTTTGCTGCCTCTATAGATTTCTTCCGGTTTCCGCACAAAATATGCCATTCCTACCGTCACAACCGTTAAAATAATATATACCGCCATATCTTACTCAATCTTTCCATTCTTCCAAATTACCTGCGCGACCTGCCCTCATCCCCGCTTTCATAAGCTGATAAGCGCGTTTTAACGGAATCTCCCGGCACATCGTATCTTTATGTTTCCATAAAAACCGAAGGGCCACAGGCGTCCTTAATTTTCCGTACAGACTATAATACAATACGCCTCTGTCATAAAAAAATTTTTCATTGTATCCCCTAAACCATGTGGATTCCCGCAGTGTTTCCCCGCCGATAGTAACGGGCGCCTTATAAACTTTCAAACCGCTTTGTATACAATCTCTTAAAAAAAGACTGTCCTCTCCGTTGCTATATCTTGCCCCTCCCCCGAACAACAGGGAAAACGTAATATTTTTACTTCTTATCTTGTCCAAACGGAATGCAAAGCTGTAGGTCGGATACCTTCCGCTGTTATACCATCTCACCCTTCCGTACTCTTCAATATGATAAGTCCTTCTTTCCGGCGCCACTTCTACATTGAAAAGAATCATATCCGCTTCTTTATTTTTCTCAAACTCTTGTAATATAAGCCTTTCATAATCATCCCTGTATACAATGTCTTCATCCGAAAACAGGCAGATCTCTTCATCCGCCCGCATCAAACAAGTATTACGGCTTAAGCCCACTCCTTTTTCCTTCAAAGAATATGCCTTGATCAATCTCCCGTTTTTCTCAAATTCATCATAAGCAAAACCATCTGTCTGGTTGACAATGACCGCCTTTGTGGAAAGCCTCATTTTTTCCGCAAGCTGCCTCGGTTCTTCCGAAACAGCCGACACCAAAACCTGTAATCCCATCTAAACCTCCATACTGCCCTGCTTTCATCCTATGGCTGCATAAGCAATCCCGCACCCCAATAATATCTGCGGTACATTGTCTGATCAGCACTTGTTAGAATAGCATATGTTATTTTACAATCCTGTGTCTTTAAATCAGACAGGTATCTTTCTGCAAGCTTACTGTCCTTTCCCCCATAAGTAAAGCAAAGGATTCCCGCATCGGCATTCCGTATACATTCATAATCCGTCTTCCCATAACTGCCCGCATATACGATTTCTTTCTGTTTCATGCCGTCCGATTTTTTTAATGTTCCAAGCAATTCCTCCGAATTTTCCGGTTCCAATATAGTAACAATCGCTATTTTTTCTTTTCCTTTCAGCGCATAAGCCGTGTTGGCGTCAAGTTCCTCTCTGCCGTATGCACACTCTTTTTCCCCCGTCTTTCCGGATCTCTTTTTTTGATAAAAAACGCCCAGCACGGAAAGTCCAAAGCGTTTTTCTATATCTTTAGGCAGGTAAACGGAAAAATCCATGCAATAAACGATCCACCTTGCAAAAACGGAAAGCAAAATCCCCGCCGTCATACCAAAAATACACCAGTTTTTCGTAAAATCCCCAAAAACAACTTCCTCTGCCTTATCTTCCCGTATCACACGGATACTATCAATTTCCTTGATCACTTCCGGATAATGCGCAAGCGATTCTGCAGTAGCCTGCGCAATTTCATTAGCCGTATCCGTATCCGGAGCCGTCACCGTAATCGTCAGCAGCCTCACATCCGATATAATATCCGCCACTACTGCCATTTCCACCGTTTCCTGTGAAATCCCCTCGGGCAGAAGCGACAACGTATACGGCAAAATATCATCTGATTTCATAAGGTCATTCCAAGTATAGTCATTATAATACCCATAGCCGATCCCCGTACTGTCCTCTGCAAAATCAATATAATATTTCGTCTCCGCCCTATATTCCTTTGCCGCAGGATTTATCTGCTTATAAAGCATATACCCACCTGCACAAATAGCAGCACCGCCGAGTGCTGCTATCACAACGATCCATAGGGAATGATACAGCCTCAGAAGGAAAAACCTCAGATCCAGCCCCTCCTGCAAAAACTCCCTTTCCTGTTCCATATCCGTTTCCTTTCTCTTCCCGTACTGTTCCACAAATCTTTGCCCGCTTCCCGCCATGTCGCTTACAGCGTCAGGGCCACGTCCCCTCCCTATTTCATCGCCGTCGTCTGCTTCTGATCTACGCCTTCCGTACTCTCCGGCTTGACCAATATTTTCAAAGTAAGCAGCATCAGCTTCAGATCCAGCCATACGCTATAGTTTTCAATATAAAACAGATCCAGCTTCAGCTTGTCATAAGGCGTCGTATTATATTTACCGTAAACCTGCGCATAACCGGCAAGTCCTGCTTTCACCTTCATACGGAACGCAAACTCCGGCATTTCCTCCATATATTGGGCTATGATCTCCGGCCTTTCCGGCCTTGGCCCGATAAAAGACATATCCCCCCTCAATATATTAAACAATTGGGGAAGTTCGTCGATTCGCACGGCACGGATAAACTTCCCGATCGGGGTGATCCTGCTGTCGTTTTTAGAAGCAAGCCTTGCCACTCCGTCTTTTTCCGCATCCACACGCATACTGCGGAATTTTAAAATCTGAAATTCCCTTCCGTTCATCGTACACCGCGTCTGCTTATACAGTACCGGCCCTTTATCATACGCCTTAATCGCAATTGCCGTAATCAGCATAAAAGGAGAAGCTATCACACACAATAAAAAGGCGCATACCAGATCGATCGCCCGTTTCGCCATTCTCTGTTCTACTGTCAGCGCATATTCCCTCGTTAAAAAAATCGGCGTATCAAAAAGATGGATCGGATCGGCTCCTTTTACCAAAACATCTGTTATTTTAGGCATCATATATACGCGGATAGAACGGCCGTAGCAGAATTTCATAAGATCGTTACGGATCCTTGCCGGAATATCCCATAGTACAACAGCCCCATATCCCTTCTTGCATTCCTCCGTGATCTTATCCATACCTTCGTTGATATTGATACATTTTACAATATTATACTTGTCCGGTCTGGTATCAAACTTGTCCAAAATATCCTGAATCGGCCTCTCACCACAGACTAACAGCATGTCCCTCGGCGGAAAAACCTTCTGATAGACCTTCTGGCATACCCATGACCATCCTCCGGCTACTATGATCTGGAAAAGAAACAAAACCACCAACGGCATCATCGCCACCATTTTTAAAGACATCAGCGAAATCTGAATATAAGTAATGACATTTACAATGGCGGCGGAAAAAATCTGTGAAAGGATTACATCCCCCGTCTTCCAATAACCTATTTTCGTTCCGCCATAAGTATAACAAAAAAAGAGCAAAAGCATAAAGTACAGCGCAATCAGCAGCAAGTACCCCTTAAAAGTGTATTTCAGCCTCCATGCGATCACCTCATAATAACAGTTAAACCATACGATATAGTATCCGATCGTCATGAATACGAGCCCTATTAAAGAAAGTTGTAATACAATGATCCGCTTAAGCGACTCGAAACGCCTCATACCCTGTTTCCCATACCTCTCTTTGACAAATAACTTCTACATTCTTTAGTAGTATACCATTTTACATAAAAAATGCCAAGGTATTTCAAATTTTGCCCACGACAAACGCATGAATGTTTACTCCCACTCAAATCCTAAATTGCGGATTTT
>OFGL01001642.1_pt1 | contig 12342 bp, 10 predicted proteins | sample 1521801 | NCBI WGS metagenome assembly OFGL01 (sample SAMEA3504085, study PRJEB24116) | mouse gut metagenome | biome: mouse gut; feature: mouse-associated habitat; material: faeces | place: Denmark | collected 2011 | reverse complement strand
ACTTAGTGCGTGTGAACGATATATTGTCGGAACTGGAGAAGCAGACAGGGCCACTCGAAAAGCAGGCGGAAAAAGCCAGGGTTTACCTTCGAAGGAAGGAAGAACTAAAAACCCTTGATGTCAATGTTTTTCTGCTGGAAAACGTGCGGATCACGGAGCAGCTTAAAGAGGTAGATCAAAAGCTGGGTATCGCATCCGGGGATCTGCAGGAAACCACGGATCAATACGAGTCCATCAAGGAGGAGTATGAGCGTATTCAGACCCGGATAGAACAGCTTGACACAGAGATTGAGACGGCGAGGGCTACGCTCACGGACACAGGTGTGATGCGTTCCAAGCTGGAAGGCGAGATCAATGTCTTAAAGGAGCAGATCCATTCCGCCGAGGGAAATGAGGAACATCTGCAGACGCGCATCAATAGCATCAGCGAACAGCTTGCAGAGAGAGATAAAGAGCGGGAGACCATTCTCACGGAGAAACAGGAGATTGATGAGAAGCTGGCGGCTCTGGAGGAGGAGCGGACAAAGGCCAGAGAATTGCTGGAGAAAACCCAGAGCGAGATAGAAACGCTAAATAATCATATAGAAAGCGGAAAAAATACCATTATAGAGGCACTAAATAACCGGGCTACCATCAAATCCAGGCTGGGGCGTTTTGATACCATGCTGGAGCAGGTGAATATCCGAAAGGCGGAATTAAATTCCAGACTCCTGCGCGCCAAATCCGATGAGGCGGAGCAGACGGAGACGATCAAAAAGCTGGAGGAGGAGTTTGAGGCAATCACCGCTTCCATCAAGGAGCTGTCGGAGCAGCAGGAGCTTATGGAGGAGAGTCTTGCCGGTGTGCGGGACGAGCTGGCCGGTAAGGATCAGAAGCTGCGGGATACCCAGGTGCTCTACCACCAGCAGAAGTCCAAGCTGGAGGCGCTTTCCAATCTGACAGAACGCTATGAAGGCTATGGCGGAAGCGTCAAGGCGGTCATGGAGAAAAAGGAGACGGAGAAGGGTATTATCGGCGTTGTGGCGGATATCATCCAGGCGGAGGCAAAGTACGAGACTGCCATAGAGACGGCTCTTGGAGGCAATATCCAGAACATTGTAACGGAGGATGAGGAGACTGCCAAGCGGATGATCGGCTTTTTAAAAAAGGCCAGAGCCGGGCGTGCCACATTCCTTCCGCTGACAAGCATTACCCGTCCGCAGGAGTTTAAAAACCCCGAAGCGCTGAAGGAGCCGGGTGTGGTAGGGATGGCGGATGCCCTTGTGAAAATTGAGAAAAAGTACAAAAATGTGGCAAAGGCTATGCTTGGGCGCATTATGGTCGTTGACAATGTGGATCATGCGGTAAAGATCGCCAGAAAGTTTGATTATGGTATCCGCATGGTTACGCTGGAAGGAGAACTTCTGGTACCAGGCGGCGCCATCAGCGGCGGCGCGTTTAAGAATAATTCCAATCTGCTCGGCAGACGGCGGGAGATGGAGGAGCTTGAGAAGAAAGTAAAGCAGTACGTGAAGGAGATCGACCAGATCTTAAATGAGATCGAGGAGACCAAGCGGGGGCGTAATAAAATGCGTCTCGAGATTGAGGATATCAAGGGTCAGATCCAGCGGAAGTTTATTGAGCAGAACACCGCCAGAATGAGTGTGATGCAGGCGGAGGAGAAAAAGAACGAGACGACGGAGGGCTTTGGCGAGTTAAAGACGGAAGAGCAGGATATCGAAACCCAGATCGGCGAAATCCGGGCAGGGAAGGAGGAGGCCGCGAAGGAACTGGCTGATTCCGAGGCACTTGAAAAGAGTGTAGAGACCCAGATCGCCGAATTTCAGGCACAGCTTGAGGAAAAGCGCGTGCTTGAATCCGAGCAGGCGGCGCAGACGGGCGAGTGGGATGTTGAAGTGGAAAAGATGCGGCAGAACGCAGACTTCAAAAGACAGAATCTGGAGCGTGTAGACGGAGAGAGAGAACGCTGCCGCTCAGAACTGAACGAAGTGAAGGAAGGGCTGCATCTGGGCAAAGAGGAAGTGGAGCGCAAGAAAGAGAGTATTCTTGAGATTGAGAGAACTATTGAAGCATCCCATACTGCGCAGACCGACGCGGAAAAAAAGCTGAAAGAAGATATGGAGACGAAGGAGACGCTTTCCGGGAAACAGAAAAACTTCTTTGGAACCAGAGAGGAGCTGGCCCAGCGAATGACAGCGCTGGACAAGGAAGTATACCGTTTGAATGCCCAGAAGGAGCGGATGGAGGAATCTATCGAGTCCCACATCAATTATATGTGGAATGAGTACGAGATCACCCTCTCCGATGCGGAAGGGTTAAAGAATGAGGAGATGACCGATCTGTCGGCCATGAAGAGGGAGATTGGCAGCCTGAAGGACGCGATCAGAAAGCTTGGCGATGTGAACGTGAATGCCATTGAGGATTACCGAAACCTGATGGAACGTTATACGTTCTTGAAGACCCAGCATGACGATCTGGTGGAGGCGGAGAAAACTTTGCTCGGTATCATCGAAGAGCTGGACACCTCCATGCGGAAACAGTTTAATGAGAAATTTGCCCAGATCAACCGGGAGTTTGACAAGGTGTTCAAGGAGCTGTTCGGCGGCGGCAAAGGATCCCTTGAGCTGATTGAGGACGAGGACGTGCTGGAGGCGGGTATTCTGGTGATTGCGCAGCCGCCGGGAAAGAAACTGGTCAATATGATGCAGATGTCCGGCGGAGAGAAATCCCTAACGGCGATCTGTCTGCTCTTTGCAATCCAGAATTTGAAACCTTCGCCATTCTGTCTTCTTGACGAGATCGAGGCGGCTCTGGACGAGAACAATGTGACACGGTTTGCGAAGTATCTGCACAAGCTGACGAAGAGCACGCAGTTTATTGTGATTACACACAGACGCGGCACTATGGAGAAAGCGGACCGGCTTTATGGCATTACCATGCAGGAGAAGGGAATCTCTACACTGGTAAGCGTCAACCTGATCGACAAAGAATTAGAGTGAAAAGAACTTCTGGCTATTCACAGCAGAGGCTGTTTCGTGGAGAAGTTCTATGTTTCACGCAGGAGAATGCATAAAGAACATTCTCCGAGATTAAAGAGAGGTAGGATATGGGAGAAGAAAAAAAGGGCTTCTTTGGCAGGCTGAAGGCGGGTCTTACCAAGACAAGGGACAATATTGTACATGGCATGGACTCGGTGTTCGGGGGTTTTTCCAGTATCGACGACGACTTCTATGAGGAGCTGGAAGAAATCCTCATTATGGGAGATATCGGTGTGAACGCCACCGAGGAGATTCTGGAGCGGCTGAAAAAGCAGGTCAGGGAGAACCGTATCAAGGAGCCGGCGGCCTGTCGGGAACATCTGATCAACAGCATCAGGCAGCAGATGGAAGTGGGGGACACCGCCTACGATTTTGAAAAGGAACGGTCGGTGGTGATGGTCATTGGCGTCAACGGCGTGGGAAAGACAACCACGGTTGGAAAGCTCGCAGGACAGCTCAAGGGACAGGGGAAAAAAGTGTTGATTGCGGCGGCGGATACATTCCGTGCGGCGGCTGGAGAGCAGTTGTCAGAATGGGCGGACCGTGCCGGGGTGGACATGATCGGCGGTACGGAGGGTGCCGACCCGGCAAGTGTGATTTTCGATGCGGTGAACGCGGCGAAGGCAAGAAATGTGGATGTGCTTTTGTGTGATACGGCCGGACGGCTTCATAATAAAAAGAATCTGATGGAGGAATTGAAAAAGATCAACCGTATTATCGACCGGGAGTTCCCGGATGCCCACCGGGAGAATCTGGTGGTTCTGGACGGCACCACAGGACAGAATGCCTTGCAGCAGGCGAAGGAGTTTGGAGAGGTGGCGGATGTGACGGGCATCATTTTGACAAAGCTGGACGGAACGGCCAAGGGCGGCATTGCGGTGGCCATCCAGTCGGAATTACAGATCCCGGTGAAGTATATCGGCGTGGGTGAGTCCATAGAGGATCTGCAGAAGTTTGATGCGAAGCAGTTTGTGGATGCGCTGTTTGATGTGAAAGAGGAAGAGTAGGGAGGCACAGTGGGGATGGATGCAATGACATTAGATCAATTTGAAGAAGCCTATGAGGTGGTGAAAGAGGTTACCTCGGAGACAAAGCTCGTATACAGCGATTATTTCAGTGCGCAGACCGGGAATAAGGTTTACCTGAAGCCGGAAAACATGCAGCTAACGGGAGCCTATAAGCTTAGAGGCGCCTACTATAAAATCAGCACTCTGACGAAGGAAGAGCGGGAGAAGGGACTGATTACGGCATCCGCCGGAAATCATGCCCAGGGTGTAGCCTACGCGGCCAAATGCTACGGGGTAAAAGCTGTGATTGTGATGCCTACCACAACCCCTCTGATCAAAGTGAACCGCACCAAAAGCCACGGGGCGGAAGTAATCCTGTACGGGGACGTGTATGATGAGGCCTGTGCCCATGCACTGGAACTGGCGGAGAAGAACGGTTATACTTTTGTACATCCCTTTGACGATCTGGATGTGGCTACAGGGCAGGGAACCATCGCTATGGAGATTATCAAGGAGCTTCCGCTGGTGGACTATATTCTGGTGCCAATCGGTGGCGGTGGTCTTGCCACCGGTGTATCTACCCTCGCAAAGCTCTTAAATCCGAAAATAAAGGTGATCGGCGTGGAGCCTGCAGGCGCGGCCTGTATGCAGGAATCCATCAAGGCGGGAAAGGTACAGACCATGCCGCAGGTCAATACCATTGCGGACGGCACTGCTGTGAAAACGCCGGGGGAAAAGATTTTCCCTTATGTGAGCAAAAATCTGGATGGCATCATCACCGTGGAGGATGAGGAGCTGGTAGTAGCTTTTCTCGATATGGTGGAAAACCATAAGATGGTGGTGGAAAATTCTGGTCTGCTTACGGTTGCGGCGCTTCGTCATCTGAATATAAAGAATAAGCGGGTAGTGTCCATTTTAAGCGGGGGAAACATGGATGTGATAACCATGTCTTCCGTGGTGCAGCAGGGGTTGATTTTCCGGGACCGTATCTTTACCGTGTCTGTGCTTCTGCCAGACAAGCCAGGAGAACTCAGCAAGGTTGCAGATACCATTGCGGTGCAGCAGGGAAATGTCATCAAGCTGGAGCATAATCAGTTTGTGAGCACCAATCGTAATGCGGCAGTGGAACTTCGAATTACGATGGAAGCCTTTGGCGCGGAACACAAGGCGCAGATTATGCAAGCGCTGGAATCTAAAGGATATAAGCCTAAATTGGTAAGGACAAACTTGTAAAATTGTTTTATGGAAAGAGAATGGCACGCCGAGAATAAATGGAAAGGAGCCTTGAATGACATTTGTATTGCTGGCAGTCCTGGTGGCTGTGGGAGATATTTTCTTGAAGAATCATTTTGAAAAAGAACTGCAATGGGGAGAAGAACGCAGAATTTGCGGAGGTAAGGTTTTGCTGTGCCGCTATCATAACCGTGGAGTAGCCTTGAATGTTTTTGAGAAACGACCAGGAATTATCAAATATTTCTGCGGCGGGATGCTGCTGTTTCTGGGAATCATTTGGTTTTTGATCTCCAAAAAAAAGAAGAACCTTGGCATAAGGCTGGGACTAAGCCTTTTGACAGGAGGCGGCGCAGGGAATTTGTATGACAGGGTCACCCGGGGATATGTCGTGGACTATTTCAGCTTTCAGACGTCCTGGAACTGGCTGAACCGGATCGTTTTTAACCTTTCAGATCTAGCTATCTTCCTGGGAGCGTTTCTGGTGTCGCTTAAAGGGAAATCGTTTTTTGGAGAAGAGCGGTAATTATTTTATATTTCGACAGAAAAGAATTTATTTTGCAATAAAAAAGAACTTTCTGATATCCTGATCATATGATAACATAACAAAAAGCTGCCGTCGGCAGCTTTTTGCAATCACCTGTGTTTCACAATATCTTATATCTTAATAAAAAATCGAAATTCTATATTTAGACAAAGGTACATTGAAAACTTGATGAAATTAGCGAACTACGGTTACATTAACTGCCTGTGGTCCCTTGGAGCCTTCGGTTACATCAAACTCAACAGCAGCGCCTTCTTCTAAGGACTTGAAACCTTCCATATTCAATCCAGAATAATGAACAAATACGTCGTTTCCAGCTTCGTCAGAGATGAAACCATATCCTTTTTGGTTATTAAACCACTTTACTGTACCTTGCATGTCAGTACCTCCAAATATATAATATATGCCGTCCTCACGACATAAGCTTAGAATAACATATTATGGGTCAAAAGTAAAGGAATATTCTAAGGAAAATCAGCGAAATTTAAAAATACATTCTTTTAAGTGGAGAATGGATTTGTTTTGGAAGTTTTCTTTTAGATTTTCTATTCTCTTGGATAAACATGCGAAGAAAAAAGCTTAAAATGTGAAATAAAAATAGATGTGAGAAGCTATGCCATTTGCTATAATGAAATAGCGTTATGTGAATTTTCTCTGCTAAAATAACGCATAGGAATATTTCCCGCTGCAGAGGACTTTTACAGCTAATATAATGGGTGGCAAGCTTTATGAATATAATTTAGGAGGAGTACTAATTTCACAAATATTAAGGAAAAAACAAGGGCGTAAGTAATGGTTACGGTCTGCTTTTTGTGCAGTAGATCGAAAATTAGACCTTAAGAATATGTCAGTCGCTTTGCATTTATTATGTTAGTGATTGGAATGCCAGAAAGCTTATTTTTCGTGCAGAGCAAGCCTTTTGACATTTTGATTATGGAAAAAATAAAAAGGAGAGAAAATATGGGAAATCAATTGGTATGGAACGATCGGTATGACCTAGGTGTAGATATTATTGACAAAGAACATAGGAAACTGTTCCGCATTCTCAATAAGCTTTTTGAGTTTGGCCAGCAAGAAGAGAAAAGCCAGTGGGTTTGTCAGGAAGCAGTGAAATATTTTAAAGATCATGCACTTCAGCATTTTCAGGATGAAGAAGACTATATGGCTTCTATTGATTATGATGGGCTAAAGATGCATAAACGTATTCATGAAAATTTTAGGGAGATAACGCTGCCTGCTCTTGAGAAGGAGTTGGATTTGGCAGAGTATTCAGAGAGCGCTGTGAATCATTTCCTTGGAGTGTGTGCAGGATGGCTCATCGGGCACACGATGACAGAAGATCAGGCGATTGTGAAAGAAGAAATGAAGAAACAGTGGGAGAATCTCCTTCCAGAAGAAGAACAAGCGGTAATGGGTCAGGCGATCGTTAGCAGGTTGTATGGCATGTTCCGGCTGGAATCAAGGCTGATCAGCAACTGTTATGGCGGCGAGAAGTTTGGGGACGGAATTTATTACCGCTTGATTTACAGCACCAAGGATAAAAAAAGGTGGGAATTTTTCCTGGTTTTTGAAGAACAACTGTTGGTAAAAACAATTGGGAGCGTGCTGAAAACGAAATCGAATACGCTCAATGTTATGTTGATGAATGTCGCTACCTACACTGCAAGACAGTTTGTGGAACACATTAAGGGGCATTTTCCATCGATACATGAGGCTGAGGTAAAAGAAGAACAATTACTGACCTATGAGCAGTTTCAGAAAGTATTTGAAAAATACAGTCCGCAATTCAGCTTGCTATTTGATACCGGAGAAGGATATTTTGCATTTTGCATGGCAGCTGGCACTTTTGTTCAAAGTGAGGATGGCGGCTCAAAACTGACAGAGAATGCCTTAGAAGAACTTGAAAAATATCTCAATCAAAATCAAGCGCAGAAAGAGGCGATGATTCAGAAGAAGAAAATTCTTGTCGTTGATGATTCGGAATTTATGCTGAAAGCAATGCAGCAGCTACTTGGAGATCACTATGAAATACTGACGGCTACTTCTGGGCTGTCTGCCTTTCGAAGCATCACGCTTGATCGGCCGGATTTGATTTTGCTGGATTATGAGATGCCGGTTTGCGAGGGAAGCCAGGTATTGGAAATGATTCGGTCTGAGAAAGAATTTGCAGATATTCCAGTTATTTTTTTGACTAGCAGAGTGGACAGGGAAAGCGTCAAGAAAGTGGTGGAGCTCAAGCCGCAAGGATATCTATCGAAATCGCTTTCGCCGGAGCTGATAAAAAAGGAAGTGAACCAGTTCTTTGAAAAAAATAAAAGCGCCAGTGCTGGATGATTAAAAGAACTATAATTACCTGAAATATAATTAGCGCCAGTGATATTCATATAAATATTAAATCAAAATGCAGCATTTTCAGACAGGAACGCCTAATGGTCCATAAGAATCTTTAGGCGTTCCTGCCTTGACTTTTTGTACGCAAGATGGTATAATCGAAAAATCTCAGGCGGTTATGATGGAATAGGCAGACATGCAGGATTTAGGTTCCTGTGGGTAACACCGTGTGGGTTCGACTCCCACTAACCGCATTGGATCACAAAGGGCGCAAACTCGGGACTCGCTTAGCGAAGTCAAGGGCTTGCGCCTTTTTCTGCGCCTATGTTTACCAGGCGTTTTCGTGCTCCATTATTAGAAATAATAGAGGAATTTGTCATGAAATTTGTCATGAAGTATTAAAAAAAGAGAGCGTTGCGCAACTTGTCAGAAGCTTCTCTTTTTGCGTTTTCTTCTTTGTCCATCATGGAGTGCCGATATACAGACTTCATGACGTAATCAGTTTCCCAGCCGCCCATTCTCAATATGTCAGCCTCCGGTATGCCGAGAGCTGACATTTCGCTTGCAAAGTAATGACGGAGTTTATGAATGGAGAATCTAGGGATCCCGAGAGAGTCCTGTGCTTTGAACAAATAGCATGTAATGCTGTTTGGGTGCCCTTTGTAGACATAACCCTTATTTTTTATTTTATCTGATAATTCTATGGGAATTATAATATCTCTGGTACTCTCTGTGGTCTTGGTGGTTTTTATAATCCAGTTTCTTTTCTCATCCAGCACTTTTGCTTTTGTTATATGCACAACGTCGCCATCTATATCCTGGCATTCCAAGGCGCATATCTCTGATCGGCGCATTCCATAACATGCAAGCATGATCGGGATTTCAAACATGGAGCCCTTCGAGTAATCCAATATCTTTCTAATGTCGCTGTTAGTCGGGATATATGGCTCGATTTTAACTTTTTGCGGCAGAGTGGTGGAAAGCTTAAGTCCAGGGTGAAAAATGCCAAGAACAGCCGATATGAAGCCGTGGTGGTTGCGGACAGTCTTTGGGCTGCGTTCTTTTGCAATGCGGTTGATCTCTTCTTGCACATTAAGGGCGGTAATATCATGAATGTTTTTAGAAAGGAAAGGCTCTGCAGTGCCTTTTAGGATGGCGTGATATCCCTTTATTGTGCTGGGGGAGAGGACGTTTCTTTTAGAAGCGATATATTCTTCCGCAGCAGCCTGGAATGTCATTGCCTTGCATTTTTCCTGAGTGCTTTCTAATTCCCTTGCCATGGCGAGCATGGCTTCTTTTTGCGTAGGCTTATGTTCAAATGTGACGGTGTATGTTTTTCCCTTATACATTTTTCTTATCCGGTAGGAGCCGGAAGGCAGTCTTTCAATTTTCATGGCGTCATCCTCCTTGAAAAGCGTAAAAAAATAACAGCTGGTCTATTGCCAGCTGTCACCGAAGATGATACAATGTTATTGATCTAATTTAACTTGTTATCATCTTCGGATGTATCTGAAAGCCGTTCCTGTTTGCAACAGGGGCGGTTTTGTTTGGTATAAACTCAGTGCATATGTTGACATCTAATATACGTAGTAAGTTAACTCATTTTTACAACAATTTAACAACTGTTCCATAAGCAAATATTTCGATGACTTGTTTCTTGCTCATTATTCCATCACCAACAGCCACGCGGTATTCGAACTGACAATTGATTACTGCATCACCACCTAATGCCGTGCATTTTTTTGAAAGCTGATTTTTTACCCCCTCAAATGCTTTGTTTGGGTCAGTGCCAGATAAGAACCCTTCCTTGTGTGAATCCATTGCAAAGATAGTGTCTATTATGGAATAGTTTTGTCTTATGTCTCCTGTTGCGATAATCAAATAAATCCCTCCATTAATTAGTTTTATTAAATTATATTAAAAAGTAATTTTTATTGATCAATTTTATCCACATATATAGCCGGAAGAGTAATTTTCCCTCCGAGCGTGGAGGTATAGCTAAATAATCCCAGAGAAGTACCATAAACGGTTATAATATCATCATCTAGAATGCGTGAGCTAATGATAGCGGGGGAGTAGCCGCAGTATAATACGGTATCATAGTTGCTATCTACGGCTAAACGAATTTGTGTCTCGTCGTCGCTTTCCATAACTTGTAAAACCTTGCCAGAAAATTTGACTTTTTGACCTTTGAAATCATCAGGCGTTCGAGCTAATTGGTCATATGTAATGCCTGTTTCATAACCCTTTGCTTTTTCAGCTTCAGCGGCAGCCTTTGCAGCAGCTTCCGCTTCTTCCTGTTCTTTTTTTGCTTTTTCAGCTTCGGCAGCTTGTTTTTCAGCCTCGGCAGTTTTAGCCTTTGCTTCAGCAACAGACAGTTTTTCGTAGGGAGCCATTTTTTCCTTGTAAGATTCATAATCATCATTGAGTTCTGACAGCTCAGATTCTATGTTTGATAAATCCTCTGACAATTGTTGCTTCTCATCTTTTAATGCTTGCATTTCGGTTTCTAATGTTTTTTTTTCAGCTTGTAAAGAATCATATTCTTCTTGAGAGATTGTGTTTCCGCATCCTGCTGACATAACCATTAAACTACATAAAAATATTGCAATGTATTTATTTTTCATAATACATTTCCCCTTTCATTTTTTTGCATAATAGCATATTATGTCAATTTATGCAAATTTTACCTAATCATATTAAACGACTAATATCGACAAATTTTGACAATATACGCCAAACTGGTTATTTATAGTAAAGGTGATTTTAATTATTATAATTTGTTTCGATGCTTTTAGTTTTATAGGATTTTAAAGGGTTATCCAGATAGTTCGTTAAGTCTTTCCAATATTTTTGGTAAGCAAGACTAAATATAATGAATGTCGAATTTTGTCTAAAATTTGTCGATTTCTGTCAAATTATATTACTGTGGTTTATAATGGTGTTCAGATAGGAGGCGCTTATACGTCAATTACCAACACAAGAACCAATAGAGTAATTGACGATGGCAAGAGAATTTCCGCATTGTTCTCAACCTTGTCTGAGGAAAACAAAAGAAAAATGATTGCCCCAATCCTGAATGGAACCGGGGCAATCGCTTAGGAGTGTTGCTTTTGCTGATAGAGGGCGGTTAGGGAGTCCTGAAGCACCTGGGAAAAGTTTATATGATTATTTTCGGCAAACGTGTTGAGCCATGCGGGAATGGTAAGATTTTTTCTTACAGCCTTTTCACCATACTTTTCAGCATAGGCATCCATATCCAGAACAAGTATACTGACGAATCCACCAGGTTCAGGAATAATGCTTTCAATGGGGCTTGCTTCAGGCACTGCTTTTCCGTCTTCTAGTTCATCAAGAACCCAGCCCGAAGCGGCATCCGCCCCCATAATAATAGCTTCGGCCAGTGTGCTGCCTCCGCTTACACATCCGGGGAGATCTGGAACCACTACAGCATAAGCACCTTTTTGTTCCTCATCGGGATAAAAACAAGCAGGATAAGTTAATTTCATAAGATACCTCCTTTATTGTAGACAGTACCGGGCTTTATAACCCGGCCTGTTTGAAAATCTGTTTAACAATTCCTAGGGCAATGCCTCCGGGGTGATTTGGAATTGTGACCTTGCCAGGTTTTGATGGATGAATATAAGAGTAATGAGAGCCTTTTGCCTTCTTGAATTTCCACCCATCCGCTAAGATTATTTTTTCTATTTCCCGGAATCTCATACTGTAACCTCCTTTTTATCCTATATGGAGTTGAGATTTTAAAGCGTCTTGTAATACTTGAGAAAAATTAATGTTGTGCTCTAATGCGGCTGCGTTAAGCCATGCGGGCAATGTTACAGTACGATTGACGGAACGATTCATATTTGCTTGACGGACAGAAGGCATATATACATCAACCAATACCACTCTTTCATTAGATTGTGTTTTTACATTTGCCAAAGGAGTAGGGAGAGGGATTTCTTCCCCATCTTCTTCCAGTCCATAAAGAACACATCCAAGAAGCTCTCGGGCTGACAATAACGCATCATCATCATTTATACCACTGGTGGCACATTTCAAGTCAGGAAAATCTATAGCAATTTCCTGATCGGGTTCATAAGTAAAAATAGCAGGATAGAAATAACGTTCTATTTTTTTCACAAAATTGTCCTCCTTATTGGGTTGTGCAGGAAGGGAGCCAGGGCTATTT